>Ga0129308_1001710_pt1 | contig 21425 bp, 28 predicted proteins | sample L827metagenome_FD_94440 | JGI IMG/M metagenome (GOLD analysis project Ga0129308, IMG submission 94440) | Ring-tailed lemur group fecal microbial communities from Wisconsin, USA - L827 metagenome | ecosystem: Host-associated > Mammals > Digestive system > Large intestine > Fecal | place: USA... | reverse complement strand
TCGCGTTCTTGCTCCAGCAGGCAAAAAAAGACGCTATCCGGTACCCCAGTATAATCGGAATCTGCACGGATGACTTCACACCCTGCGGATTCAGATTCGCTCCGTTCAGGATCAGCCTGTCCACTCGCTTTGGGTATTTTAGCGCAAACCCGATTGCGATATTTCCTCCATCTGAAAATCCGAGGATATCCGCTTTCATAATACCCCGCTCATCCAGAAATTCCCTTAAATCCTCTACAAACCTTCCAATCGAAAACTCTCCTTCCCCGCGGGGAGATCTTCCATGTCCTCTCGTATCCACCGCAATCACCCTGCAAAACTGCGCAAACTCCTCCATCTGATGTACAAAATACTCCCTGCTCTCTCCATTCCCATGTAATAAAACCAGAGGGGCGCCCTCACCCCTCTCCTCAAAATACAATTCAATATCCATTCAAAATCCTCCAATCAGGTCTTCACAAATATAGGAAAAGCTATATTTTAATTAAAACTAAGCCTAGTTAATCGAATCCTTTTCTCCTCTTCGCGACGTCAATCAATGCTTTTGCCTCATCAAAGGCCCCCGGCAGATAGTTTTCCGTCCATTCCTTGCCTTCCTTTTCCTGCTTCTTAATATCTTCCCACCTGGTAAGCACTTCTCCGGAAGCACGAACCGTCTCTTCCCCAAACACATGCGGATGCCTGCGAATCATTTTTTGACTGATGCCCTGACACACGTCATCTATTGTAAAAAGGCCTTCCTCTTCTGCAATCTGTGCGTGCATTACAACCTGCAGAAGCAAATCACCTAGTTCTTCTTTCAGATTATCCGCACTTCCAGTCTCTTCCAAAATGTTGATGCCGCAAATCACCTCTGCCGCCTCTTCTATGCATTCCGGCTTCAGGCTTTTATGTGTCTGCTCGCGGTCCCATGGGCAGCCATCCTCAGCCCGAAGCCGAGCCACTATTTCTTTTAATTTGTCAAATTCTGTCATGACCTGACACCTCCAGATATTTACAAAAACTATACCCTTTTCTATAACAACATCATTTTACAGCAGTTTTGTTTTCAACTACGTTTACTATGATATGATGGTTTTCATCCTCCACGATTAGATTCCACATAGATGCTAAGTGTTCCGATAATACAGGCACTGATTTTTCCTTTGTTTACTAAATCCAGTGTAACGTACAAATGCTCTTTTTTCAATTCACTTTTTATCCACCTATTCCAAAAATTTATTAACTGCTTGCGCTTTCATATCTATGTACTCCATACGTCCAAAAAGACAAGGCAAAAAACGTAAAAATGCACACGATTACCACCCCGAAAAGGAATCCTTTTGCCGACAATGCCCCTGTCACTGCCTGCGTTGGCAGCGTTGCAATTATTCCGTACGGTAATACACAATAAAAAATAAACTTATAGATTCCATAAAAAGCGATCCCCGGTATTTTCAGACACAAATCCACAGCCGTATTCTCTATTTTCATCAGGTTGTCTACAGAGAACACAAAAAAGGCAAAACACCGTATCAGAAGTTCCATATCGTAGTACAGTATGGTCATTAGCAAAACTAAAAACAAATATCCAATGATATTCGCATACGAAAGATTCACGCCACTTTCTCTCACCCCATATACAACGATATAGGCACTGAATATCAGAAGTGGTATGGCGCCCGGATCTACTTTTTCAAAGGTGATCCGCAATAATGGATTCACTGGTTTGGTCAGATATAAATCCAATTCTCCTGTTTGTATTTTCTCTGGTATGGATATCACCCCAAAAAAGCAAATGGTCATGTTCATGGCATCAATCAGAGAAAATGTTCCAATAAAAATAAGGATTTCCCCATGCCCCCATCCTCGGATACTGTCCACATGTCCGTAAATTGCCTCGAAAGCGAAAAGCTGAACCAGAAAATAGCTGGTATTAATGAAAAACGGTGCAAAGAATCCCAGCCGGAATGTCATGATATGGGATAATCTGAATTTTATTAGTTCTGATATAAATTTTAAATTATTCTTCATATTCCTGCTCCATCATATTTAATTCGATCATGTTCATAAGTTACAAGATTTAAAACAAGAAAGGCAATGCACCACACACTTAAGACGATTAAGCCTGTGATTGCCTCTTCCTCACATTTCCCTATAAACAGCATACTCGGAAGATATGTGACATAATAGAAAGGCAAAAATCTCATACCTGCTATCATCCATTCCGGTAAAAGTGCAAGCGGAATCACCGCCCCGGTCACAAATGCGGAAAGGTTATCTTTTATCATGAGAAAGATGTTGATCTCCTCAAATTTCAAGGTCAAAATTCCAAGAAAGTAATTGAGCAGCGCCATAAACAACAGTCCTAAAACAACCATGATGATTCCGCACAACAGGATCTTTATATTGGCTGTATGCACAAATGGAATCCGGAACAAATAAAACCACAGAAACGTTGCTAAAAAACCAATGCCCGCAGAAAATGCAATCTTCCCTGCTTCCATCGCCACAAAATACCCCTGTGTCTGTACCGGTATCACCATATATTTTGAAAAAGTACCATTTCTCAGCATACCGGTCATCTGCTGGCTGATCTCAGCAGATTTTTCCAACTGGAATAAATAGGAGCTTATAATATAGTAAGAAATCATGGACTGAAATCCCAGGCCCGCTATCTGCTCTTTTCCCTCAAACAGAATACTCCATAAGATCCATGCAAACAGTATCTTTGACACCGCCAGAATCACGTCTACAAAGGTATCCGACCTCCAGATTAGCTGTGCTTTCATGTATGCTTTGGCAATTTCTAAATATTTCTTCACGTCCTACACCCCCTTATAGATACGCTCTACGACAGAACCTATTTCTTCTTCCTCAATTCCAATATCCCGAATCGGATAATGACCGATGTAAGATTCCAGGACTTTTTCCGCATTTTGTTTTGGTATTTCAAGCACCAGCTTGTCATCCGTTTTTTCCAATACCCTACAATATTCCGGCACATCAGACTCTACACTGTGTTCAAAGTATATCGTCATTTTCTTACTCTTTTGATAATTTTCAAATAGCATATCCGTATCGCCGTCATATATTTTTCTGCCGTGATTCACTACAATAGAGCGTTTACACAATACCTTAATATCCTCCATATAATGCGAAGTAAGCAGAATGGTGGTTCTTCTTGACTCATTCACATCTTTTAGGAAAGTCCGAATCTGCTTACTTGCCACAGCATCCAGTCCAATGGTCGGTTCATCCAGAAACAATATTTTCGGATTATGAAGCAATGCAACAATCAATTCCATTTTCATCCTTTCTCCCAGGGATAAGGTTCTTACCTGTACATTCATAAGCTCCTGTACCTGGAACAGATCCACAAAAAAATCTTTGTTTCTCTTATATTCATCTTCCGGAATACGGTATATTTCTTTAAATAGCCGCAGCGTGTCCTCCGCTGTCAATTCAAAAAACAACTGGCTTTTTTGTCCCATGACTACCGCATACTGCTTCTTAAATGCTTTCTCCAATTTATTCGGATAAAATCCCATCACCTGTATCCTGCCGCTTGTTGGTGCAATAATCCCGGTCAGCATCTTCACTAGGGTCGTTTTACCCGCTCCGTTCGGCCCGATCAGACCTACAAACTCACCCTCATTTACATGAATATCAAAATCATCTACCGCAATTTTTTCTTCATACTCTCTGTGAAACAGACCCTTAATACTTCCGGTCAGGCCCTCCTGCTTTTTGTACCGCTTATATTTTTTCGTTAAATTTTCTGTCTCAATAATCTGCATCTTCAAAACCTCCTGTTTAAATATTGTTTGCAGAACAATTAGTAAAACATAAAAAAACGTGGTTCCTGCCTATCACTAATAGACTGAACCACGGATTCATCCATATCTCAAATGATGTAACAAAACAGAAGCTCCCCATAAAAGGAAATCAGCAATGTCTTAAAACATGCACTCCATTTCACGGTTGGCTCCAAATAAAAAAGCATGACTACCACAGTCATACTCTTCCTCTCTCTTATCCATCAAAATAAGATAACTATTCCCGGTGTATGCAGTATTCTGTAAGGCAGAAACAACCAGCATTCAATGATGCTGAAAAGGGTAGCATAAATAAAACACTATATTCAGTGCTTACCCTTTATAAAATTTAGTTGTTCTTTGTCATTACAGAAACGACTAACATCCACACACCTGCCTTTTCTTAAAAAATACAGCTTTATATTAACCTATAACTTTTCCAATGTCAATATCCTTTTTTCATTCTGAATATGTCTAAGAAATCCTTTCCTTTTGTCTTATCGTTTCGCTCAACTGTCCGATAAACGTGAAGTTTCGCATGTCTCATACAAGACACATAAACCCATATATTATCACGCATATAAATACGCTTATGACACTGGTTTTACTTATTTTATAATCTATATTTGCAGGGTCCCACTTCTTTATTTTGTTATTTTCTAATATAAAACTTATTGTTGCAATTATGACGCCTAAGAGCAGCAATCCACCTATTTTCATTGCAGGCAGAGTATTATTTTCAATTCCTTTTATTTCAAATAATAGATCTGTTATTCCTATTCCAACAAACAGTACTGCGGTATATATTACGGTTACCGGAATACTACGTTTTGCACGTTTTTTGTCGTCATCTCTACGATATATTTTATCTATCATCTTATAATTGTCAAATTCTACAGTTATGATAAAGTTCAAAGTATAGACAACAATCAAAAAGCCATTTAACCATTCAAGCTTCAAATCCATACAATTTATCACACAAAGCAGAAAAATACATACTGTAGACATCATTCCAACATGCAAATCTATCTGGACCAGCATTTTCTTTACTTCGCATATATTATATTCTATTTTATCATCAAATCCTGCAATTCCACTGAAAGAATCATTCTTTATTGCATTAGAGAAATAAATATGCAAGAATAACTGTATTGGAACACACAAGACAAACATACAAATTAATGTTCCAATACCGAGATGAAGGTCCACTGGACCTTCACTCAGGTATGCATGGCAACTGAGAATATCCGATAAAGCGCTGTAGATTACATATACGAAAATACATAAAACGGATATCCCTATAAAAACCCAGGGCATTTTTCCCGTTGATATTTCTGCTTGAGTTGATACTTTTTCCTGTTCCTCGTTATCCAACAGCGCATCAACACTCACTTCAAATAGCTGTGCTAACTTGATTAAATTATCAGAACTCGGCCTGGAAACATCATTTTCCCATTTAGTTACAGCCTGACGGCTTACACCCATATATTCAGAAACTTTTTCCTGTGTTAGTCCTCTTTTTTTACGATAGTATATAATATTTTTTGCCAGTTGATTTTCGCTCATGTCACGAACCTCCGCGTAATTGATACCTATAATATATCAATTTATTCAGCTGCACTCCACCAACTATATGGCAACTATTGGTTGCAACTCCTGTTTCTCTGTTAGGAAAGGGATGATAATTCTGCAGCAGTTGTAATTCCGACGGGCTATAGAAATGTTTCAAGAGAAACTCCTACACCTCATAATCTTTCAATTACGCACCAAAGGTTATTTATTGCCGATGCAAAAGCCTCATTTTATATGCTCTGATTTTAGCCGCATATTTACTGGTCATAATGCAGCCCATGATCATCATTCCGAACGTTATACCCAGACACAATCCTCCAAGAAAGTTATCTGCATGGTCTGTAAAAAACAATATCACATATATAACAGCTGCTATAAATCCTCCAATAAACAGCATATGCATTCGTTTTGTTACTTTCAATTTATCTTCGTTACTATACTCAGCAACTTTTAATACTGTTTCTTCTAATTCCTCATTCATTTTCTCGCTTTTCCTTTCTCCATCTAATAATTCCCGAAGCTCAATATCATAATAATCAGCCATTTCGATAAGAATATCCAAATCCGGCAGATTACTTCCAGTCTCCCATCTTGAGACAGTTCTTCGGGATACATTAAACTGTTCTGCAAGCTGTTCCTGTGTGAGTCCTTTTTCTTTGCGAAGTTCTTTAATAAAACCTCCGATTTTTATTTGATTCATTATTTTTCAACCTCCTTACAAAAACAGCGTACATTCCGATGTTTCAAATTTACAGGACACAAAGCGAGCAATGTCCTTACAAATACCAATGAGACATATCATGTCCAGCTACAAACGGGGAGTTATCGGTGTGTGTAAATCAATTCCGTTATCCCATTATATGTTTGCGTGTGAACTAATTTTAATTTGATCTCTTTCGGGGTTGTTTCAAAAAGCCGAATTCCAGAGCCTAAAATAGTCGGTATGACCGAGATATAGTACTCGTCAATTAAGTCTTCTTTTATGAGCTGCTGAATAATATCCGCACCTCCGCAAATCCATATATTTTTTCCTCGTTCCTGTTTTAATTTATTGACAATATCACAGGCTCCTTTTTGGGTAAATATAATCTCGTTTGTAGAAGCCATTTCTCTGTGGGTAATGACATAGCTTGTCAAATCTGCATATACCCACTTAGTCGGGGACAATTCTGTTACAATTTGATGATAGGTATTCCAGCCCATGACAACAGTATCAACATCTTTGATAAAAATCGAATAGGTATCAATAGTTTCTTCACTTTCACTCTGTCCATCGAGCCAGTTCACACTGCCATTCTTGTCTGCAATATATCCGTCAAGGCTCATTGCAATAAATAAAGTAACCTTCCTCATATTATGTCTACCTCCGCAAATGAGAGATTAATCATATAAAGCTTCCCAGCTCTCTGAACTCATCGCTCTAAAACACATCTCTATCTGCTCTTTGTTATTCTTTTCTTCGGCAAGGCCGGGAAGTTCATCTAGTCCAAAATAGTCAAAGCCTGTGGTTTCAATATTGGGGACAAACTCACCACCTATCACTTCACACTGCATAAAGATTTTACATACCTTGTAGGCGTATATTGGTAAATTATGTTTTTCTCTATCTTGAACCGCTATTACTCTCTTTATCTTAACATCTAGTCCTGCTTCTTCTTTGACTTCCTTTATAATATTTTCTGCAACAGAAACATTTACATCAACCCAGCCACCCGGTAGTGCCCATGTACCATTTGCTTCATGAACAAGTAAAATCTTACCATTACTAAATATAGCTGCTCTGGTATCTATTTTAGGAGTTTGATATCCAATATCATTGCAAAACAAATTCGTTACTTTCTCGATAGAAATATCTGTTTTATAACTCATTATTTCAGCAGATATTTCCCTTATCCTTTCGTAACGTTCTATATCGAATTTGTCTTTTCCGTAAAAAAGTCCACCTTGCGCTATAGCTTGTAATTCAACTGCCCACTCTAACCACTTTTCATTTTTATCCATGTCAATTACCTCATAGACTAATGAGACACTTTTTAAATACTGTATCCAACAGGCAAAATTCTCCGCTTTTTAGTTCTAAAATTGGGACTGTACAATCACATAATTTAAAGGTTACATTACCTGTTGTAATTTATTATTAAATTCTCGGCAAACACTTATAAATTCCGCCCTTGATATTGTATCGCTACCACATAAACTGTTTTATGTTCTTCATCAATACGGAAAATAGCGATATAGTTATCAATCAGCAACTGTCTATAACCTTTTCCAGCATATCTGCCCTCGTTACGCTCTTGGTGAGACTGCGGAAAGGTGTTTAAAACAGCTTTTTTAATTTTGTCAACCTGCCCTCTAGCATTTTCAGGGGCCAATTTCTCTTTTGCAATATATTCATAAATGTTGTCTAATTCGCGTATTGCTCTGGGATTGATTTTTACCTTGTATTTATCCAAAATACTTTTTCTCCAATTCTGCAAAAACGATCTCTGCGTCGACTGCTTCTGCTCCGTTTGCAATTTCCTGCTCAGATTCATAGATAGCTTGGTCGATGCGGTTAATTCTTGCGAATTTATCATATAATTCACTGCTCATTACAACTAAGTCGCTATATCCATTTTTGGTAATAAAAATAGGCTCCTGTTCCTTGTGTGCGATGTTGGAAATCTCAGTTGTATTGCGCAAATCCTTAATAGGCATTATAATTGGCATGATAATTCACTTCCTTTTTGACATAATTATAGCATAATTATGTTGTAACCACAATAAAATATGCAATTCCATTGTTTGTAAATTTTTGCATATACTAGCAAAGAACAGTGAGTCTGATCGGGTGAGAGCAGGCACAGAGGGAACTACTGAAAATGGTCTCATAGCTGCGTACCTAAACTATTATGCCGAGGCTACGAAGGTGCACCCGTTACAGTAATCGACTATCATTACATAGGTGTTCCTACTTCAATTAAATTACCGTCTAAATCGTAAAAACGGATTACTTTTTGTCCCCAGCTATGCGTCATAAGTCGATTGACATATTGAATCGAGGGATATAATTTTTCCAATTTTTCAATAAACGCTTCTATATCCTGTTCTTCAAAATACAGTTCACAAGAATTACTTTTCGGAATAATATCTTTTTCCAAAAACTTTTTCCAAATTTTTTCGTCTTGGAGTACAAGACCTTCCGTTAAAATCATGTTGCCATCATTGTCAAGTACCATATCAAGACCAAATAAGTTATGGTAAAATTGTTTTGATTTCTCGACATCTTTAACAACAATCAAAATATTTTTTAATTTCATTTCACTTTATCTCCTAAATCTCGATTTGTTCAACTTTAAAAACTGGAAGTTGTATCTACAGTGTATATGTATCATTTATTCTTACTTGAAAAATTCTATTTCTTTACTTTTCTATTTGTTGTCCGCTTAACGAACAAACATTTTGTTATTTGAAATACTCCTATGATTATGAATAATAATGGAATAGCTGTCCAACTTTTCAAAGATTTTACTGTTTCTAAAAAAGATGACGTTGTGCCATTTTGCAAGAAAATAGCACCCATTGCTATTATTAAAAGCACAATTCCTAAATACAATCCTATTACATCAATTTTTATTTTATCAAAAGTTCCCTTTATCTGTAATGCTCCAAGAATAAATACAACAGAGCCAAGAATAAAAAATGTGCCAAAATAAATCAAAAAATTTTTACTGTTTGTACCAATTAAAATGGACTCTTCTGGATTATCAGGATTATATTTCACGATTCTAACACTGTATTTTTCTGGAATATATCCTACGCCATAATCAGTGGAAACAGCATATTCTTTACCTTCAACCACATAGATATAATTCAATTTATAAGTAGTGCTTCTTTTACTGGAATTATAAATTTCATAATCTATAAAATATCCGTTTGTTGAAATATAATTTTCTGTTTTCCTGTTTAAAATGTAGGTATCTTTAATCCCAATGATTAAAAATATAATTCCCAACAGCAGAATTAACATTACCAGAAAACTACTAATCACAACTCTAAAATTTAATATTGGATTTTTATTATTCATCCTCAATCTCACTTCCAAATTCCGATTGAACAAAATCGCTGCGCTATGGCCTACCGAGGCTGTGGCATAGCGATTTTGTTCAACTGAAATTTACCAACCTATCTTAAATCGTCATAAAGTTATTTTGCAATTTCTATACTTTCATTCACAGTTCCTGGATTTTTTTGAATGACCGTATAAAATAATGTTTTATGTTCAACTATATTTTCGCCATAAGATTTTTCATAACTAAATCTAGGAACTTGTTGAAATTGTGAAACTGCAATATAGTCTGAAACAGTAAAAATTCCAAATAATACAATGACACATCCGACAACACTCAATACTCGTGAGCCTCTTTTTAGTAACACAGACTTAATTCTGAAATAAATTCCTACGGTTAATATGACTCCACCAATAATTGCATAAATACTTCCCCAACTACTTTCATTCGGAAATATTGCTAAAGCAGAAATAATAATAAATACGCCAAATACCATGAGGAGAACGCTTATTGTTTTCCTTTTCTCTGTGTTGAGCTCATTTTTACTATATTCTGCCAATCTAATTGCTGTATCTTTCGTCTCTTGATTCATTTTCTCACTTTTCCTTTCTCCGTCAATTATCTCAAGTAAACTAACTTGATAGAATTCAGATAGTTCAACCAGTAAACTAATATCTGGCATATTACTTCCCGTTTCCCATCTGGATACTGTTCTGCTGGATACATTCAATGTTTCTGCTAACACTTCTTGAGTTATATTTTTTTCTTTACGTAGTGTTTTCAAAAACTGACCTATTTTTTTCTGATCCATTCACTATACCTCCTTGGGTAACAGAGTATGTTAAAAGTTCATTTGTTTACACGACATAAAGTGAGAAAATACCTTATTTTCAGACCCGACACGCTTGTCCGGGGGATAAATTTTATGCTCTACTGACATATTCAGCCCTACTATTTCCCAATCTGCTCAACTCAAAAACCGGAATGTGCGTGACAGACGTCACTCTGCCACGCATGATGTTTTATTTTTTTGCCACAATCAGGAAACGATGAATTGTTCCTTCCAGCACTCCATTTCTATCGATGATATTTTGCATCTTCATCAATTTTCAAAGCATTTATCTACTGAGAAGCCGGGAAATTTCCTTTGGTTCAAATGATCCATGCCTGTTAATCATCAAATCAAACTTCTTGTCTGCATATGGAATGCTCTTAGGGTTACTGCCTTCCTTTCAAATACCATTTCAATTTACAAAGGTGCAGTCCAACAACATAAGCTTTCGCCTGAGATTAACCTCGATACAATCTGTTGTCAGTTAAAGAACTGCACCGAGTAGTTAATTCGTTTTCTCATTACAAACCTCCTCACAACCTTCGATTCGTTTAACTCTAAAAACGGAAAGTTACAGAGTAATCCAGTATCGCTGAATTATCCCGCACTCACCTAAACCATCTTCATCTTCTACTTCATTTTCCAACTTGCCGCCATTTTTCACGATCGTTAGTCGTGAAGCATCATTGGTTTTATCACAGGTAAGTAAAATCCTTCTTTCTCCGTATTCTCTGCAAATTGACAGCATTAATTTTAACATTTCGCCGGCATATCCCTTTCGACGCTCTGATGGCAGAACACTGTAACCAATATTCCCGCCGTATTGCAGTAAAAAGGGTGATAAGGGGTGTCTATAATCAATAATACCCACAACCTTTTCATCTTCAGTCCGAACTCCCAAAAACACCTCTGATGGAACATAACCTTCGCCATATTTCCTTTTCAATCGATTTTCAAAGTCAATCCATTCAGAAAAAGAATTAACTTCTTCGAGACCTGCACAGCCGTCAAAACTGTCGTCATTGGCAAGCATGTCTTCCTTGTATTGCATGACTTGCTCCGCATATTCATGGGTCGGTCTAACTAATTTCAAATACATTTATCTCTCAACTCCTTTCTATGTTTTAAGTGTATGCCGATATGTCCTACCCCCAGTATGATTGCAGCCACGAATAACACTGGGTTCCGTCCGTATATAGCAATCAATCCACACGCAATAACCGGAAGAGTAGCACCTGCAACCGGAATACCCATTAAACTGCTGTAAAAATCTTTCATTGTCTTTTCACTTTTAAAATATCGTATCCAGTATAATTCATACATGATCATCAGCACAAATGCAACAATCAGCCAAATCATCCATGTGGAAATACCTTGAATATTAAAATCGCTGAAAATCAGCAGCAAACAAGTTACTAAAACTTCGCCGACTCTTTCAAATAGCAGCAAGATTTTACTTTCATTATGTACATATTTTTCATAGTTCTTGGGCTGATTCTTCGTCCAAAACAAGTTTGGAACCATCAACATGGCAAGAAAAATCAAGCCAATATAGGAAAATCCAAAATACATACATTCACCTCAATAATTCATTCAATTTGGATAAAGATAATTCGTCTATGTGATTTATTTTTGCTGTCTCTCCAATGCCAGTCCAATCAGTCTATCAGTCTGATCAGCCATAAACAGAGGAATATTCAGTACATCATCATCTAACTTCAAGTTGTCCAGGAAGAAACGCACACGGAGTTTTACTTTATCCGAGAACAATTCCTTGAACTTCTTGAGGCTCTTGCCGGATGTATTGGCTTCGGATTTGACCTCGACAGGGAAAATGTCATTCTCACGCTGAATCAGGAAATCCACTTCATAAGGAGGATTGCTCTGTGTCCAGTAGCGAGGAACCACTTCAAACTGCGTGATCAAAGTCTGCAGTACATAGTTCTCGGTCAGTGCGCCTTTGAACTCGGTGAACAGACGGTTGCCTTCTCCGAAAGCTGTAGGTGCCAACTGCGCTAATCGGCGGAGCAGACCCACATCCACCAAATAAATCTTGAATGCAGAAAGGTCATCGTAAGCAGCCACAGGCAAGCCGGGAGCGGAACTGCGATATATCTTATGCACCAGTCGGGCATCCACCAGCCACTGCAGAGCATCCTTATATTCACGGGCTTCCGTCCACATCAGTACAGATTCTGGCATACCACCAGTGACATAGTACATCTTTAGTTTCTCATACAGAGGATTGAAGAAGGCTTTGCCAAGGTAATGCCCAGCAAAGAACCTGCGCAGGCAATATGATACTGTGGAGCGTTCTCGCAGAAATACTTCATAGAGTTGATAACCTTCGGGCAATCCTGCACTTCATCAAAAATGATTAACGTCTTTTCCGGCACAATCTTCTGACCGCTGGCCAACATTAAGTTCTGCAAAATGCGATTAACGTTTTTCAAGTGTATTACCAAATAAATGGAATCAGTCTATACTTCGTCTGCTTTGTATATTCAAAATACCCATCTAATCTATCTTTAAGCATACTATCCTCTAACGCTGTTCGTATTACAATGATTACAGCAGTTATAGCCATACATATCCAGACACTAACATAGGGAAAAATCAAGGATAATCCAATACAGTTTAATATTAGTCCACTATATGCAGGATGTCGTACAATTCTATATGGTCCTGTTGTGCAAACCTTTTGATTTCTGTCGCTTTGAATCCTCGCTGTAGATTCTAAAAAAGTGTTTTCTAAAGTCGCTTTTGTCGAGACCCCTGCTGCAAACAAGGTTAAAACAATTCCCAAATAATATGTAAAATTTAAGTGCTCACTGTTTTCAGATATACCAGCTAATAAATATACTGCAAAGTAATTTAATATCCAAAATGCAAATAGAAGTATCTTATCCCATATCGGAGAATCTGTATTCGTTTTCCCTCGTTCTGCCAATGTTTCCTCATTTGCTTTGAACAGAATCCAACTAATTATAATAGTTGCCAAGAAAAGATAAACAAAATAGACTATGCCTGCATATGTCAGTGTAAATCCTGCACCAATCAGATACAGTAAAAAACCTATTATCTTTTGAAAACCAACTCTTGCAAGATATGAAAAAGCTTGTTTTCTCATCGCTGTCACCTCGCTTACAAATTCCCGATTTGCTCAACTTTAAAAACCGGAAGTTGCGTTACGCTTCATCTGGTTCTTGACCATCGTGCGCTTTCCATGCGCATTCTGTTATCTTCATATCAGAGAACACTGCTGTAAAAGTTGATTCCTCCGGACTGCAGGCATAAATGCCAAATCGAATCTTCCCACCGCCTTTCAGCATATGACACACACGCATCTGATTGAAGTTCTCCCCATCAAGAGAGCATTCGATACAATAATCATCCTCTCTGCGGCTGAAGCGATACCACATGATTTTCACATCCGCAGGAATCACTGTTGTTGCCCAGTCCGAATAACCATCATTAGTCACAACAGACCCAAGATGTTGATAATGTTCATTTTCAAATTCTACCGAACCCTTTAACCAATTTTCTCCGTCCATATACATAACAATGCCGCATTGGTCAAATCGATGATGGCTTTTTGTAAAATCTGTTTTTACAATAAAAGAAAAGAACTTCTCATCTGTTTCCATCTGAAGCACGGGAGCGTTATCATTTCGAAAATGATAGTAAGTTCTCTGCCATAGATCGGTGTGAGGTTTTGTTGTTATCTCAATCTTTCCATCCTCTATATGGAAATCCAGTGGTTTTCTTGTCCATTGCAGGCTATTTACATCAAAAGTAATCATATGCCTTCCTCCTTTAAATCCCGTTTTCCGCTTTATTCATATACCCGATATACCAGAATCTGTTCAACTCTAAATCGGGAATTTTCCTTCTAATCAACTTCCTGAGCACCGAGAAGCGCACTAAATAATATATTTATTTAGTTGTTTAATCCTCTCACTCGGATGCAACAAGGCATCCTCACAATGCCCTTTTCCTCTTAAACAAATCGTAATAGCATTTTTATAATTTTTCTCAATATATTTTGCTACATTTCTAAAAATAAACTCATTAATCTTCCCGCCATAAAAATAAACGATCTGTGTGTTCGGTGTATCAATATCTGCCGGAAGTTTGAACTTTCCAACTTCATGTAAATAATTCTTTATCGTTGTATCTGAAATATTATCCAACAGTTCTAAGAACACATCCAGCATTTCTTCCGTTACCATTGAGTTTATTGCATTTCGCACTACCTTTTTATTTCTTTCTCTTGCTTTTTGGGTGATAGATAAATACTGGTTCGTAAGTATTTGAGTCATCCATTTTTCAAATGATAAGAGGGGCGAACTTTCTAAAATCACCATCTCAAAAGTAAGCCTTTTGTTTTTCCATAAATACGATGTCAAAACTCCGCCCATACTCATTCCATAAATTGCAAATATATGGTCAATAGATTTTGACATACAATACTCTTCTATTTCTTTTGCAGTAACATCAAAAGAAATAAATTCAGATTTTTCTTGTACATCATGTCCTGGCAGAATTGGAACAAGGATATGATACTTTACTTTGTAATATTCAATATAATCATGCCATATCTGATATGGGCTTTCAAAACCATGAACAAGCATTATTGTTGGATTATCTATATTCCCGTATTCTAAAATCCTCATATCCCGTTACCTCTTTTGTTCTACAAATTCCCGATCTGTTTACTCAAAAACCGGTAGTTATCGTTATAAATCAATGCTTATCTCATACTTATCGTCAATAAGCATACAATTTACATTATACTTTTGAGCAAGCTTTAAAAACTGTGCATTATCTTCTAAAACACTCTCCATAGTACACCCTTCATCATCTAAACGGTTTTCAATGACGTTCGCATATCTTTTTATACTGACAAAGTGTTTTTTTATATAGTCTTCGCTCATTACAAGACAGTAGTATTTCATATGTTTAAGATATTCCTTCTCAAAGTCCTTTGACCAATCAAACGGAATATAGCACCCTTCTACAATAAGATTTTGCTTGTTCTCTATTGCAGTTTTAATCATTTCACGAACAATGGGCCACAAATAATCCGCAAGTTCATTATCCTCTTCAGGTGTAAGTTTGGTGTAACCACTTCGAATCAGACCCATTTTCAAATGGTCTATTGACAAGTATGGATATTTATATTTCTCAAGCAGTTTTTGAGCAAGCGCCGTCTTGCCTGTATGAGATGCGCCCGTTATCAATACAATCATCCAAATCTACCTTTCTTTTATCATTACAAAGTTTGTGAGGAAAATTCCTTGACGTTCCACCTGTTGTTCCTTTACAACTTTATACCCTCTGTTTTCAAAAAAATATCTTGCTGTAATAGATGCGTGTGTAATTATCCTATCTACGCCAACTGCCTGCTCTAATTCGTTACAAATTGCAGCAGCAATTCCTTTTCCCTGATAATCGCTATGAACAAACAATCGTTCAAGATAACCTGTGTAGTCTATATCTCCAAATCCTACAATTATTCCATTATCTACCGCAACCACACTATAATGTTCCTGAAATGACTGATTCCATTTAACAAAATCTATTTCTCCTGTTGCCCATACATTTAATTGTTCTTTTGAATAATCTTTCGCATTTATTGTGTGAACTGTGTTATAAAAAAGCTCTGCCAGTTCATTACAATCAGATGCTTGATATTTTCTAATGAGCATTTTGGATCCTCCAAATACCAAAGCTTTTTAACTGCTTCTTAGCATTACGCTGTCTGCGTTTCGGATTAGTAACCTTACACACAGATATTTTCCCGTCAGCAATCCAACCATAAAATAATTATACCATTCAGCCCCAAAACAATCTATACTTTCCAAACATACTTGCCCACAAAATCTTAGAGCCCGAGACAGGAGACCCTCTGGTCGACTGTTTCGGACTCTTAGATTTTAGTGGACTAGCCGCAGGGCCTGGCGCGTCAAAGTCCCGCACACCGAGACGCTCTCACTGGCGGACTTAAACCTCCCGCACTCTTCCCCCAACCCCCAGCGCCACCGCAACACAAGCCACCGCAAATGCCCCCTGGATCGCCATCCCTTTCCACAGCGTCCCCAGCATTTCCGTCGTAAGTACATCAAATTCCCCCAGCATCTCATTAATCACCTCATACCAGTACACCGGAAGGAACTGTGCCACCGCCTTCACTTCTTTTCCCAACACCTCCAATGGCACAAACACTCCGCACAAAAAACTCATTCCCAGCGAAATCACATTCACCACAGCACTCAAATTATGATCCCCGCTGTGGGTATCATTATCCCGCGCAAACATTCCCAACATAAACGCAACCGCCAGCGCCACCAGCATCATAACCAGGGAATTCAGCAGATAGTACCCGATATTCGCACTTTTCAGAAATTCCTTCCCTGACATCGCCAGCACGATCACCATACAAACCACCCATATGATTCCGCCAATGGTCACAAACGCTGCAACTCCCGCCATGTTCTGACGGATCACCGACTTGGAGGAGCAATACATTCTCTGCCTGATTTCCTTCCTTCTGAAAGAAATCAAAACCCCGCTGCTGTATCCTAGAACCGCCAGCATAATATACGGGAAATACTGGAACAAATACACATAATTTGCTTTCATCCCTCCCGTTTCATTGTTGGCGATCATTTTCACTTCCGCTTTATTTTTTTCAACATTTTTCACATGTCCGATCGCCTCTGAAACGGAATAGCCGCCTGCCGTATAGACCCGCACGCCATTCAAAAACGTATCGATCTGCGAGTCCAGATATACTTCCTGCTCACTTCCCGGAACCTTCGTAGTTTTCAGCTTCTCGCCGTGCTCCAGAAAACCTCTCTCAAAATTTTCCGGAATCGTAACCACGTATTTCACTTTTCTGTAAAACAACGCCTCCTGGACATCTTTGGCCGTCTCTCCGATATCCTGAATTTTGTGGATTTTCCCGAGATACTCCTTAAGCCCCTCTGCCAGTTCCCCGCCGTCCTCATCGATCACGGCAATATCCAGCTGCTCGGATGCATAACTTTCTTCCTGCTTTTTTGACGCCGCAAACTGCATCATGATCCCCACGGACATGAAGATTGCGAAATACAGAAACACCAGATGCAGTTCCTTACTCCAGAGCTTTAAATAGCCTTTATATACTGTCATAGCGTTCCCTCCTCGTAAATAAAAATCCCGCCAGCACCATTACGCCGCTCATCACGGCAAGGGTCACCAGACACTGGGTATAACGCGCCTTATCGTTATAAACATTCAGACAATAAAACGCATCCGCGATCACACTGGCCGGATTGACCCGTCCGATCCACGGAATGGCTTCCTCCGCCATCACTTTAATATCGGAGGAGTACAGCCCTGCAAGCCCGCAGCTTATCATACTGACCGCAAGCACGATCCCTACCTTCGCACCTTCTCTCATTTTACCGATACACCCGACGACGATTCCCATACTTACTCCGATCAGGCTGCCCATCAGACAGATCAGCAGCATACCGCCCATATTTCCCCCAAAATCCATCTTCAGGACGAAGCGGATGTAAAAAAGTGCAACCGCCGAATTGACAAACTGAATCCCATAGGTCACCAGGCTCACCGCCAGAATCCGTTTCAGCCTGTGTGTCGGGGAAATGCACTGCCTCGCCCCGAGAGCTGCCAGGTTTGCCCTCGTCTCCTGCATCACCTGCAAACCCGGAAAACATCCGTAAAGACAGGACATGGCCATCAGGGCAAAGAAGAAACTAAGGCCGGTATCCAGGGATCTTCCTCCCGCACTGACCTCTTCGGTGGTACTCGTAAATTCTCCCATTGCCTGCAGCGCATCCTGCATCCGCTCCGGATGCTTCGACGCGATATCCAGCATCATGGCCTCATTTTTGACATAAGTATCCAAAAGAGAATTCAAAATGCTGGACTTGATGCTGTTTGAGGAAACCGCCAGCCTCTTCGTGTCGTAAAAAATTCCTTCCACTTCCCCGGCTGCCAGCTTTTTCAAAGCCTTCTCTTCCGACATTTCCTCTGTTTTCAGCATATCTCCATCCATTGCGTCAAGAAATTCTCTGAACGTTTCGTTTCCTTCAGAAGTCATCACTACCGCCACCGGAATCTTCTGGAATACCTCATCAAAACTTCCGGAGCCAAACGCAAAGCGAAATAATGTGGCAAGGATCAGCGGAAAACAGAGCGCCCAGAACATGGACGATTTTTCACGCAGCGTCTGTTTTAGTCTGTATTTCATCAAATGAAGCATACTCTCACCTCTAATCTCTCAATTCTTTTCCCGTGATCTCCAGGAATACATCGTTGAGGGTCGGCAGTTCGGAAAATACCCTTCCGAAGCTGATTTCTTTCCCTTTCAGATAATCCAGTATTCTCACCAGATTATGCTTAGCCTTACTGCAGCGGACCACCAGGATGGATTCCCTGTAATCTATCTCGAACACATGAGGCAGCTCTCGAAGCTCCTGAAGATTTTCTTCTCCCAGCAGAATTCCCTCAATGGTAATAGTCTCTCCGGTCTTAATCATGCTTTTCAGTTCTTCAGTCGTTCCGCATGCAAGCACCCGCCCGTGATCGATGATCGCAACCCGGTCGCAGATCTGCTCCACCTCTTCCATATAGTGAGAGGTGTAAATCACGGTAGCTCCCCTCTGATTCAGCTCCTTGATCCCCTCCAGAATCTTGTTTCTGCTCTGCGGATCGACAGCCACTGTCGGCTCATCCATGACGATAAGGCTGGGCTTATGTGCGATTCCGCAGGCGATATTCAGCCTTCGCAGGAGCCCTCCGGAAAGCTGCTTCGGGCGCATCTTCCTATAATTTTGCAGACCTACAAAAGAAATCGCCTCCTCCACCAGCTCTTTCTTTCTCTTCTTATCCTGCACGTAAAGGCCACAGAAATAATCGATGTTCTCCGTCACATTAAGCTGCTCAAAAACAGCGACATTCTGCATGACCACTCCGATTTTCTGCTTCAGATCGTAGGCATCGGGCTGCATCTCTTTTCCCGCAATCCGAATACTTCCTTTGTCAAATTTCAAAAGTGCCAAGAGGCAATTAATCGCCGTCGTCTTTCCGGAACCGTTTGGCCCTAATAATCCGAAGATTTCCCCGTCCCTCACCTCAAGATTCAGGTGATCGAGCGCAACCAATTTTCCATATCGTTTTACCATATTCTCTATCTGAACCATATCTGTTCCTCCTTGCTGTTTACTAATCACTTACCATTTTCTACAGTATACCCCGGGCGGCCCGGCTTTTCCTAGTGCCGGGTGTCATTTTATCGCATGACAAATGTCACATTTTTTCTGATTTTCCGGTTTTTCTTCCATTTCTCTTTTCCTGGTTTTCAAAATCCCGTATAATGAAAACAGACTTAAGAAGTAAAACGACTACTCTATGAGGAGGCTTTTATGCGCACACAGATGAATCAGCTTTTACTGCTGCTCTATTGTTTTATGGCCGTATTTTTTGTAAACCCGGACTCTTCCTTTGTCCTGGCTTTTTTCTGCGGGATCATCTGCGCGTATTCCTGTAATTACGCTTCTTCGGACACCTATACCCTGACCGCCTCCTTTTTCTATGCACTTATGGGATATTTCATTCCCGAATGTCTCTATTTTTTACCGCTGATCGTATATGATATTATCTATCGGCTGATCACTGGCTTTTCCCCGCGGCATTTCCGCTATCTTCTTTCCGCCTCCGCCCTTATTCCGGCTTTTCATAAAACCGGACTGCTTTTTAACGGAATCTATCTGTCGCATTTGCTCATCGGGGGATTTCTGGCGTTCTTGCTCGCAAAATACACCAGAGACTATGACATTTTGGAAAATCTTTATAAAAAAGTGTACGATGACAGTACAGAATATAATCTTCTGTTGAAAGAAAAGAATCAAAGTCTCCTGGAAAAACAGGATTACGAAATTTACACCGCCACTTTAAAGGAGCGGAATCGGATCGCCCGTGAGATCCATGATAATGTCGGGCATCTGCTTACCCGGTCTATCCTGCTTGTGGGGGCGCTCGAAGCCATCAACAAGGATGAGAACTTACAGGAGCCTCTGGGCAATCTGTCTGATACGCTGTCCCATGCGATGAACAATATCCGTGAGAGTGTCCATGACCTTCACGATGAATCCATAAACCTGAAAGAATCCATAGAGGGACTGCTCAGTGAATTTACCTTCTGCGAGGTCAGTTTTCAGTTTGACATGAGCTATCAGCTTCCGCGCGAATTGAAATACGCGTTCATTTCTATTGTGAAAGAAGCACTGGTAAATGTAAGCAGACACAGCAATGCCACCGAAGTCTGTATTTCCATGCGGGAGCACCCGGGCTTCTGGCAGCTTTGCATCACAGACAACGGGACCGTTTCCGGAAAGCACAGCAAAACCGATTTTTCTGTACAGGAAATTTCTCCTGGAATTGGGCTGAAAAATATCCGGGAGCGCATTACTGCCCTGAATGGTCGGGTGCAGTTCAGCCAGACTCCCGGATTCTCGATCTTTGCCACGGTTCCTAAATAAGATTCTTTTTGCTATTATTTTTTTACCACCGGAATCCATACTTCATATTGTGTATTCTCCGGATCCGGATTTAAATAGACCTCGATATCCGGAGCATGTCCATACTCATATTCTGAGGACGGCAGCCATTCTGTAAAAATTTTCTGCTCCATTTCCTGAATCGATGTGTTTTTCCCGCTTCCCGCGAAAATAGCCCAGGTAGATGCCGGAACCATATATTCCTCCAGACTGTCATCTCTTTTTGAGCTGGCAGCAGCGATAAAATACTTCCACGGCTCCTCATTTCCACACACGCTCACTCCCAAAATCCCCATTGGCTGCATGTCCATCATTTCCGCCAATCTCTGCACTGTCCCGTCTGCCACAGCATCCATCCACATTTTGGGAACTACCTCAAAGTTTTCCTCCATCTCCTTGCTCAACGGCCGGGATATCCCGATAATACGAAATGCTTCTTTCTTTTCGATCCGACACTCCATTTTCTTATCTCCTTTCATGATCAATTTATATAGGCGTTTGCGAAACGCCAGAACCCGCATAAATACGGGATTCTTTTTGTCACAAAATAAAACAACTCCTCACTGGTTTGTGGTAAAATTGAGATGTCGAGTAACAATTAACC
>Ga0129308_1001709_pt1 | contig 21436 bp, 25 predicted proteins | sample L827metagenome_FD_94440 | JGI IMG/M metagenome (GOLD analysis project Ga0129308, IMG submission 94440) | Ring-tailed lemur group fecal microbial communities from Wisconsin, USA - L827 metagenome | ecosystem: Host-associated > Mammals > Digestive system > Large intestine > Fecal | place: USA... | reverse complement strand
TCTCATACATGAACTTCAGGCGATCCTTCATGTCCTCATATTGCTTCGCCGCAACGCCCTCTGCCTGCTCCACATCGGCCCTGGCCTGCTCGACCTCTTCTTTCTTTGCAGCAATCTCTTCCTGCAGCTCTTCAATCTTATCCTCCAGTGCAGCAAGCTGCTGATCCAGCTCCACCACATAGTTTTCCAGATTGCTCTTGGACTTTTCCAGCTCCTTTACCATCGCCTTGATATCCGAAAGACCGGACTGCAGCTTTTTCCTTTCCTCCTGCGCCTGGCTGATCGCACTCTGCTTCTGTTTGATGCTCTCTTCCAGACTGGTGGCCTGCGCCGCTGTATCAGGTATGAGCAGGAACAGCATTATACCTGCCAGCGCTGCAGCCAGCAGGCGTCTCTTTCTTTTGCCCATTCTATCATTACATCCTTTATTAAACGCGAAGGTGTTTTCTCACAGTCACAAAACTGCCCAGAAAACCGATGCCCGCACCGAGTACCAGGGAAATCGGCAGCAAAGTCCTGAACACTTCCCCAACCGGCAAAAAACGCATCAGATCCGTCAACGCCGGAAATTCAACCACAACATATTCCATGACCTCGAAGTATATCGCATAAATTGCTGCCAGCGGGATGCCGGAACCGATCAGTCCGATCAAAATGCCTTCAATTACGAACGGGGAGCGGACAAAGAAGTCCGTTGCTCCGATATATTTCATAATTTCAATTTCTGCCTTCCGGACAGAAATGCCGATCACCACCGTGTTGCTGATCAGGAATACTGACACCGCCAGCAGAATCGCGATAATGCCTACAGAGACATATGCAACAATCGCGTTCACGCCTGTCAGAGTATCCGCTACCAGTTCAGAACGCTTGATGTCCCGCACTCCGGGAACAGATTCCAGCCAGGTGACCAGATCCCTCTGCAGGGAAACATCACTCAGATAAATCTCATAGTTATCGGAACCGACCAGCGGATTCTCCGCAAAAATGTCCCCGTAATCTTCTCCGATATTCGTCGGTGCCCAGTCCGCCCACGCCTGATCTGCGGAAATGAATTCCACTCTGGACACCTCGCTTCTTTCCTGAATCTGTGCCCCGATCTGCTCCATCTGCTCCTGCGTCACATCTTCGTCAAAAAATACCGTGATGGCAACGCCTTCTTCAGCTGATTTGATCATATTCTGGAAATTGACAATCACCGTATAAAACAGACCAAACAAAAACAGGCAGGCGCTTATCGTCGCAATCGAAGCCAGAGAAAACCATTTGTTGCGGAAAATGTTGATCACGCCCTGCTTTAATGTATAAAAAAGTGTACTAATCCTCATCTATATAACCGCCTTTTTCTTCGTCGCTGATGATAACGCCCTTCTTCATTGTAATAACACGCTTCTGCATGGCGTTGACGATCTCCCTGTTATGCGTCACAACGAGAATCGTCGTACCCTTCTCCTCATTGATGCGTTCCAGAAGCTTCATGATCTCCCAGGAATTCTTGGGATCCAGATTGCCGGTAGGCTCATCAGCCAGCAGAATCGGCGGCTCATTCACCAGCGCCCTGGCCAGCGCAACTCTCTGCTGCTCTCCGCCCGACAGCTGTTTCGTCTTTGCCTTATACTTACCGGCCAGCCCCACAACGGCCAGCGCCTTGGGCACATTCTTCCTGATCTCCTTGGTGGGCGTCTGCACGACACGCTGTGCAAAGGCAACATTCTCATAAACATTCCGGTCATTTAACAGTCTGAAATCCTGGAACACGATTCCAAGATTTCTCCGAAACTTCGGCACCTGACGCCTCCTGAGCCGGTCCATATCATAGCCGTTGACCACAACCCTTCCGCTGGTGGGCGTCAATTCCCGCAAAAGCAGCTTGATGAGAGTGGACTTGCCGGAACCGCTGTCCCCCACTATGAAAACAAACTCGCCCTTTTTGATGCTCAGGCTCACGTTATCCAGCGCGGGCGATCCGCTGGAATAGGATTTGCTCACCTTATCCAGAAGAATAACCGCATCGCTGCTGTCCTTTTTTTTCTTTTTCTTCTTGTTGTTAAAAATCAAACTTTTTCACCATCCTAGTAATCAAATGTTTCCATATACTTCATGTACTTGACCACCATCAGCGCAATCTTGAACGTGATGGCATCTTCAAATACGCGCAGATCCAGCCCGGTGCTCTTCTGCAGCTTATCCAGGCGGTAAACCAGCGTATTTCTGTGTATGAACAGCTGACGGCTCGTCTCCGAAACATTCAGACTGTTCTCAAAGAACTTATTGATCGTGGTCAATGTCTCCTCGTCAAAATCATCGGGGCTCTTCCCGTCAAAAATCTCTCTGATGAACATCTTACACAGCGGAATCGGAAGCTGATAAATCAAACGGCCTATTCCCAATTCACTATACGCGATAACAGAGCGTTCGTCAAAGAAAATTTTACCCACATCCATAGCCATCTTCGCTTCTTTATAGGAAGCGCTGACATCCTTAATTTCCCTGACCACAGTGCCGTAGGAAATACGATTATCCGTAATCCCTTCATTCTCGAGATATGTCAGGATGTTGGCCGCAGTCTTCTCGACCTCTCTGCTGCCGTCGCCCTCCACCAGTTCTTTCACCACAATCACATTATTCTCATCAACCGCAGTGATGAAATCCCGGCTGTTGCCCGAAAAACCGGCTCGCACGCTCTCCAGGATATTCCCCTCCCGGCTGCCGCTCTCCAGAATCATGACAACGCGGTCCGCCTCCGCAGGAATATGCAGCTTCTTCGCCCTGCTGTAAATGTCCACCAAGAGCAGATTATCCAGCAGCAGGTTCTTGATGAAATTATCCTTATCAAAGCGCTCTTTATAGGCAACGAGAAGATTCTGAATCTGAAATGCCGCCATTTTGCCGATCATATATACATTCTCACCGGAGCCCCCTGCGATAAGAATATATTCCAGCTGCTGCTCATCATAAATCTTAAAAAACTGGTTTCCCTGCACCTCCTGGCTGTCCGCAGGAGAATCCACAAATGCCCTGACGGACTGCAGGCACCCCTCCATGCCTTCCGTCGTAGTCGAAACGATCTTACCATCCACATCAACAATGCACAGTTCCACACGGCCGATAGACTTCAATCCCTCAATCGTACTCTGCAATATCTGATTTGATATCATACCCCTTCTCCTTCACTCAACGCAAAATAAACGGTTTCAGTCGCATTATTTTGCAATTTTTTCTATACCCTCAATTTATTTTAATAGAAAACCACAAAAAAATCTATAGCAAAACCGAAAAAAATTATGCAAGTTTCCAAAAAAAGCGGCCCAGTTCACTGAGCCGCCTTCTCCTCATTGTATTCATTCACTTTCTTCTGAAAAAGTTTCTTTCTGATTCTGTCCACCATCGTCTGTCTGGACTTTCCCGGCAGCTTCCGCTCCGGCAGTGCGAGCCACAGTTCCGCGTTCAAAAACTTTCTGCCCTCATGCATCAATTCCAGATCCACCGGCCATGTCATCCGGGATAAAATCACCTTCGGTGCCGCCGCATTGAGCGCATTCATAAGTCTGTCCTGCTGCGAGTTAAACTCATCATGTCCGCTGCACCCAACAATATTCAGGTTTTCCTGCTGCCCCAGAAGCATCTCCCGGAGCGCAAACGCCTGTTGTTGCGTATCCCCCAATACATAAATACTGTCCTGCTGCCGGGACAGCCTTTTTAAAAATTCCTTCAGAAAAACGCGTTCTTCGATCTCACGGACACGTCCTGCATTCGCAATTCCCGCCGCCTCCAGAATATCCGGCTCCACGCAGAGCGTCATATCCGTATCTTCCACGAGAGCTTTCACCCGTTCATCTTTGGAAGCGGTTGCCAGCGTCTGCGCGGTGAGATATGTAGCTGTATTGAGAGCACCGTTGCGCCGGTACCCGTCTGCCAGCCTCAAGCTCTCTCTGGCAGTATAATCTACCAGGGACACCCCCAGTATTGAAAATCTTCTCATAATCGTCTTCCACCCGCCCGGCGGACCTCTGCCGTTCCGCCAATGGATATATTATATCACGCCCAAAAAGCTTTGGCAAGTTTTGCCTTTCAGCCGCGCGTTTGCGGATGGATTTTGTGCATTTTCACAATCGGCGTATGGCGCTCTGCGTTATCTCTATTTTGCCCGCTTTAAGAAGGCTTCCTACAGCCCTCTTAAACTCGTTTTTGCTCATCTGCATCTCCCGCCGGATCACTTCCGGTGCCGCCTTATCCGTAAAGGGCAGAGCCCCGTCAAAGCTGTCTATCACATCCAGGACCTTCTGCGCATCCGCCTGAATCTGCACATAGGCCTTTTCCCGCAGGCTCAGATCCAGCTTGCCGTCTTCCAGTACTTTCGCCACCCGCGCTTCGATCCTGTCCCCTGCCTGCAGCTGTCCATACATCTCCCGCGGCGGTATCAGTGCAGAGTACGTGCCATCCACCGCAACAAAAGCGCCGAACTGCCGGCTGATCTCATAAAGATACCCTCTCACGCGGTCATCCTTCTGATAGGGGCTGTCCGTTCTCAGATAGTGGTAAATCTTCATGGTCGCGCAGAGACGCCCGCTCTTATCCACATACAGCGCTGCCGGAAAGCTTTCTCCCTCCCGCACTTTTTTCGTCTGCTCCTTAAAAGGTAAAAAAAGATCCTTTTCCAGCCCCCAATCCAGAAAAGCGCCGAACTTTCCCGTCTGTGCCACTGTAAGCTCCGCCACTTCTCCCAGCTGCAGCCTGGGTCTTGCCGTGGTGGAAATCAGGCGGTCTTTGGAATCCCGGTACAAAAATACGCTGATTCTGTCGCCTATTCCAATCCCTTCCGGCACCTGTCTTGCAGGGAGCAGAACCTTTTCCTGATCCTTCTCCTGCTCCGCCAGATATACGCCGAAGTCCACTTTTTTTACCACTGTCAGTTCCTGAATTTTCCCTAATTCCAGCATATTACTCCACTTTCTTTTTCTACTCAATCATCACCCGGAAAAATTTTCTCCCGGTCTACGCCTCTCTAAACTCCACCACGGCATAGGGAAGTCCTTCCTGCGTGCACAAAGATACCGTTACAACATGCTCCTGTTCCTGCACTACCGGAACGATCACATCATGCAGAAACGCAGATTTTTTATATTCCGCCCTCATCTGTCCCACCACAAAATCTTCCGGCAGATACTCCATCGCCATATGAATATACTGACCGTTATTCACATGATGATTGCCGTCCAGATGCTGCTTTGTCACAGGAAATGCCTCCTGCTCTGCTCCGCCTTTCGGCACTGCGATCTTACGCGGTGCATACTCCATCGGAAGCTTTTCTTCCAACACATATTTTTCTGCCAGTTCCTGTGTCAGCCGCACCGGCACGCCCTTTTTCATATCCATGAGCGACCAGATGGAGTTAGCTTCCACAATCCGATTCCCGGCCGCGTCATTGAGGAAAAAATTACGCATCCCCATAAATCCCCTGAACTCATAAGGGAATGTGCCCGCTGTAATCTGCTCTCCCAGTTTAGGGTAGCGGTGAATCACAATCTGCCAGGCGCTCATCACCCAGAGCATCCCCCGTTCCTTCAGATATCGGACGCCTACGCCCAGATCCTCCGATTGAAATGTGGATGTATCCTGAAAATAATCCACGATTCCCGCTATGCTCAGCAGGCCTTTTTCATCGGTCTCGCTGTAACGCACCCTGCTCTCAAATGTATACATATTATGTCCGGACCTCCGTTTATCTGCCATGCGCTGCCTGTCGGCTCACTTCATTGAACTTGATTTTAACATAAAAACCATATTTTTACAACCGAACCGGTTTTCCGCGCCGATTTTCCGCAAAACTACCGCTTTGGTTCTTCCTTTATGGAAATAAAAAAGTCTTTTTTGCTGCATCCAGCTCTTCCGCCGCCCGCACAGGCGCACGCACATGCACATCCGGCGCATGCGCAGGCACAGCCGCCGGTACCGCTGTGATGACTTCCGCCCCGGTAATAGCCGCGCCCATTTTCATACTTATCTCTTCCCCAGGCGAGCCGATATCCGAAGAAAACGACCACAAGCATATAGATCAATACATTGGCGATCTCCTCACTCTGATCATTACCGGTACCGCCATAGCTTCGGGCCCACTGTACCAGTTCGGGCTCCTCAAATGCTTCCATCGCATAATATACCTTCATCCGGCGCTTTTCGCCCTTCTTCAGTCTGCCCTCCCAGACATGGACTCCGCTCTCAATTCTGTCCGCATTGCTCTCCTGTATTTCCATCCTGTCCGACCAGGTGAAGAGATAATGCTCTGTCGGCATGTTCTCAAACCAACCGGGCGTAAAATCATAAAAGGGTAAGGAAGCATTTTCTGCATTCTCACACAGCATCCCTTCCTGATGGACGGTAAAGTAAAAATCAACCACCTCTCCCTTACAATATTCCCGATCCAGATCAAGGCCTATCAGATTTTCCCAAAAAAGTCCGTTCCTATAGCCATAGTGCAGGCCTGTGACCGCCCCACCGTAATCTGTCAGCTCACACTGTGAATTTGCAAGTCCCAGCTCCACCCAGGTAAGCGGCCCTTCCCTGGAATCGTTGAGAACCTCCCATCGATAGTGATAAGTAATCTCCATGGTTCCGTCGCGGTTGACATCCACATGCACCTCATACTCCCTCAGCCTGTCCAGAGGGGTGTTTTTATATATCAGCCATAGCGCGATAAGAAGCATTCCCGCCGCTGTAACTCCCAGGAAAATCAGCCATTTTTTATTCGATTCCGACAACGGCTTTTTCTGACTCATTCTCCGCCTCCTCTCCATCATCTGTACCCCGCCGTCCGTTCTGAGTACGCAGCGGGCACAGAAGCGACTCCGCATCCGTCATGCCCCGTATGCTGCGGCACAGATCGCTGTCCCAGATCTTTTTCCAGTCATCCGTCAACATATTGCCCAAAACCGCACCGGCTTCCAGCCAGCTTTGACAGGGAACCACGCTGCCGTTGGGCGCAACCGCCATGTTGGAAAGACAGGCGCCGCACATAGGTACGGCAATCCCCAGCCGCCTCAGCGTTTCCGCAGTCGCCCTGCCCGGCGACGTAAAGCTCAGTTCCATCCCGTGCTCTATGCAGAAGGACTGTGCGTTTTCAAGCAGCTCATCCATTTCTCCTAAGGAAATCTGAGCGGACACGGATCCCTTTGAAGAAGCCTTTCCCGTTTCAATCAGGCCGGAACAGGTGACATATTCCACTCCCTCCTGATGAAGAAAATGTAAAAGCCCGATATAGTTTGCATTGTCCCGACACAACGGTGTGTTCACGCTCACGTTCAGCCCCGCTGCAAGCGCATTGCGAAGCCCTGCCACCGTCTTCTCCCAGTTTCCCTCCGTCCCCGGCAGATCCGCTCCCACAAGCTGATTATGAATGCAGGCGTCCTCCGAATAAAGAGTGATCTGTACGCTGTCCAGACTCGCCGCATACAGCTTCTCACACAGATCCGCCGTCAGTCTGACCCCATTCGTATTCAGCCGGGTCACAAACCAGCGCGCATAATCCACAAGCTCCGGCAAATCCTCCCGCATGGTGGGCTCTCCTCCCGTGAATGTGATCTGACAGATTCCCGCTTTTTTACAGCTGTCAATCACCCGCTTCCACTCCTGCACAGACAATTCTCCGGTCATGGCTTCCGGCTGCCCCGCCGCATAACAGTGCCGGCATTTCAGACTGCAATTCCAATTTCCCTCTTTTCCTGCCATGGAACTGATCATCAGATCCATGCGGTGAGGCGCCGTCATATTCGGCGCATATTCCCGCAGGGAGAGAGCACCAAAGTCTCCGGCAGGCTCCTTTCCCTTTGCCACCTCATAAAACATTGCAAGCATTCCCTCCAGATCGCTTCTGAGGGTCTCCCCTGAAACCGTATAGACGCCCTGCGTCCTCACAGCCGCCCTGTGAATACAGCGCTGCACGTCATTTTCGCCCATGGATCTTCCTGAAAAAGCGTTCACTTCCCGAATAAAATTTCCCAGCAGAATCGCCCAGGAATATCCCAGCGGAAGAATATAATATCCGTTCAGAATCATCACATACGGGGCATCCGAAAACGGCCGCCACTTCGGCGGAATCAAATGAATGCGGACCGCTCCCGGTCCTTCCGGATTCAGAGTAGTATGTACCACACCCTTTCGGTATGCCCGATACTGGGCAATTTCATGCCGGATTCCCATTTTTCTCTCCCTTCTGTTCCAGCGCAGGAGCGCTGTACAAATATCTGTTATAAGGAAAAATCCACGGCATAAGCTCATGGATTTTTGTGACGAAAGCTGCAGCAGCTCAGTTATAGGCCTTCAAAAACTGTGCAACAAGCCGCATGACCGCCAAAGACCAACAACCCTTTCCGTTCTCTAAATGCTGCGGGAACTCATACCGGTCATTATAAGCTTCAAGCCAACCCAAACCTGTTAATCTCATTATATCCGATAACCGGCCGCTCAACAAGAAAATATCTTTGGCCAAAGCACTTCTTACATAACAAAAAATCCCATAACGAAAGCTCCCTTCCGGGCGGTTTTGCCAAAACTGTGTGCAGACTGGCAGGCGCTGATCATACATGAGATTCAGGCTGGATTCTCCTCCAATCACAATATTTGGGGCCGCAATATCCCGCAGTTAACTTCTCACACCATCCGGCGTGACGTTTGCTGCATCGTAGTTCAATCACCTTATCATGTGACACTAAGAATCCGATATGGCATTTTCCATTCGGAAATGTTAGAATGAAAGAAAAAACCGGCTTTCGAAGGAGGGTTTCCATGGATATCAGCACTATCATTTTGGAAGAAACTTATGCTGCTTTACAACAGGATTTGAAAAAAGAATATAAAAATGCAGATCCCCCCAACGCTTATATCCCGGCCGGCCACTGGAAGGACAAACAGATCAAACATGCTCTTAACGGTTATGCCGCAGGATGCAGACTTCAGGATGCGGTCGTTCTTTGTGATACAACGATATTCGGCAGCGCAACGAAAGGGTTTTTATTCAGCACGGAAGGTGTGTACTCAAATGATTTTAATTATCTCAGAAAAAAATCCCCTTTAACATTGCCGGTAAGATATGCAGACCTTGCAAAGGTACATGCAGATTACAAAGATTCGGAAATGCAGCTGACCTACAAAGACGGTCGTACAGAAGCTGTATATACCGGCATTTATACAGGATTTATTGTTACATCGCTTCAGAATATCCTTTTGAGAATGCGAAAAGAATTTTCTTTGCCAAAAAGCGTTAAAACGAAGGCTGCGAATGCTTCAAAGGGAAAAAAACCGACCTCTGATGAGCCGGCATCCAATAAACCTTCCGATAAAAAAACCGCTCCTTCCAACGAAACGGCAAGCAATATCAGGAAAAATCTTCAAAAAATTCTGATTGCAGACGGCTCGTCCTTCTCAAGAGTCATGTTAAAGGATATACTTAATCGTGCAGGCTATGAAATCTGCGGTGAAGCGGCAAACGGAAAAGAAGCTGTTGAAATGTTTAAAAAACAGATGCCGGGGCTTACCATACTGGATGTGAATATGCCGGAGATGGATGGAATCGAAGCATTGAAACAGATTAAGGAATACTCCGGTTTTTCCTATGTGATCATGCTGGATGCATCTCACTCACAGGAAATATATGATCGTTGTGCCAACGCATATGCAAACCGTATCCTATATAAGCCTGTCCGGCAGGAGGAATTAATCAAAGCCGTCAGGGATCTGCTGGCACCCGGTTGGGATTGGAAAATCGATACGGATTGATATGAGGCAACGCACAGACCCCGGGAAATCACTCCACCGGGGTCTGTCAGCAGGGCGCCGCCGGGCGCACCTACAACAAAAATCCATGAGCAATCGCTCATGGATTCTATAACAGGGCTACAAGGATTCGAACCTTGAAATGACGGAGTCTTAAGTCCGTAATATATAGGGCGGTCTTGGCTGAATTTATGCGTTTTTTGAGGACATAGTCTGGAATTGACCTATGAATTGACCTATTTTCAATTCTTTCATTTTCATTGTATAAACCGTTTTTTCTCATCTTCCGTCAGTTCGACCACCTTCTTACCAATGCTCTTGGCATATTTCATCAACCCACGTAAATCCAGCTTAATCTGGGGGCACTGGTCAAGCGTAATTGGTTCGGGCGTATTGGTCAGGCTTTCTTTATATCTCTTCATCTGTCCATTCATAGTCATACACCTCCATAATCGTCTTAGCCTCATCCTCATCTATCGCAAATTGGTAAGGATGTAGAATAGCGATTACTTCTCCATGAAATACTTCTACATAATGCTTTAGCAAATCCTGATTAGCAGCAAACCCATACATATATCCATCATAGCCAAAATCTATAGATTTCTTTGCCGCAATCGCAAATAAATGACCGCCGACACCTAAATATTTCACATTGTCCGTTATAAGTTTATTGTTATCCGGGCTGGTACACATCCAACTAATGTAAACCGCCTGCATATCATCATTTTTTGCTATTGCAACCAAACCTTGTATATCAACTGAGCCTTCCACTACAAGAGCATAAATTTCATTCGTCTCTGCCAGCTTATCCCAGTTGGTGTACCACCCATTTTTCTTATTATATTTTTTCAGAAATGATTTTCTTCTAATGCGAATCACTTCTGTCTGTACGAGTTCCCCGGTACGAGCGTCCTTCAAGCAAGGTGTAAATTCATCTATAATAACATTGATCATCTTTTTACCATCCTTTATTTATATTATATCATTTTGCAAAACCATATACTACAAATAAACTCACAATTTAATCGATTTTTAATACCATTTTTAATACGAGTACTGGCATAGGCAATACAAGTTCTCCGGAAAATATGTAACCCTCCTTTGAGTTCTGCCATACCGGCGTTTTTAAATATGGTCGCCATCCTGTGTTCCAAATTAGTTGCCGTATTAGGTCTGCCTGTACGGGTTCTCACAACAAACTCTTCTACATCACTAAGACCCGCACATTTTTTAATTTGCCGCAATATGTCTAATGCCTCATCGGTCAATTTGATTTTACGCGCTTTTTCATTTTTGGTTGTTCCTTCCACCATGATATAACTATTCTCATATTCATCTTTTTTGTTTCTGTTTTTAGCCATAGATCTACTTTTCTCAATTATCAGAAATCCACCTTGAAAATCCACATCCTCCCAGCGCAATGCAAGCATTTCTCCACAACGCATTCCCGTATATAAAAGTAATAATCCATATAATCCCGATGTATATTTCAGGGTTCCTGTTCTTTCATCTATTTTCAACGCTTCCTCGTCAAAACGTTTTTGTTCATCTTCCGAGAGAACATCCACATCTGCATCATTCGCGGATCTCTGCTTTATTTTTTGAATGCGTTTTACCAGCGTTGGCTTTATAGGTGCAACCGGATTGAATTCAAGTTCTCCTCGAATAATCGCCCAAATAAAAGCGGCGTTCAATACATCGACTACCTTTTCAATAGAGGAAGCTGACAGTTTTCCTGCCCGGATCAGCGTTGTCACATGATTATCTACATCAGCAACTTTCACACTCTGTATTTGCATCCGCCCCAAAGTATAATCTCCGATGTGTTTTTCTATTGTGCATTCTCTTCGATCAATCGATTTCGCTTTTAATTCCTCCTGCTCCATCTGGTATTTCAGATGCAGATTGCACAATTCGAGTACGATTGTCCCAGCTCTTATACTCTCTGATTTCTGCATTCAATTTCATTCGCCCTAAGCAGCCTGATCAGATCCTGTCCCATCGTCCTCATCCTCCTTCCCATAAAACCAATCATATAATCCGCCGATGTTGTCCAGTTCATTGATGACACACGTTTTCAGCTCATCGAAAATGCTATCCTCCCTTGCCATCCATTCCTCATAGAAAAACCTGAGAATGCTGCCATTCTGGTAAATGAGCACTGTCATTGTTTCTTCATCCAGATTTTCCAATTCCTCCATGAGTATCTCGTAAATATTTACAAAGATCTCGATCTGGTAGGACGAATGGTAGATCTCTTCCTTACTTTGCTGGAGCACGGAATATTTGAAAACCTGTAGTTCCAGATACATGCGCTGCCACAACAGGTTTTTCAGCGTATTTTCATCCATTTGTATTCTCCTTAGGCTGCTTTTACTTCAAACCGTCTTGAATGCGATACCATTCCATAATCCTCATAGATCTCCGGTTTTTCCGCCCTGATTCGTTTTGCATCCAGCCTGGTTGAGTCAATGTTTTTCCATGACACGCGGAAGCAATCGCTGTTTGCAAGTTCATTATCCTGCATGAAAAGCTTTACCTCCTGCTCGAACTCTGCACCGAGGTAGTCCATGTACGCTTCTGCCATGAAAAGCGTGTCCTTCGCTTCCTGAATCTTGTCCTGAATGTTTCCGGTATGGATCATGCTGAAGCTCCGTTTGGCAGTATCAAGCGCCAGATTGAGTGTATTGTTGCACACCACCCTCACCGGAGTGACCGCCACTTTGACAGATCCGGAACCATCGTGGGTATTGGAAAACACCAGATAGGGGCTGATCCGCTCTCCACCCAGAATGTATTCTTTCGGAAGCTTTGCCAGCAGCCAGATCTTTTTACCGTCCTGCAATGATCCGGCGGTTTCATATCTGACGCCTTTCCCAAGCAGTTCATCCGTGAAGCTGAAAGCATCCACGTTCTGTACCACCCTGTAGCGGTCAGACACCACGCCGAGCACCTTCCTGTCAGAATCCCGCACATTTGCCTTTTAGCCGCTGATCTTCTCGTTGGAATCCGTAAAGATCGGCTCCTGCACCACGTTCCAGTCAAGCCCTGCAAGTTTTAATGCTTCTTCTGACGTTGGTGCCTCCATGACGATCGTCCCAAGACCATGCCACGGTTTTTCCCTCACGGAAAACATTGTTTCAACATTTGCTGCCATTTTTAATCTCCTTTCATTTGGCATATTTCTTTTTCTCTTTTGCGGATGAAGTTCCGGGGACTGCCTGTCCCCTGCTTCATATCCGCATTTCACTGATCCTCCGCTGTTTCATCAGCCATAGCGACTTTCACTATCGCTGCCAGGGTGGAAAGCACCAGTAAAAGCACGTTGAAAATGTTTTTTCTTGACAATATCATCACCTCCAGTCCTAATATTGCTACACTCAGAATATATAAGCGAAGCCGGAGGTGATGCGCTATAATCGGCATCTGGTAATACGGCTGATGGCTCGTGTGATATTTTGATGGGAAAAATTTCAGAACCCATATCTGAAAACGGGCAGAAAAAAAGAAGGTCCGGATGCCCGAACCCTAAAGACCGATCTAAAAGATTTTTATAAAAATGACCATTTCCCATACAGGCTGGTCATTTTTCATTTCTGAAATATTCTAAAACTGACTGGATCATTACAGTAATTATGAGGATTTCATCGAACAGCCAGAAGCGCTCAACCCACCGCTTGATGAACTCTTCATAACAATTATGGACGAGCAGTGACGCACTCCCCATTGAGACAACAGTAACCTTTATTTTCGGTTTTCGGCTGGTACGAAGATTATACTGGAAGTGCTAGAGGATAAGTAAAATGAATGGGAAAGGCAGCCACTTTTCACTAACGGCTGCCTTTCTTGTTTAACAGAGTTCTGGACTTGCTTTCTGGTAATGAGACGGACAAACTGGAATTTAGTCCTCAAATGCCAAGAGATTTCCAAGCGGAACGGCAAAGCCTAATGACTGATACATTTTAACGTCACAATCCGCACATCCAACTGTAAGCGAACCCACACCGCTTTTCCGATAGGCAAATTCAACTAACTGTCTTGCAATTCCTTTGTGTCTATATTCTGGAACAATATAAAAATCCTCAAACACACCACCCATTTGATAATTAAATGTGGAATAGGTCGGTGTGATGGAGCAGCAGGCAATCAATTTGCCCGCATCAATACATCCGAAAAAGAGGATCAGCCCCTTTGAAATAGCATCACAAAGGCTGTCAAAGTCCCCGTCCGTAGGTCTGTCCTCTCCGATTTCTTGCTTATAACCGAATTGAAGCATTTTCAGCTCTACCATATTGTCCGTGGTTACACGAATATATTGCATTTTTTCTCCCTCGCAAATCCCGTTTTGTCTTTGTGCTAATTCTAACATATTGATAGGCACTCTACAACGTATTTTGACTCATAAAGCCCCAAATCGAATTTACCCCATGGCAAGATTCACAGGTTCCAAGCAAGGGGATATCAGCATCACATTGATACCCGTAAATACTCTGAATGAAAAATAAACAGAAAATAAAAAAGGAGCGCCACCAAAAGATCACCTCTGGTAATACTCCTACTTTGTATCTTCCTCATCCGGTACATATTCCATAATATCTTCAATCCGACAATCTAAAATACGGCACAGGTTGTTAAGGATCATCGTTTTGACAATCATATTTTTCCGCAGCCTATGCAACTGCGCTTTATCAATACCATAATCCTTGATTAGCTTATACTGGCTGATGTTCTTTTGTTTCAACGTCACCCACAGCCTGTCGTATTTTATCATGCTGCCCTCCGCCCTTTCTAGTTGTATTTTATATGGGATTCCAATATAATAATATGGTGCGTATACGCACCATATTTATTCGTTGAATGGGAGAAAAACATAAAATACATAAAAAAGGGTGAGGGATAATGGGAAAGAAAAAAAGGGAAAAGTTAAAGACAACATGGTGGCTGTTTTGAGACATAGAAGAATCAGAGCCGGAAGACGCGGTCCATATAAGCCGCTCTGATAAGATAACTATATGGTACGGCTGCTTTCTCATGTGCCTGATAACTGTCACAATCTGTATCTTCACCGTGACAATAAGCAACAGCCTGCTCAACCACCGTTACAGCAAGGATGCAGAGGATACCATAAAAATGGTTGCTGCTTATCTGGCTGCCGCAACCGATGAAAAATATGCTGCAATTTCAAATCAAGTACGGAACGATCTGACATCCGCCGGATTTGCCGATGATACGGAATACCTCATTCAGTTCATTCCAAACAGCGCAGAAATCTGCTGGACACACTGGGAGGACTGCACGGCACAGGCACTTCTTGTCAGTGTCAATACCAGCTATCTCTATGATCTCGACATCTATGGTGAAAATGAATCCCCTGAAACCCACAATTTTAATTCCAACGGCATACGCATGACACATGGATATGACGAAACGAGCAAAGCCGATATCTGGGTTCAAAAGGAACCGGATCGCGGCATAAGCCAGACCTCTGTTACCAGAGGCAATGGCAATATCAGTATTCTGAAAATGAAATCAAATTTCTGCGATGACTGCATCAGAAATATACTGGCTGTTGTAGAAAACGAAGAAGTAAAAGAATTTGTCATTTTTGATGTGACTGAAAAACTGTTTTATCCGGTTACTGACGGCAGTATCCGAATCGGGGATTATCTGCTCAATATCAGCCATACAGATAATGCTTATGAAATCTCGGCTACTTATTCTGATGAATAACCGGGCTAAAAGCCGGACAAAAAAATAAGGCTGGAGGTATTTGCCCCAGCCTAATCAATATTCCACCAGAAATCATGCTACCTTTATGGATTTCTCCCTCATATCTCCTTACCTTTTCATTTGCACGCCTTAAATGATAAGCAAACCTGTTATTGTGGGAACCCCGGTAATATCTCCGGTAGTAAGGTTTATGGGTATCTTCGACATACATCGCGCCTCCCCAGCAGGAATATCCGCACATTTCCCTCAGGTGCTGCCGGTATTTTAATTCCCGTTCCCTTTTATTCCGTTTCTTTTTTCTGGAATGATTTCTTCTCTCAGATCTGTAAGGATCAGCGATACTATCCTGGTCATAGGGACAGTCTTTACAAACCACTGTAACATCCTCCTTCTGCTTGCTGTCACTGCACGGCTATTTCTTAAGGATACCATATTTCGGGGACAGGTCTTAATTAAGATCGCCCCGTTCTTCCAAAAACAGCTTTCTTAAACTACAGATATCCTTTGGCATCTTTCTCAGCATCCCCACGTCATAACAATTCCGCAGCCATCCATAAAACTCATTCTCTACAGCCGCTGCTTGGTGAGCCTCTAAGCAACAATAATATCCTCATTTTTTACCTTCATTTGCTTTCTTATATTCGTAAATATGATAATCCAGATTAAACAGGTCAATACCTGCTTTTACACTCCTGCTCAGAATCTGTAATATCTCCCAATACTCTTCATCCTCCCACGAGTCAATTTTCCATAAATCGAATGGAATGGTATGGGCATAATAAGGGCTTCCATCCTTCCCAAAATAGTCAGTACGGATACAGTTATCGGCTATATCCAGCACTATCCCCAGCTTATTATTCCGGAATCTGGCATATGTTTCCTCAAAACAGTCGTAATCAGTGCTGACCACCTGCGGGTAATCCCAATCCGGTCCCATTACAATATCACCAAGCCCAAAAGGGCTTTTTATGTTCAGAAACATATCTTCAAACCGGCTGCTGCAATCCTGCTCAAACGGAGCCTTATCTTGATAGAAGTTGCCATACCGCACATCACCTCCGGACGTAAAATAATATGTTGCCAGCAGCGGGTCGCTCTCTTCAACACCTTTTCCGTTTATCAAGACATCCGGACATCTGTCCGCGAGATAACATTTATCAATATTGAACTTCTGATTGGAATGACGTTTTCCATATGAAATAGCTGCTTTGGCTGATGCAAAGTATTCATCGCACTCATCTTTATCATCAGAATGAAATACATAAAATACGGCAGGATCATTATTGGTCATAAAGCATTCATAAGCTTTTTCTTCGTATTCCACCCTTTCCTTTATCTCCGTATTCAATTTTTCATCATCAGATATGCTGAGAATATCCTTTAGAGACTTCAACTGGTCTTTCAACAGGGAATGATAAAACCAACATAAAGTAGCCTGTTGGCGCGGTGTAAGCTCAATCCCCTGATTTTTATAATAATCAGCCACATAATCTGATATTGGCAATTTAATCATCCGTTTCTTTGGCATGCTCCGATCATTCTCCTTATATAGATTTTATATCCCCTGCCCCAAAGCGGAACAATTCATAATACTGTGAAATGGCATGTTCTTTATATCACTGAGTTAAATCGGAACTCGATTAAACTCAAACGTTGTTGAAACTTTATCATCCCTTCTGTAAGTGATGCGTTTTACCACATCTTCTGCAGTATAACCTCTTTCCTTACAAATTCCGCCTTCAATCGCTTTTTCCGGATGTTCAACGAAATACCTCAGTATTTTCACATGAAGGGAATCTTCATTCTCTTCTGTTGTTACCCATGTAGCAGCGGCATCAAAGTCTTCCCACGTATATTCATACGTCCATCGCTGATCATCCCCCGTAGTATAAATCTTTGGATAAATACCGAGCCTTGGTAACTTGACCTTTTCTGACATAATATCATCTTTCTTTTGGGAATCCACATGCTCACCTCGCATATACTTTTTAAAGCGCTCATATGACTGATAGCCATTAGCTTTGCACTCCGGACAGGGATTTTTAACTGTATGCACAAATCCCAATGTATAAGGACATTTAGGGCAAGGTTTCTTTAACATATAATTCAGTTTCATCGCTTTTCTCCTTTGAAATAATCTCAACTATTTGATATTTGCTGTATTCGTAAAGAACTTCAAGCACGCAGGATTCTCATTCAGGATATCGGTCAATTTCATCCATGGCAATATCCTCGGATAAGAATTCTTCCTCTCCCATCTCTCTTAAACGTCATCATCTTTCTCCTTCCTTCTTTCATTTCCTGTATGATGTATTTCTGATGACAAAAGCATAATATATATTTACACAGGGACTTTATGCGCTTTGACTTTGCGCATGAGCTTTTGTCCCTGTAAACCGCCTGTTCTGATTTCAATTATAAAAACATTTTTGCCGGAAACTATCCCCTGCCAGCAGACATTTACACATCAAATCAACACTTGTATGTCCGGAAATCGGGAATTATATGTAAGAGATAATCGTGATGTCATAATTTTATTGACATTACAGCATAAAAAAACTATTTATGAGACGAACGACTTATCATACAACCGCGGTTTTAAACTTTTGACATCTCAGGAATAATAAACATCATAGTTCCCCATGCCGCAAATGGCATGGGGAACACTATTGCGTCAAACTAATTTATTTCTCTTTCTGATATCAATTTCGATATAAATTGGGATATGATCCTATATCCGTTGCCTGTAAATATCAAATTTTGACTCATCGTCTGTGTCTTGATATTTTTCAAATGCCAGAATCGCCCCTATTTCCGGTGGTGCAACCTGATGCTTTTTAAATAAATTGGCATCATATGAGAAATGATCATAATTATTGGCCATATGATGCTCCATTACCGGATCAAGTTTTAAGAGCTGCTGCTTCTCCGTATCACGGGGTTTCCCTTTTAAGGTCGTCAGCGCATCATTCACTGTCACGATCTTCATATTTCTATTCCTTTTGGGTACTATTTCTTCCATATCCTTACCCAATACAGCCTTGATCGAAGATACGCCCTTTGCTGAACTCAGATTCAAATTATAGTCCCCAAGCATGAAAGTATATGGAACTAAGTATCTTGCATTTCTATCATGTCCTGTCTCATCATATACTTTAGTACTATAAGTGGTAAATACTTTTTCGATTAGAGTTTGAAATTCTCCTCGTCTGGCTTCCACAACTGGTAACTTTGTATCCTCACCATCATCTTGCGCCTCATCATCTTCCGTTGTTTTTTGTAGAACCCCATCTTTTAGACCTCCATACACAATGTGAGTATTTATCAGTCTAAATTCATAACGGCTGTTTATGGGCGTAAATCTTCCAATAAAAGGTGGACGAACTACGCCAGCACTTCCATTACCATCGAATATTCTGGGATCAAAAGGATTTCCTTGCATATCTGTCACCAGTCTGATACGATCACGATTCCAGATATAGCCATAACCTTCCGCTATTCGATCACTGTAATAGGATCTTGGTTTGGCCCACCTGCCTTCCCAATGTTTTGTCCGATAGCCCCAGGAATCGTTTGTTCTTGCACCAATATCAAAGGACTGGATAGTACTCTGAATTCATCTTTGCGCTATCCAAACCCATTATCGTAGCTACCGCTGCTGATTCAAAACTCCAATATCCACAATATGTATCAGTATCACGCAAATGAGAATTGTACCAAGCATAGCCCGAATGCGCCCCATACCATTCTGCAAGGTATTCATTAAAAGCAGCTTCCTTATCATCAGAATCGAAAATCCTATTCAAAAGTTCATACTCTTTCCTTAACGAAATATTCTGATCCCATTCACCTTTTCCATTCTCAATATATGTTGACAAAAAGTGAAGAAGTCTATCTTCGCTGATAGTATTTGCTTTGCTCTCAATCAATTTCTTAGCATCGTTTCCGGCTTCAAGTATCACTGCAAAAGAAAGAATCGTCAACAAATCATCAAATGTGACATTAGTATTCTCATCTACCATACTTATTGCGCGTATAAGGAGTGTTTTCAAGTCTTCCTTTGAGGCTCCATATGAAAATTCAGCTTTAAGTAAATCAATCACATATCCAGTTAACGAAACAAGCACTCGTTGCCTTTTTTCGCCATCTGACTCCTTAAGCTTCTCTAATTTCTTTTCGATTCTTGAATACTGATAATCCAAATACGCTCTGTAATATTCTTTATCTTTCCTATTATCTCTCACGGTGGACCTCCTTTTCAATCTTCAGGCGAAGGATCAATTCGATTTCCTTCCGCATCAAAGTATTCGACTATGGTCTTATCGCCTACTTTATTACCTTCCGAATCGACTTCCTGCGTATCCGTATGCATATTACCGTTTTCATCTATGCTCGGATCAATGTGATATACCTCATGTTTAACTGAATCAGGATCATCTTCTGCGGCATCTCGAATCTCATCAGCTTTTTCTTTGCCTACTGCATCATCCAATCTTTTATCTATCCAGTTATCCGACATTTGTTTCCCGTCATTTGTCTCAGACAGCTGGGAAGTATTGTACTTCGCATCAGCAATAACATATGTCTTCGTTCCATCCGGATTTGTTTTTTCGTATACTCCATCAATTCCGGTTTTGAATCCGCCCTTCTTATCGTCTAGGCTTGTTACTCTATGTTTATTTAACGGCTTGTAACCTTTCGATATATAGTACTGATCCATCATCATCTCACCAAGATTTCCGAGTTCTTCATTAGTGAGTTTCTCGCCGTTCCTTATTCTTTCGAGAGCTTCTTTAATGGCAGCTTTCTGTTTTTCATTTATTTCGTCCTCAGTTAATTCCTCCCCCTCACTATCTTCATCGGTCTCAGGTATATCTTCATTTTCATTAGTGTTTTCCGAGTCTTCTCCGTTGCCAAATTCATCCTCGCGCTCCTCTGAAAACTTATCTCTGATTTCCTGAAGTTTCTCTCTGTTGCTTTCCAAAAGTTGCTGAAGGGATTCGTTCTTTATCACTTCAACATCCGGGCTTAGAACCTCTTTAACGGGAAACTCACTGCCTTCATGTATTGACTCGATCTTTGGTATTGGTTTATTTTCAATCGGACCTTTGGGTTTTTCCCATGGTTCCTGTCTTACCACACCAGTTTCTAATGCTTTAGACACGGGCTCAACCGCCTTAGCAATTACAGCTAGTATCGCCATACTTTATCCCTCCGTAATAAGTTTCTTTATCTCATCTGTCAATTTCCTGTGAGGACAAACAAAATAATTATCAATGGTCTTATTCAAATCTACGTTTTCCGTATATTGATCCGTTACCAACATTGAGACAATAAATTTTCCTTTGTACTGCGGATCATCTTCATAAGATTCTCTTAAGTACTCTCTGAATTTATCAATATGTTCTTGCGTGGGGTTTTCTATTGCGTTACACAATTCCATTTCCATATCATTACTTACAATTTCTTTCACTCTGTAAGTTCCACGCATAAATAGCTGAAGGATACTCTCTGCTATGATAATAGACTGTATTTCTCGCTCCTGTCCGCCGCCAATAAAAACTACCCCATTTTTTAAGTATGATTTCCTAAGTTCTTCTCGATATTTTTCTATGCTCTTTTTTACCGCCTCCTCATTTTGCATCAGAAGAGAATTCAATACTTTAACTGTTAATTCCTCCTTGCTGTTACCAACAGCCTCACGTAGAATGCTAATGTTTATTCTCCTAACACGATCTTCCGCCTTTCCTGTATAAAGCATTTCATCCGTCACCATATTATCGGACGTAGGAATAATATCAACCTTTACCGGTTTAGACATACCTTCTTTATGGCATAGGGATTTTCCAGTGCTCAATGCTCCTAACTGCATTGCGTCATCGGAGTCTATTCCTATAGTATTAGCCATAATATTTTGATCATCTATTGCAACAAGTCG
>Ga0129308_1001703_pt1 | contig 21547 bp, 22 predicted proteins | sample L827metagenome_FD_94440 | JGI IMG/M metagenome (GOLD analysis project Ga0129308, IMG submission 94440) | Ring-tailed lemur group fecal microbial communities from Wisconsin, USA - L827 metagenome | ecosystem: Host-associated > Mammals > Digestive system > Large intestine > Fecal | place: USA... | reverse complement strand
TCGCAAAGAAGCTGGTCGAGATCGCGCGCAAGGAAGGCGCAACCGCGATCTGTCACGGTGCTACCGGCAAAGGCAACGACCAGATCCGTTTTGAACTCGGCATCAAAGCCCTGGCTCCCGACATCAGGATCATCGCCGCATGGCGCAATGATAAATGGACCATGGATTCCCGTGAATCCGAAATCGAATACTGCAAGGCGCATGGCATTGACCTGCCCTTCTCTGCAGATTCCAGCTATAGCCGTGACCGTAACTTATGGCACATCAGCCATGAAGGTCTGGAGCTGGAGGATCCTGCAAACGAGCCGAATTTTGAACATCTTCTCGTTCTGGGAACCACCCCCGAAAAGGCTCCCGATGAAGGCGAATATGTGACCATGACCTTTGAAAAAGGTGTTCCCACCAGCGTAAACGGTCAGCAAATGAAGGTTTCCGACATCATCCGCACGCTGAATGCTCTGGGCGGCAAGCACGGCATCGGCATTGTGGACATCGTGGAAAACCGTGTTGTGGGCATGAAATCCCGCGGCGTCTATGAGACCCCCGGCGGAACCATTCTCATGGAAGCGCACCAGCAGCTGGAGGAGCTGATCCTTGACCGTGACTGCTATGCTTTGAAAAAGGATATGGGCAACAAGCTGGCTCAGATCGTTTATGAAGGAAAGTGGTTCACTCCTCTTCGCGAGGCGGTATGCGCTTTCATCAAGACGACCCAGGAGTATGTCACCGGCGAAGTGAAATTCAAGCTTTACAAGGGCAACATCATCAAGGCCGGCACCACCTCTCCGTACTCCCTTTATAATGAAAGCATCGCTTCCTTTACCACGGGCGATCTTTATGACCACCATGATGCGGAGGGCTTCATCAACCTGTTCGGTCTCTCCTGCAAGGTGCGTGCAATGAAGATGCAGGAAGCCGAAAAGAACGCTTAATTAATCCCAATTTTGATGCAATCGCTTTTCATGACGGCTGCAGGCTTTCCCATAAAGCCTGCGGTCGTCTTTTGTGCGCCTGATGTTACATCACAATTTTTGCATTAACGGTTCAGACAAGGAAATTTTTGTATATGGATGTTATTTTCATTTTCGCGGTTTATGGTATAATAATAAATATCGCAGGGTTTGCCGCAATGGGCATCGATAAATCCAAAGCCCGCCGGAACGCATGGCGCATTCCGGAAGCCCGGCTCTTTCTCATCGCCTGCCTGGGTGGAAGCATCGGTTCTATCGCAGGAATGTACTTCTTCCGTCACAAGACAAGGCACTGGTATTTTGTCTGGGGCATGCCCGCTATTCTGATCGTACAGGCAGTATCCATTTTTTATCTCCTGTACCGATTCGCTTAGGAGGAAAATTTTATGCATCTTGCAGTCTGTGACGATCATATTGCCGACAGGAAACAGATGGAACGGCTCCTGGGCCGGGAATCCGACCGGCGCATTCCCACCACCGGCGTTCTTTACGTGGATTCCTATGGCAGCGAGCGCTCCATCCTGGTCACCCCGATGATTTACGACGCCATCTTCATGGATATGACAGAGGATGGCTGCGATGCCATCAGGCTGGCCGGGAAACTTCGGGAAAACGGCACCCTGATTCCCATCGTCTTTTGCTGCGGCAAGGTAAACTACCGCAATGCCGAACACCTTCCTGACAACGTTTTATTTCTGGATAAGCCCATCCAGGTGGCCGCGCTCACGGAAATGATCGACCGGCTGCTCGTCATCGTACAAAACCGGGTCAGGAAACTGGAATTCAGGAACAGAACCGACACCTTCTATATCACAGAGGAGGAGCTGCTTTACGCCACCGTTTACGACGACCGTCAGATGCTTCTGCACCTTTCAAACGGGGAGGAACGGCTCACAGAAATGTCACTGGAAAGCTTCTGCTCCAATCTTTCAGACTGTGAAAGCTACATACTTCTTGCGAATCATTCCATTCTCAACATGAGTTATATTGAAGAGGTCTCCTTTTTCAAAGTCACCATGAATGACGGCCGCCATTTCCGGCTGGCCCCCGGGGAATCCCATTCGCTGAAAAAGGCTCTGGACGCCTATCAAAAGGATATTTCCGGCAGCAAATCATGAACAGATGCCGCATTGAGCGGGCGGATGCCGTTTCAAGCATGCGCCCGTTGGATGCACCACATAAAACAGACCTGAAAAACGCTCTGCATTTTTCAGGTCTGTCCGATTTGTCATGTATCATGTTCAGATTGTCACGATTACACCGCCGTCATTGGCATACATGCTGCTGACACCGGCCGTATCCATCACGAGCACATCCTTTACTCTGATCCGGTCCAAAACCATCTTCTTAAGGCTCTCCGCTCTCGCCGGATTGTTGCAGTGTGTAATCATCAGCACGCGTTCCTGTGCATCGGCCGCATTCTTCGCCACCATATCCGCCATCTTCTGCAGCGCCTTCTTAATGCCGATTCCCTGACCGACCTGCTCGATCGTGCCCTCTCTGGTGCCGGCCATAACGGGCTTGATATTCAGTGTGGAAGCGACCAGCGCCTTCACGCCGCTTAATCTGCCGTTCTTGCGAAGGGTCTCCAGGTTGTCCAGCACGAAGTAGGTGCGCATACTATTCCGAAACTGCTCCAGCTTTTCCACAATTTCTTCAAATGAAAGTCCCTGCTCCTCCAGCTCCATAGCCTTTAATGCGATCTGCGTCTCCCCGCAGGAAGCGGAACAGGAATCCACCACATGAATCTGCTTCTCCCCATAGGTCTCAATATACAGGCTCTTGCCCAACAGCGCGCTGTTATGGCTGCCGCTTAAATTGGCCGATAAAGTCACTACATAAATATGCTCTGCCTCCGCATGATAGGCATTCATAAAGCGTTCCGGAGACGGGCAGGAGGATCTGGGACACTCCGGACACTCCGCCACCTTCTGCAAAAACTCTGCCTGATTAAAAGACTCATCATCGATGATCCGGTAGTCTCCCACTTCCAGACCAAGCGGCACTATTTCAAAACGGGGATCCTTCTTCAGATCTTCCGGTAACTCACAACAGCTATCAACAACAATTTTGTAACTCATAAAATCCTCCAGGCTCCACTGCATTTTGATGTAGTTTTCATTACTACTTATAATAACACGCAATCTCATATATTGTAAAGAGTATTTCTAAAACTTCTCTTTTTATATACTGTTTTTTTCTGTGCATTCTGTTATACTACTAACTGTAGTTCAACATTCTCTATCAAAATACCGAAAGGATTCTTTTATGACCTCTTTTCATATCACGGAATTAAAAAATTTTATGGGAAAGCTGCTGGGCACAAACTGCTTCGATTCCTTTCTTCTGGCCGAAGCCACCGTATGCACCTCTGTGGAATATACGATAGACGGCCACATCAATAAGGATTTCTATACACACGAAGAACAGGAGGATCCGCAGATCTGCCCTTACGACTTCGCCGCCTGGAGCGCCATGCGTCCCATCTGTTTTGAAATGATCAAAGGTAAACGCAGTCCCTCCCGCTTCAAATTTGTTTTCCACCTGATGCCGGATTATGTACCCGGCGTCTTAAAAGGCGCCGATTCTTCCATTACCATGGATCAGGTAAAGGCTCTTGTCCTCACTGTCAGATACGACGGCAGCAGCGCCTCCATCGTTACGGGCACCGCATTTTACTCCTTCGTCATGGATAAAACTCTGGATGCGCAGTGGGACAAGACCATGCGGCAGTTTCTCACCAAAAAGGGCATCGCATATTCCGAAGCCTGAAGAATCGCTATTTTTTCATTTTGGGACTGAAAATAAGACTCGCGAGATAACCGAAAATGAGCGCTGCGGAGGTGCCCACCGCACCTGCCTTGAAACCGCCGGAAAATAATCCCAGGAAGCCCTGTTCATCCACGGCTTCCTTCACGCCTTTCATCAGCACATTGCCAAAGCCCAGAAGGGGCACGCTGGCCCCCGCCCCGGCAAATTCCTGAAAGGGCTCATACAGGCCAACCGCCCCCAGGAGTGCTCCCGTGCAAACCAAAAGCACCATGATCCGCCCCGGCATCAGCTTTGTTTTTTCCATTAAAATCTGGACAAGGGCACAAATAAGACCGCCCACCCAGAAAGCGTTGAAATAATCCATCCAAACAGCCTCCTTTTCAGATAGGGTGCGCGGTTTTTCCTTCTTTTATTCATTGTCCTGTATGGATAAGTATTTTCAATCCGTATCCACAGTCATCAGCATATCTCCATAAAGCACGCCGTCATAATAATCCAGAAGCAGCTTCACTACGCCGTCATAGGCTTTCATACCCTCTTCCACACCATTTAGCTTCAGGGAGGCCGTTGTCGCCGCACGTGAAACCTTTTTGGCCGTTGCAGTGCTCACCACAGCTTTTTCCTCCACAACCTGCCAGGCTTCCTGCGTCAAAAACACGCTGTCCCGATAGACCAGTTCTGATATTGCCGGATGCTTGCGGTATTCTTTGGCGTTTTTGTTGATGGAAGTCTGAAACTCCTTTTCCACATAGGAAAGCACCCCCATAAAGCCGCTGTAACGAAAGAAATCATCCCCGGAATCAATACAGGCCAGATATCCGATCAGACTCGCCTCATCCTCCTGAATGAAGCCCTTTAAATGGGCCAGCTCATGGCAGATCGTGGATGGCTTATTCACGATATACATGGTCTTATTGTAATTGGCTTCCATTGAAAAAGGGAAGTAATAGCCCATCATATAAGTCTGGCTGAGAAAATTTGAAAAATGAATCTCCTTCGGTTCCGGATAAAACCCTTTCAGCTGATCGTACTCCTCCCCCATACACTGCATGGCGGTGATCGCAGTCTGATGCATATCGCCCTCGTAAATCAGATAACCGTTTTCATCCCGCTCCATCTGCTCTGCCAGTTCATTCAGATTCACCACAACAAAATCCCGCAGCACCGCCAGCTCTTCCTTAGAATATCCGCCCTGGCGCACCTGCTCCATGTATTTTTCTTCAAACTCCGACGCATGATACTGGATAAAGCAATTACATGTGAGCACCCAGAAAAGCGCCAGCCCTGCCCAGCAAAATGTGCACCCAAAGCCGCGAAACAGCCTGACCGTCCACTGTTTTCTGAGCACGATCCGTAAAATGATAACCGCCAGAAACGCAATTACGAATACAACGCCTGCCACGATCATCCATTCTCCCATGCTGAACGGAAAAACGGACGTCACTCTGGAAAAGCTGCTTCCCAGTACCGGAAAGATTTTCGCCACATAAAAATTGCAGAAGCTGCTGCTCTTCCACGCCAGCACATTTAAAGCTGCTGCCAGCAAAAACAGAATACCCCATACTTTCTTTTTCACCCAATCATCCCCCAATGATCTGCACGGTTAAAAATATCTCATCTTTAGTATAACCGCTGCATCTCCCTGCCGGGGTGAACGAAATATGAACTTTTTGTAACCGGAAAATGTATACCCTCAGCGTACAACGGGACAACATGTTATTTTGTGCACTGAGGGTAATGATATTTGGAATGACTGCATGAATATGGTGCAAGGTCCTCTACTACCGAATATGAGACGATTACAAATGAGAAAAAAGGGTGTATACTAAAAGAACATTAACTAACTGCAGTGTGAATGAATACTCGCTGCTTCATCTCACAAAGGAGGATCTAATAAAATGAAAAAAATATCGATCGTCATTTCCCTCGCCGGATTTTGCCTGGCATTCCTGCTCTTTCCGCAGAACGTCCATGCCGCCGGTTTCGTACAGGACAGCACAGGGGTAAAATACCAGAATGATGACGGCTCCTTTCTGAAAGATTCCTGGGTTCAGATCGGCCAGAATATCTATCATGTAGACGCAAACGGAAATGTGCAGACCGGATGGATCCAGGTAGGAAACCTCTGGTACCTGCTGGATGCCAACGGTGTATGCACCAATCCTGCCGGAACCGCAACACCTCCTGCCGAAGCAGCCGTTCCCGCCGCATCCGCTGCCGAACCGGCTGCATCCACTTCTTCCGATCCTGCTGCCAACAACATCTTTGCCGCTGCCGGATGGCTTCCCTTTTCCACAGCGGATGCCAATGCATTGAACAACGGCCTTGCTGCCGGCCTCGTCGGCTTTGACGGCACACAGTACTGGGCAGCTCCCGCCTATGTGCAGTTAATCAGCGCCCAGGCTTCACAGGCGTCGGCCGCAGCTTTAGCACCTGCAGCCACATCAAATTCCGCCGCCGGTAATTCGGATAATTTCAATACCTATAATATCCCGGAGCAGCAGCAGACGACGGCATCCTATGTGCTGAACAAAAATACTCACAAAATTCATCAACCATCCTGCTCTTCCGTTGCCAAAATCAAGCCTTCCAATTACGGCACCTCCAATCTGAGTGTGGCACAGCTGCAGGCACAGGGATATACCACCTGCGGTATTTGTTTTAAATAGGGAAAAAGAATTTCTGAAAGCTCTATCGTATGGAATGGGATACGGGCATCATAGCGAATGCCCGTATTCTGTAACAGTTCATCACAGGACTTTGCACTTACTGTACACTGAGGGTATCCTGTCAAAATGCAGAAAAAATTGTAAAATAACTATTGACTTCTTTCAACGTTTGCGGTAATATATCATTTGTCCGGTTGAGACAAGTACAACAGAATATCGGGGTGTGGCTCAGGTGGTAGAGCGCTTCGTTAGGGACGAAGAGGCCGCAAGTTCAAGTCTTGTCACTCCGACTTTAAGATCCTTGATTTTCAAGGGTCTTTCTTTATATTACTGATCACCTTCCCTTTTCAGCCAAAAAAACGCCCCGAAGGACGCTCGCTATCATCAATTATTTTCCTTGCATGTCAGCTGGGAATGTGATACATTAAAGATACAAAAAGGGAAAGCCAGAGAAGCGGCTTACCCCGAACAACGAACTACTACCCTATAGGGCAGCCGTCACATGTGCGAGATGTGGCGGCTATTTTTTTCCCTTGAAGATCGTGAAACACAATCCAACAAGAGCAACAATGAATATTCCAATCTGAATTGCATCAGAGTATGTAACATACACTGGCAACGCCCTCCTTTCTTTCGTCTGGAGGGTTAGCCCCTCCGATAAAAGAGGGTAAGCCGCCCGGCTCTCTGGTTTCCCATATCGGTATAGTATCACATTTACCCGCTCACAGCAATGCTGTTTTTTGTCGGTGATAAATCGAAGGAAAAAAGGACAGGTAATGGCACTTAATCCCAATATGATCACTAAGTGCTTTAATCATGTGCTGAAGCCCGCCGGTGTGCCGCACTTCCGTTTTCACGACTGCCGTCACTATTGTGCTTCTACCCTACATGCAATAGATGTCCCGGACGCTTACATAATGGAGGGTGGTGGTTGGGGACATGATGGAACTTTAAAGAATGTGTACAGGCATGCCATGGAAGATCAGAAATCAAAAATGGTCAATAAAGCAAATGAGCGCTTTAATGCAATGGCCCGTAAATACAAGAATACGCGTAAATACGGGCTTTTAGTGAATCACACAACACCATGCATCAACATACAATACAGTGAGGTGATTCTATGTTTGCATGGTTGGCGCTGCTTATTAACTTCTTTAAAAAATAGTAGCTTTTTCTATCAACCTTGAAATAGCTTGACGTGCTTTATACGAACACTTAAAACGCTGGAAAGTGGCTTAAACACTGGGTTTTTGCCACTTTTCTATTTACAATTTGCCCAGCGTTTCAAGCAAATTTTTCAAAGAAAATCGGTGAAATGGTGCCCAAATGGTGCCCAATTCCAAGGACGGATATAAAAGGCATTAAGGAGCGGTAAAGACTTGTGAGATTACCGCTCCATTTCTTTGCCCTTTTTCTGTTTTTTGGGGACGGCCTTTTCAGGCTCCCGTTTCGTCTGGTCTGCCGCCTGCCTTGCTTCCGGGTGGACGGCTTTATGGTAAGCGTTCAAGACTTCTTGCTTACGTTCCAGCCGCACATCCACATAGCGGGCGGTCACGGCTTCAAAGTTCATGGACAGCCCCAACGACACGCCTATGCCTGCAAGGGTATGTCCCAGCACTTCACCGACTGTATAGAAATCACCGGTGAGCTGGTGCATATTTGTGGCCGCCGTGTGCCGGAGATCGTGAAAGCGTATGTGGGGCATATCCAACTCCGCCAGCAGCTTACCAAACCCGCTTGAAATCCAATTTGCAGCTTGGGGCGCTCCGTTGGTTTTTGCCACTACAAGATCATTCTCATAATAGAGTTTGCCCTGCTGTTTTGCTTCCTCCCTCTGGGCCGTTTGTAATGCTGCTTGCCGTTCAAAGAATGGGCGGGCTTCTTCGGTGATCGGGAGCCGCCGTCCGTTTGATTTTGGAGGGGCCATTTCTGAAATCGTGGTGGTTTTAGGTGGCACATGAAAGGGGAGCTGTTCCACAACATCAAATGTGTTATTTCCCAGATCGACGTTGCGCCAGCGCAGGCCCAAAATTTCAGAGCGCCGCATACCATAGAGGCCGCCCAGCACTACCGGCATTTCCCATTCTGTACCGGACACACGCTCCAATAGAGAACGCACCTGATCCGGTGTGTAGGGGTCTGGCGTTTTATCAGACTTCCCAAACTTAGTGAGCGTATCACGGGCAGCGTTGGTTTCAATGTACCGATATTTCCGGGCATGGCCCAGCGCCACACTTAACACGCGCTTTGCCCCGGCTGCTGTACTCGGTTTCAGGCCCTTGTCGATAATATCCTGAAACATCTTGTCAACCATAGGAGGGGCAAGCTCATTCAAAGGAATATTACCGATATATGGGGTAATGTAGTTGTTAATCGTGCGTTTATAACCGTCGTAAGTGCTGGGCCGCAGATTTACCCGCGCATAGCTTTCCACCCATTCGTCCAGATAGTCCTTGACCGTCTGTTTTCGCTGGGCCTTAATCGTGGCCGCATAGGTAGGAGCTTGGAGCTTGCTTTTTATGGTGGCCTCGTGCGCCTCGGCCTCCTTTTTTGTCAGGAATCCTTTCTTGGAATAAGTGGATTTTTCCCCAGTAGGGGTCTTATATTTGATATTTACATCATATACGGTTCCGGCCCTGCCGGTCAGGTTGCCGTTGGCGTCACGCTTATTCTTAACTTTTCTCGGTGATACAGCCATAGGCTACGCCTCCGCACAGACACGGACAGCAACTTTGTGGCGCTCGTACCAATCCCAGATTGCAGCCTCGGCCAGCAGGCGGCGGTTGCCATTCTGGACATATTCAATTTCTCCTTTGTCCATAAGCTCCCGCAGCTTGTTTTCTCCAATACCGCTGATCTTGCTCATTTGTTCCACCGTTTTCAGCAGAGGAAATACTGGCTGGACAGGTGTAGATTGCTTCTTAGCTGGCATAATGCCGCGCCTCCTTTCTGTAAAATAGGCATGAGAAAAGGCCGCGCTGTTCAGATTAAAGGCTCCCTGTTGTGGAAGTGGCCTGAAAGCAGCGCAGCTATTCTCTACCGTTTTTTGCTTACTTATTTTACAGTTTGGACAGTGAGCCGGACGGACAAGTAACTGCTTGTCCTCATGGGAATTGCACCCCCTCCCATGCTTGTGGGTGGGCCGTCCCTTGACGTGATGTTAGCCAGACGGAAGTATCATTATTACAGATCGTGGCCGTGAAACTGTTTTGCCTCACTTGCGGCGCTGGTGGTATTCGCTCCATTCCCGCAGTCTAAAAGAAATTCGATCAGCTCCTTTCCGGCCTCTGGAAATATCATGGCGCGCCCGCCGCCCGGCTCCCTGTATCCTGCCCGCGCAGGTATGTATCCGGGTTGTCCTATTCAGTTTTCAAAGATCAGGGGAGGCAGGGGGAAATTCCTTTTTTGCCTCTCATAAGTACGGACATTTTCGGGGCAATATCGGACTTCTTTACAGAGAATTTTTCAGAAATTTTTCCATGCTCCGCAAGCCGCGATCAATCGCATTACGAACCGCCTTTTCATCCACACCCTCGGCCTTGGCAATGGCAGTTTTACTCATACCCAAAAAGAAAAAAGCATAAATCCGTTGGCGCTGAATTTCTGGAAGCTGATTCAGTGCAGTATAAAGTTGCTCCATAGTCAACTTGCGCTCGTATAATTCTTCTGGTGTCTGAACCGTAAAAAGCACACTGTTTTCAATGCCATTATCTCGATCCAACGAGTAATAGGCTTTATACCGGCGGGCGCGGCGCTGGTATGTTTCTTCGTGTGTGTCAAACTTTTTCAGCAGAGCAGCCACTTCTTCGGGTACGTTAATAAAGCAGTCATGTGTATAAAATGGGTAATAGTCCCGTAAGTTAATAATCGTCATTGTCGTTTCCTCCATTTTGGTGTTGGGTTGATAAGGAACACAACCCAACCGGAGGATCACGACAATGTGGAAGATAATTATAATGGCAACAAAATACCGCCGCCAGTTCATGTGACTGGCGGCGGTATTCTGTTGCCGTATAAGTACAATCTTGAAACGAACAATAATATTTTTTTCTTACTTGAGGGGGCCAACAAAGGCCCCTGATAGAAAAAGCATAAGCCCTCCATCACGAATTGTGATGAAAGGCTTATATGCTATGACGGCATAACAATGTTCCCGCCACCCAATCCGTTTTTTTTATGACGGATGCCGGGATTTACCATTATCAGCGGTATAATATAGCCGCTATATGTTCATTTCGCAGTTCACAGGAAAAATGTAGAATTATAGCACAGGAGGTGAACTGCTGGTGGCAAATAATAAACGTAAAATTTTTTCAGTTGACATTACGGACAAGCTGGGAGAACGCTTGAAAACGGCCCGTGAAGAAAGAGGCTACACACGGGAACAACTTTCAGAGCGTTCCGGCGTCAGTGAACGATATATAATTGCTATTGAAAACGAGGGAAGTATTCCTAAAATACCAGTCCTTAACGATTTACTTCGTGGGCTGGGTCTGTCAGCGGATTTCATTTTTTACCCTGAAAATGATATTGACGATCCACAGTTAGATCAGCTTATCCGGCTATACCACACTTGCGATATGCGAGAGCGCAAGGTGATAATAGATTTAGTCAATTCATTGATAGACAGCAAGGAAGCAAAAAACTAAACCTTAAACGAATTAAAAAACGGCGGTTTGAAATTGTTCAATTTCAAAACCGCCGTTATGCTTCTGTATAATGTTTAGGCGCGCAGATAACCAGTCACCAGAACAACGGTTTTTTTTTAATGCCGTTGTTCTAATAGCTGTTCATTCTCTTACTAATTTGCTGTTTCAATAGCTTTACTATCAGAAAAGTTTTCAGTATTGTTTTCAAATTCTTCTTGTGTAGCTATGCGTAAACCGTTTAATTCACCATATCCATTTTCATTTTTCTGTTCATAATCTCTAATAGTATATACATCAATTACTCCATCTGCATCCCAATTACTCACGTTATTGATAGATGAGTTCTTCGTGCTAATTGGTTGTAGCTCTGAATTAAGGCTATCCCAGAACAATCTAACGCGCTTCCCGTTATAAAAGAGTGCATTTTGCGTTTCGTCATAGCTCAGTCCATATATCGCATAGACATCAAATATATTTGAATTTTCTCCTAAAGTTGATTCAGCGGGATCAGTAATGATTCTCTCTTGAAATTCTGTAGGAGATAGAACTTCAAGTCCCACTAATTTGCTTGTATTATTGATATTTTCTCTTATAGTACGGACATCAATTACACCGTTTTTTTCATAATAACCAATCGCCTTTACACTAAAATTGTCTGTAGGGATCTGATCATCAAAACAGCGAACCAATTTATCATCATAGTATAATTTTTCCGTTTCCAAATCTATTACTAATCCAAACTGTTCGTAAATAGCGTAATCTTCAGCATTGATACGATTTTGGGTAAAGGCAAGTTCTCTATCACCGTCTGATTGCTGATTGGGTAAATTTGCTGCATGTGCAGTGTCTATTGTATAAATTCCGACAAAGGACGCTCCCAAAACGACGCACAATGTTAGTACAACAGTCAAAATTTTAACTGCCTTCGATTGTTCCTTAAACTTCATAATCGCACCTAACCTTTCTTTTAATAATTGTTTGTTTTCACTTAAAGTAACCGCTGCAATAGATTCCTTATATTTCCCGACTGCTGCCATAGCATCAAGTAAAGTTTTTCCATAATCTTGTGCATTGTCATATCCCAACTCTTTCAGTACAGCTTCATCGCATGAAAACTCACACGCCTTAGTAATTTCTCGTCCCAAAAGATATACAATGGGATTGAACCAATGAAGACAAATTGTAACCTGAACCAGCCACTTATAAAACATATCCCGCCGCTTATAGTGCGTCAATTCATGCAATACAATATACTGAAAGTCTTTTTGGGGAATATCTGCACTTGGCAGCACAATACACGTATGGAAAAAGCCAATTAACAGCGGTGAAGAAACTAGCGGATTAATGCAAAGTTCTACCGGTCTTTTTACCCCAATCTGTTCTATGATGATAGAAACCTTGTCTAAAAGGTCTGTATCAGAAATAGGGGTCAATCCAGCATTTATATATCGGATAAAGCTCTGGTAGATTGTTACTTTTCGTATCAGCAAGATCAATGCAACAACCAACCAAATCAGCCAGAGATGATTTGTCAGCAGAGATATAATTTCCTGAAATAGTTGATTAGCCGTCAAGCTATTTGTAGGACTGATTATATCCTGGCTATTTTGTTCCAAATCAGCAGCAGGAATATAAGGGACACCCACATCAACCAGACTTTGCTGCTCGGCAAGGGGAATAGTCTTAACTATTGTCTGATCTATTGTTTGATAGATTTTTCCCATTAAATTTGCTTCTGGCCCGAATGGTAGTAACAAGCGCGCAATAACAATCAACCAAATATAATATTGCCATTGTCTACTAATTTTGTTTTCCAAAAAATGCTTGCCTACAAACAATACTAGGATGAGTAAAGAACCGGAAAAAGACATAGATAAAAATATTTTCAGGATTATGTTCATTATTTCTCCTTTCCTTTCTCCAACAGCCTTTTTAAGTCCTCATACTCCTCATCAGCCAGTAAATCACCCAATATCAAATTAGAAACAAGCCCTTTAGCACTCCCCTCATAGATTTTATCCAGAAAATTTTTGGTTTGTGCTGTCTGGTATTCTTTTTCAGATACAAGAGCGGTATATTCGTTTCGGCGTCCAATTTTTTTTGCTTTCAGAAAACCTTTATTTACAAGTCGGTTCAAAAGTGTAATGAGGGTATTTTTCTGCCATGACTTACCTTTGGCTGTCAACTCATCTGTTAGATAGGCAAAGAGTGTTGGTTCTTCACCATTTGCCCAGACTACTTTCATAATTTCCAGTTCAGCATCAGATATTTGTTGCACCATGTTGGTTACCTCCTTTATGTATGACACGTTGTTGTACTATAAGAATAACACCGCGTCATACTATTGTCAAGTCAGTTGATAGAAAAGTAATATATTGGCTGGAATAAAACCTTTTCCGGTACAACAATACCGGCAAGCAATGCCGGTGCAAATGCACTCGGCCCGTTTGCCGTTTTTCGCTCCGCTCCAAACTGTCAAACTTTGCTTGTTGGTGGGCAGCCCCCAAACCCCCGGACAAGTGGCCCCGGCCCCTTGTCGAACACTCCTTGCGGAGTGGCTACGGAAAAATGGTTAACGCTCATTTTCCCTGTCCGGCGTCGCCGGTTCTGGCCCGCCCAGCAGCCGGTCAACATTGGCTTTTGCCGTTAAAACTTCCTGCATTTCTTTTTTGGCCTGCTGGTATTCCTGATAGGCTTTTTTCTTTTCTGATAAGAGCTGTTCATACTCGCCTTGCAGCATTTTAACTGTAGGCAGCTTTTCCAAATTCAGAGCGGAAAAGGCTTCCTTGGCGGCTTTATGCAGCCGGATTTCTGTTTCATGGGCCGCGTAAAATTTCTTACTGTACCCGGCCTTTCGGTAATCAATATAGACCTGCCGTGTCTTGGCATAGTTGTATATCTGCTTTTTCAATGCAACGATTTCACCCATGCGGGCCTCGACCTGCTTGATCTGGCCGGACAGCTGGTTAAACCGGGCGGTGCTGGCAGCTGCCTTTTCTTCCAGCTGGGCATATTCCAACAACCCATTTTCAGAAAGATAAGCAAGGGTCTGGGCCGCCTGCTTTAAATTGAAAACCTTAGCCCAGCGTTCATAACCGGCACCTTTACCTGCCTGTATTTTGGCTTGAATGTCAATCAGCAGATTTACCTTGCGGGCCGGAGCATTAGACCGGCTGGAAACAGAACGGACACGCTTACCGCCAATGCTTTCCCGGATCGCCGCCTCGGTGTAGTCCTCGCCCAGAGTGGAAGCCCGGCACCGGGTAAAATTCTTCTGCCCGGCAGTACGAAACGCCAGATATTTACCCGGCTTGTACTCGTATCCGGCAGCCTCCATGAGCTTCAGGAAAGCGTCAAAGTCAGCAGGTTTTTGGGCAAGGGCGGCGTCGATAGCAGCCCGCAGCTTATCCTGCCAGCTTTTTGGTTTCCCGTCCCCCAGCCACTTGCCATAGTGTCCCTTGGAGGGCTTGGGGTTCTCAATGACGGACAGCCCATTTTCAAGACAAAGGCGATCCGACAACCGCCGCATCGCCTTTGTGCTGTTCCAGAAGTTCCGAAACTTCCTTTTACCGTCCACGGCCACCGCGGAATATATGATGTGATTATGAATGTGATCCCGGTCTGTATGGGTACAGACAATGAATTGATGCTTGCCCTTAGTCCAACGCAGGGCCAGTTCATAGCCGATCCGGTTCGCTTCCTCCGGGGTAATCTCACCGGGCTTAAATGCCTGCCGGATATGATAGGCCAGCACGTCGCTTTCCTTATCCTGCATCCGGCCCGTCTTGGCATGGTACTGTTTCTTTGTCAGCAGAAATTCTGCATCCACAGTCGCCGGATCACATTCATAGCCAGTCACCAGTTCGCCGCCCTCGGTCTTATCCGGATTCTTGGCGTAGTCGGTGCGGTCTTTGATTGATTGTGCAATCGTCTTTCCCTTGCCGATGTGCATAGGGATAATACGGGTAGCAGCCACAAGGCAGCCCTCCTTTCTATGAAAAAACAGCGGCGGCACAGCAGAAAACGATCTGCCGCGCCGCCGCGTGTCCTATTGAATCTTTGCCAGTTCCAGCAGTATTTTATTGGCCGCCTGCCACAGCTTTTCATAGTGCTGTTGTATATCTTCAATATCGGCCTCATAGATACTCCCGGTTTCATTGGCGCGCCGGGCGATCTGGTTTAGATTGTTGGTGGCATTCCGCAACAGCTTCACCATGTCCCGCACCTCGGACAAGTCCAGATTTATCACATATCCGTCAATCGCCATTTTGCGGAGATAGGCCCCGATATTGTCTGTCCCGACAAGTCGCATGTTGTCCTCGATCAGCTGGCGTTCCTCCGGCGTCACCATGAAATAAACAGAAGATCCCCGTTTTCGTTTTGCCATAATGGGGTCAGCTCCTTTCTGGCTCCTTTGCTTTTTTCGCAGGGGATTTCTTGGCCGTGTCTTGGGCCTGCTTTTTTGCCGCTTCCAGAGCTTCCCGGACAGAGGGCTTTTTTCCCTGTTCAGCAGGTTTTAGGGAATTGTCCCGCAGCTGTTCGGGTTCGGAAGCCTCTGGAGTAGACATGACACGGTATTCCTCCGGGATATTCTCGCGGTTGCCGTCGTAGTATTCTGTAAAGCGGTCATAGGTGTCCCGGACATAACCATAGTCGGTAAAGGTTCCATTTTCTTCTAAAGCAATATCGCGCCCGTATGCCTCATAGTCGATGTAATTCTTCAAATGCTCCGGGACTTCCATGCTTCCGTACTCGTCAATAAACAACTGGCCCAGATCGTCGTAATCTCCAATGCCAGGCATTAACTCGTATTTATCCAGATTGTTGGTCAGGTTGATAAGGTCTTGCAGGCTGCCGGTGTAGTCGCTGATCTCCATAGCAGCCTGAAATTGCTGGTATTCGCCGTCCGACAACTCATCCAGCTTGGCGGCCAGATAATTCAGCTCGTCCAGATCAGCATATTCCCCCAGCAGGTTATAAAGCCCGTCCACATAGCAGTCATAGTCCGTAATAAACCATTCCTCGTAGACGTTCCCGAAATCATCCTTTTGTCCAATGCCGATCCGCTGGAAAACTTCTTGCAGCTGTTCGGGGCTGGTGGGGAATTTTACCCATTCACCCACAAGCTCCCCCTCGTTGTACTTGCCTAAGTTCGTGATAAAGGCAGAAAACGGGAAATGCTGTTCCATATCCAAATTATCAACTCCTTTCAGTTGCCCATAAAAACAGCCCCGGCAGGGCTGGGCGTTCCCTGTCCGGGGCGTAGGTGTCACACATTAGGGCCTCATTTTAGAGGGGCAAGGTATTCTTGTATGGCCGCCTGCAATCGGCACTGAAAAAAACCCGGATTTACGGGACTTTTCCGGCACCTAAAGCGTGACGGCGTTCCCTTTGCCTCCGTTTTCTCTCGGCAGCTTTTCTCCGTTTCTGTTTTATCGCGCAGGCCGGACAGCGCACCGCCCGGTTTCCGGTGGGAAGAAAGAGAACACCGCACATGATACAGCGCCGTTTTGTCTTGCCGGAATACAGCTCCGCAAACAGGGGCCGATCCGCAGGCAGCACAGCCGCCTTAAAATAAGTACAGCACAGGGAGGCAGTTAAGAGCTGGGGGCAGGTGACGGCCTCGCCGTCGTCTAATAAAATACATTCCCCGCCGTCACAGTTGGCGCACAGCTGCTTAATCAACAGGTTTACCTTGCGGCGCTGGGCCGGGTTCAAGCGGATCACCGGCAGCTTTTTTCCCTCCATGCAGGCCAGATGCAGCGGCGTGGTCTGCCTCATTTTTTGCGGCCTCCTTTCTTTCCCTTGGGTGCCGGGACAAATTCCAGCTTAAAATTGACATACTTACCGCCGGTATCGTCAAGCACCACCACAGCGTCATAGTCTCTGCCGGTCTTTTCGGAATGGCAGCCCTTTAGGGGCGCTTTTCCGTCCTTTAACAGCTGCACCGCCAGCGCCTTTGTGAGCTTCTTGCCCTTGGAAGTAAAAAAGCGGTTTTCTTTCCAGAGGGAAAAACCACAGCTCCGGTTATCGCAGACAAATCCCTTAGAAATTTCCACCACCGGGCTGCCGCAGCGTGGGCAGCATCCCACGGCCTCGCGTTCCGGGGCAAAGAGCGGGCTGCCATTGTCCTGCTTCAAAACTTCATAGGTCTTTACCAGCTGGGAAACAAAATCCGTAATCCCGGCCATAAAGTCAGCGGCGGGCAGTTCTCCTTTTTCCACCTGCTTTAGCTTTTCTTCCCATTCTGCGGTCAGCAGCGGGGAGGCGATCAGCTCCGGGGCAACGGTAATCAGGTTCAGGCCCTTTTGGGTGGGGAGCAGGTTCTTTCCCTTGCGCTCCACAAACTCCGTCCGCACCAGCTTTTCAATGATCCCGGCGCGGGTGGCCGGTGTTCCTAATCCTTTTCTCTCCGCATCCTCCGGCATATCCTCGGCCCCGGCGCACTCCATAGCTGCCAGCAGGGTATCTTCCGTATAAGGTTTTGGCGGGGAGGTTTTACCCTCCCGGATTGAAGCATGGGCCGGGAACGTCTGGCCCTCGGAAAGCTCCGGCAGCGGGGTCGCCTGCTCCTTTTCCGGCTTTTCTTTCAGTGTCGCCCGGAAAGCCCGGTCAATCCCTTTCCAGCCCTCGCCGGTGATCTGCCTGCCCTTGCTGGTAAAGGTCTGGCAGCCGCAGGTGAGCGTGACCGACGTTTCCAGATAACGGTATGGATCGCCTACCGCAGCAAGCAGCCGGGCGGCAATCAGGTGTAAGATCGCAAGCTCCCCGGCAGGCAGCCCGGAAAAGTCAACTCCCGGCATGGTGGCCGTGGGGATAATGGCGTGGTGATCGGACACCTTGGCATCGTCCACCACCTGATCCGCATTGATTGAAAACGGCAGGCTCCCGGCAAAGGGCAGCGCACCGGCCACGGAAGAAACAAGGGCAGGCAGGCCTGCCGCCATGTCGCCGGTAAGAAAGCGGCTGTCCGTCCTCGGATATGTCACCAGCTTTTTTTCATAAAGGGCTTGGGTGTAATCAAGGGTCTGCTGGGCCGTAAAGCCATACAGACGGTTGGCGTCCCGCTGCAGCCCGGTCAGGTCATAGAGGGCAGGCGGTTTTTCCAACCGTTCTTTCCGTTCTATGGCCCGGATCACGGCGTCAGCTCCGTTGCAGGCGGCCCGGACAGTTTCGGCAGCTGTTTTGTCCCGGCTTTTCTCCCCGGAAGCGGTAAAGTTCCCCATATCCAGCACCACCGTATAGAACGGCTCCGGCTGGAAACGGTCAATGGCCGCCGTCCGGTTCACAATCATAGCGAGAGTGGGTGTCTGCACCCGGCCCACGTTCAGCGTCCTTTGATAAAGGACAGAGAAAAGCCGGGTGGCGTTGATCCCCACCAGCCAATCCGCTTGGGAACGGCAAAGGGCAGCCTGATATAGCCGCTCATAGTCGGAACCGGGCCGCAAGTGGGAAAATCCCTCTCGTATGGCCGTTTCCTCCATTGACGAAATCCACAGCCTTTTTACCGGCTTTTTGCAGCCGCACAGGTTATAAACCAGCTGGAAAATGAGCTGGCCCTCCCGCCCGGCGTCAGTAGCGCATACCACGGTTTCCACGTCGGGGCGGTGCATAAGCTCTTTTAAGATAGAAAGCTGCTTTTCCTTGCCCTCCGGGACAATGTACTGCCAGTGTTCCGGGAGGATCGGCAGGTCAGCATATACCCATTTCAGGTACTTTGGATCGTATGCGTCAGCCGGGGCCAGCTCTACCAGATGCCCCACGCACCAGCTCACCAGAAAGCCGCTGCCCTCCATGTAACCGTCTTTCCTGTTTCCGGCCCCCAGCACCTTTGACAAGCTCATAGCAACGGAGGGCTTTTCCGCAATTACAAGATCACACATGGTCTGCACCTGCCTTTCCCAGCTCTTTGCCGCAATTCTTCAACAGTTCCCGGCAGCATACCCCAACGCAGGGCTGGCCGCTTTGGTAGGAACAGCCCCCGCAGGGCGGGGCCGCCTTTTTCGGCGGCTCCCTCCGGGCAATCGGTTTCTGCATCATCATTCTTTCATAAGGGCTGTCAGTGAAATAGGTCATTCCTCGTCCCCCTCTCCGGGGCCGTCGTCGTCCTCCAACAGTTCATAGCCCTCCGGCTCCGGCAGATCGTCCTCGTTTACCTCCGGGCCGTCCAGAAATTCAATGTCGTCAAAATCGTCCGCAGCGTCCAGCTCTTTCTTCGGTTTCAGCACCTTAAAGTAATACCCGGCACCACCGGCAGCCAGCGCCACAAGGCCGATCAGCAGGAATGTACCGACATTCCCGCCGCCGTTATTCTTTGTTTTCTCTGGTTCCGGGGCATCCTCATTCACAGGCTCCACAGCCTTACCTTTACACTTGGACAGGTCATTTTTGCAGACCGGGCAGGAGGTGTTCACCTCACCGGCCACGCATTGATCCGTACAAATGCAGGTTTCCGTTACCGGTTCCACCGGGGCGGCTTCCTGATCCTCGCCCTCCACAGTCAGGGAAAGCAGGTCTTTTTCCGTCACATAGTCGAGAAAATACACGTTGTCGGCGTCGCGCTGCTTGTCGATCACAAGGAAAAAGATATGTTCGTCCGGGGTGACAACGGTATAAAATTCTTTCCCGTCCTCGTCAGTCACGTTATCAACGACGGTTCCGTTGCCGTCCGGCGTCAGTGGGGCCGGTTCCTTTTCTTCGGCCTCCGTCATGGGGTTATCGGTGACGGCCTCCACAGGTTCCTCATAGTCGGGGCCGCCTGCATAGGCAGTTACAGAAAAACCGCCCATGCAGACACAAACGAGCAGCAGGGCGGCACAGGTACGCAGCTTATTCTTCATGGGGCATATCCTCCTTTTCTTCGGAAATGGAAACGCCGGGGAGCTGCCCCGGCTGTTTCAAAAATACGGCAAGCTGGGCAGGCGTTAAGTTCATGGCCCGTACCATGCCGACGATCTGGGCGTTTTCTTCCTCCTGCCGTTTCTGTTCCAGCTCCTTGACCTTGGCCTGCCACTCGGACAGCTTGGCCCGCGCCTTGGCAAGCTCATTGTCGATCTTTTCCAGTTTCGATATAGCCATTGTGTAAATCTCCTTTCTGCCGGGTCACAGTACCCGGTCTTTATGATCGTAGTGAAGATGACCGTTTGCCACCTTTGCATGATTGATAATTTTGGTTTCACCCCGCTTTTCAGCTGCAAGGGCGTTTTCATAACCCTTTTGGGTCAGAAACAGCCGGTGCCGTTCTCCCTTATATCCCACCGGGCCGTCATTTGTCAGCACGTCAAAAATAACCATGTGCCGGGTGTTCGGATCGAACCGTTCCAGCGCCATAATGTCATGCCCTAAAAGGTTCGCCGCGCCTGATTTTTTCCGGGCCTCGTCTAACAGTTCTCCAATGGTCTTTCCCATTGAAAGCGCCTCCTTTCCTCGGTCAAAGTCTGCCGAAAGCATAGAAATGTTGCTGCCAGTAGCTTGAATTGATATTTGCATACTGGATCGGACTTCCACAGTGGATCATCATTCCATTTCCCACATAGATGCCCACATGGGACACAGGCCCGGAGCTGGCATAGGTGCCGGTGAAAAAGATAATGTCACCGGGCTTGGCGTCAGAGGGCGACACACGGGCGCACTGGTTGTAAATGCCCTGGGCCGTGGTGCGGGGGAGATTATGGACGCCGCTTGCCGTATAAACCCAGCAGACAAACCCCGAACAGTCAAAGGACGTAGACGGGGAGCTGCCGCCCCAAACGTAAGGATAGCCCAGATACTTTTCAGCCTCGGCAATCAGGGCCGCAAAGGACGGATCGGAAAGAGCTTCGCCCGGTATCTGGTAGCTGTCACCCTCGGAGGGGTTGGCGTAAATGTCGTCCCCAAACAGGTAGGGCTTTAAGCCCCGCGCCTGCAAGAGAAGTAAATACCGTTCCTTTTCTTCGGCGGTAAGCTCCGGCAGGATCACCGCGCCCAGCCCTTTGTTCTTCAAAGTCACATTCAGGATGTAATACTCGTAGGGGACTTCCTCGCTGGTGGTTTCTCCGGTTTCCGGGTCAGTGCTGGTTTCGGTGCGGTAACGGATTTCCACTTCCTCGGTGAGAGTCAGGGTATATTGCTTCTCAAAGAGAGCGGCAAGGGCCGATTGTACTTCGGCGCGGGTAAAATCTTCATATTGGACGGTCAGATAGCTTATCAGTTCATGGGGATTGTGGTTGATCTCGTCCACGTTGTAGCGGTATTCGTCATAACCGGGATGCGTCCGCTCGATATTGGCAATCTTGTTTCTAAGGTCTGTTTCCAGCTGGGAATAATCGCTGTCTGCCCCCAAAATGTCCGCGTCCTCGGCGGTATAGGTGCCGGAAAGAATGGCCCCGGCTCCGTTCTCAAACAGAACCGAACAGGAGGAAAACAGGGACGCAATTAGCACAAAGAACAAAAGAAAGCCGCCGATCCAGAGCAGCGCCCCTTTATGCTCCGTCACAAAGGACTGGAT
>Ga0129308_1001699_pt1 | contig 21581 bp, 15 predicted proteins | sample L827metagenome_FD_94440 | JGI IMG/M metagenome (GOLD analysis project Ga0129308, IMG submission 94440) | Ring-tailed lemur group fecal microbial communities from Wisconsin, USA - L827 metagenome | ecosystem: Host-associated > Mammals > Digestive system > Large intestine > Fecal | place: USA... | reverse complement strand
GTTATCCTATTCGCCCTGCTTGGTGTCGGCACCGGTTTTCTCACCCATGAATGGTGGCAGATCATGGTTTTCGCTGCTGGATTATGCTTTATAATCCCGCTCTGGGATCGTCAGGCGAAACGATTCGAATATGCCGCCCAGGAGATGCGCGCCGTTATCGATGGCAAATCCTCCGAGATATCGGTTCCTGCAATGAGGGTATTGGATGAGAGCAGGCAGGACCCGAAGGCGATGTATATCGCAGCGGCCTTGATCGGTATCGTCGTTGCCACTTGTGTGGGTATGGGGATCATGCTGGTTTGCTTTTCTGCTACGATTTGCAACCCCGACCCCGGAATGCTCATAATGGGCGTATTCCTTATCCTGCTGGGTATCGTCGCTGCCGCTCCCATAGTCCAATGGTTGAAGGTAGCGGGGATGCTGAAAAGGCGTCCGTAACCGACGCGTCTTTGTCGGGGGGGGCTTCCATGCGGCCGGATCGATTCGATCCGGCCGCTTTTTGTTTCACGTGAAACATCGCGCACGTGGAACATCGCATCTTAAAGGCTTCGTGCCCTGTTGTGCGGTTTAGGGCTGCTCTGCAGGTTGGGTGATTCGCTTTTCCATTGGCTGTAAGGATTTCTGATGATATGGCGGCATGCGGCGATTCGGGTTTCCCAGGCGTGTTACTGTAATCAATTGGCAATTTGTCAATACAAGCACCTGGGTTTCCGGTGCCGGTAAATAGATCTGATAAGGATTCGGTATGAGGCAAGACCACCTTCGCAACGTCGCAATCATCGCCCATGTTGACCATGGAAAAACAACCCTGGTCGATCGTCTGCTGTATACGAGCGGCGTGTTCCGCAAGAACCAACAGGTTGCAGAGCGCGTTCTGGACAGCAACGACCAGGAGCGTGAGCGCGGAATCACCATTCTGTCCAAAAATATCTCCATCCACTACAAGGATGTGAAGATCAACGTCATCGACACCCCCGGGCATGCGGACTTCGGCGGAGAGGTCGAGCGAGTGCTGAACATGGCCGATGGCGCCCTGCTTATCGTCGACGCCTACGAAGGCCCCAAGCCCCAGACCCGATTCGTCCTTTCACACGCGCTCAGCCGCGGTCTCCGCATCATCGTGGTAGTGAATAAGATCGACCGTCCGAATGCCGATCCCGAAGGCGCGGTCAATAAGGTCTTCGACCTCATGGTCGAACTCGGTGCGAGCGACGAGCAGCTCGATTTCCCCGTAATCTACGCCTCCGCGGTCAACGGCTACGCCCGCTATTCCGCCGAAGACGACAACATGGATATGATCCCCCTGCTCGACACCATCCTCGAAGAGGTTCCGGCACCCGAGGTCGATCCCGATGCCCCCGTCGCCATGCAGATCTGCACGGTCGACCACAGCAGCTATGAAGGCCGTATCGGCGTCGGCCGCCTGCGCAGCGGCACCTTGCACGAAAAGGAGCAGGTCCTGGTCGTCAAGGCGGATGGTGCCCAGCGCAATGCCATGATCCGCAAGGTGTATACCTTCGAGAACCTGGGCAAGGCCGAGGTGCCCGAGGTCCATGCGGGCGATATCGTCGCCGTTATCGGAATCGAGGACGCAGACATCGGCGATGTGGTGACCGACCGCGAGAACCCGGTCGAAATGGAGCCCATCGCCGTCGAGGAGCCTACGATGGCGGTAGTGTTCGAAGCTTCGACCAGCCCCCTCGTGGGCCGCGAAGGCGACATCGTCGGTGCGCGTCAGCTGCATGAGCGCCTCATGCGCGAGAAGGAGAGCAATATCTCCATGCGCATCACCGAGTGCGAAGACGGCTCCGGTGTCGAAGTTGCCGGCCGCGGCGTACTGCATCTGTCCGTGCTCATGGAAACCATGCGCCGCGAGGGATTCGAATTCCAGGTCGGCCGTCCCCAGGTCGTGTACAAGATCGACGAGAACGGCAATAAGCTCGAGCCCATCGAGGAGGCGACGGTTGACGTTCCCAATGATTACGCAGGCAAGGCCATCGAGGTGATGGGCACTGCGGGCGGCATCATGGAGGATATGGTTTCGGACGAAACCATGACCCATCTGACCTTCAGGATTCCCTCCCGTGGCACCATGGGCCTGAAGACCCGCATCCTGAATGCAACCCATGGCGAGGCGATCCTCTTCCACCACTTCAAGGAATACGGCCCCTTCTCCGGCGAGATGATGGGCCGCCGCAACGGCTCGATGATCGCCATGTCCACCGGTAAGGCGGTCGCCTATGCCTTGGATACCCTGCAGGAACGCGGCCGCATGTTCGTCTCGCCCGGCGACGAATGCTATGAGGGCATGCTCGTAGGCGAAAGCGCCAAGGAGGGCGACATGGTGGTGAACGTCGAGAAGACCAAGCAGTTGGGCAACCAGCGTTCCTCCACGGCGGATAAGGCAATCCAGCTCACTCCCCCCATCACCTTCACCTTGGAAGAGGCTTTGGAGTACATCCAGGATGACGAGCAGGTCGAAGTCACCCCGCTCAGCATTCGCATGCGCAAGCGCATCCTGTCGACCATCGACCGCAAGAAGGAAGCGAAGCGCATGATGCAGGGATAGGATCCTGCGAAGAAGTGTTACGTTTGTCCGGTGGGTTCACTTATCACGATCCCATCCGACGATATTCGGAATCGGGGCCGGCGGCAATGAGCCGCCGGCCTTTCCAATCTGACTGAAACGCGAAGGAGGGAGTCCCCCATGTGCAGCAACGGGGTAAACACCAATCAGTTCGAGATGATGATCGACCAGATCGACGATCAGCTGGCATTGCAGCGCCGTTGGGTCCATAAGCTTGCCCATACCGCAGGCGGTGCAGGGTACGCGAAGACCGACGATATCCTCCATTCGGTCCAGTCCCTGCTCGATGATGCGCGCGCACTGATGGCAGATGCTAAGGATTCCCTCGAAGACGAATCCTCCCACGCTTCCGGCGTGACCGTCGAGCTGGTATAGCGTTGGAGGCGGGATGTCTGACGAACTCGTACGTTTTTCCGTCGCGGTTCCCGAAAGCCTGCTCGAGCGATTCGATCGTCTGGTGGCAAAGCGGGGTGCTCCGAATAACAGGAGCGAAGCAGTCCGCGACCTCATCCGCTTCGCCTTGGAAAGAGATGAATGCGAAGATCCCGATGCGCAGGTGATGGCGACCCTTACCATCGTGTACGACCATCATACGAATGACCTGAAGGATCGCCTGGATGGTATCCAACATTCCAACTTCGAGAACGTGGTTTCCACCCTCCACGTCCACCTTGACCACCATACCTGTCTGGAAACCATCATCCTGAAGGGGAGCATGGGCGTGGTAAAGGATATTTCCAACCAGATCCTGGGTATGAAGGGTGTGAAGACAGGCGGGCTTACCTGCACAACTATCGGCAACGATCCTGCGTGCATCCATCAGCAAGCTTCGGGGCCGGTTCATTCGCATGATGTTTGCCGATAACGAAAAATGATAGGGAAGGCAATGGACGAAACCGTATTGTTGGGACACGGAAGCGGCGGGTCGATGATGCAGAGGATCATCGACCAGGTCTTCCTCGAGGCTTATGGAAGCGATGAGCTGCGGCAGGGAAACGATGCCGCCGATCTTCCTGGGACCGCTCCAGGGGAGCATATATCCTTCTCGACCGACAGCTTCGTAGTCAGTCCCCACTTCTTCCCCGGAGGGGACATCGGCCATCTTGCGGTATGCGGGACGGTCAATGATGTCGCAACCGCAGGGGCGATTCCCCGATACCTCAGTTGCGCGTTCGTCTTGGAAGAGGGATTCCCCATGGAAGACCTCAAGCGAATCTGCCAGAGCATGGCGCGCACTGCTGCCGAAGCGGGGGTGCGGATAGTGACGGGGGATACGAAAGTCGTGAATCGCGGTCATGGTGACGGGATTTACATCAACACGAGCGGAGTAGGCGTGATTCCCGCAGGGCGCCGCTTAGGTGGGCAATATTGCAGGCCCGGTGACAAGATCATCGTTTCCGGTACGATCGGCGACCATGGGATCACCATCATGAGCTGCAGGGAGCAACTATCTTTTTCTGCGAACCTGAAAAGCGATGCCGCACCTTTGAACCATATGATCGAATCGGTGCTGCGAGCCGCACCCGATACCCGCTGCTTCAGGGATCCCACCCGCGGCGGCTTGGCTTCCACCCTGAACGAACTCGCTTCCCAGTCAGGTTGCGACATGCGGGTCAGGCAAGCCGATGTCCCCGTTGCCGAAGAGGTGATGGGTGCCTGCGAGCTGTTGGGCTACGACGTATTCCAGGTTGCGAATGAAGGCAAGATGGTATGCGTTGTCCCCGCCGATCAGGCCGACGCAGCCCTCGATGCGATGAGGGTCTCGCGCTATGGTGCTGCGGCTGCCGTGATCGGGGAAGTGCTCGAGGCGCCGCATTCGAGGGTTCCGCGCGTCGAATTGCGGACTTCTTTCGGAAGTTCCAGGATCCTCGACATGCTTGTAGGTGAACAATTGCCCAGAATATGCTAATTTGCTCTGGTGTATCGGCAGTTCATTCATTGATTCTTCCAAGTCCCGTCCCATAAAGGGCGCAATCTCGGAACTGATTAAAAAAATGAATGTAGCTGCTATTGCAATAGATGCATGTAATGGTATCTTGCGCTATATAAGAGCACGGGATTGCGAACTTCATCGGGGGTTGTTTGCAGTTCCTCTCTCAGGAGGAAGTTGTAATCAAGGAGGAAACGATGGCTCATCCTATCATCAGCGAGGACGAATGCGTAGGTTGCGGAATCTGCGTCGATTCCTGCCCTCAGGGCGTTCTTGATATCGCCGGAGGCGCCGTTGCCGTTGTGAATGAGGATAACTGCATTGCGTGCGGTGACTGCCTGGAAGATTGCCCCATGGGTGCGATCACGGATATTTCCGAAGACTAACCAGTCAAGGAATACATGCTTTAGAAAACCTCCTTCGGGAGGTTTTCTTTTTTTCAATCGCACGGTTTCACTGTCTTACCTGGGGAATCGTTTTGCCATACAGCCGACCCAGCGCGTTGTCGGGGTTTTACCTAAGGTAGGTTACAGAAGGGTAGCGTGATGGTGCCCGTTAGATTACCTGCATTTCCGTATTGACATAATCCCAGTTCAGACATTCAAGATAATATAATAGCCTATGTTTTAGGAAACTTGACACGTATAGACTTAGATAATATTCTAAGCATGTCACAAGGGGGCGGGTAAGCAAACTCCCCGCCAAACATAAGCCGGTTGCCGGGTCTTCCGATTCGGCTTCCTGGTGGAAATGGGAATAAGCAGGCAACTGAAAGGATAAGCATCATGGCAAAGATCATCGGTATCGACTTGGGCACCACTAATTCCGCGATGGCAGTGATGGAGGGCTCCCAGCCTGAAATCCTGGTCAACGCCGAAGGCGACCGCACCACTCCCTCCGTCGTCGGTTTCCGTAAGGACGGCGAGCGCGTAGTCGGCAAGGCTGCGAAGAACCAGGCAGTCACCAATCCCGTGAACACCGTTTCCTCCGTGAAGCGCTTCATCGGCCGTTCCTACGCCGAAACCGCGGAAGAGCAGAAGACCGTTGCATACAACGTGAAGAACGGCAAGGACGGCCGTGCCGTGGTGGACATCGACGGCAAGGATTTCATGTCCGAGGAAATCTCTGCAATGGTTCTGCAGAAGCTGAAGGCAGACGCTGAAAAGCAGGTCGGCTCCCCTATCACCCAGGCGGTCATCACCGTTCCCGCATACTTCAACGACGCACAGCGCCAGGCAACCAAGGATGCAGGTAAGATCGCCGGCCTGGAGGTTCTGCGAATCATCAACGAACCCACCGCTGCTGCTCTTGCATACGGCCTCGATAAGACCAACAAGGAAGAAAAGGTCCTGGTGTTCGACCTGGGCGGCGGCACCTTCGACGTATCCGTGCTTGAGCTGGGCGACGGTGTGTTCGAGGTTTGCTCCACCGCCGGCGACAATCATCTGGGCGGTGACGACTGGGATCAGCGTGTCATCGATTGGCTGGCCGACAAGTTCAAGGGCGAGACCGGAATCGACCTCCGTCAGGATCCCATGGCCCTGCAGCGTCTGAAGGAAGCTGCGGAAAAGGCCAAGATGGAGCTGTCCAGCACCACCCAGGCGAACATCAACCTGCCCTTCATCACCATGGACGCAAGCGGTCCCAAGCATCTGGACTACACTCTCAGCCGCGCGGAGTTCGAGCGTATCACCCGCGACCTGCTGGATCGTTGCCGCAAGCCCGTCGAGCAGGCGCTGCGCGACGCGGGCCTGTCCGTCGGCGAGGTCAACGAGGTTCTGCTGGTCGGCGGTTCCTCCCGTATGCCCGCGGTTCAGCAGCTGGTGAAGGACATCACCGGCAAGGCCCCCAATATGTCCGTGAACCCCGACGAGGTAGTCGCGATGGGCGCTGCGGTACAGGGCGGTGTTCTGGCTGGCGACGTCGAAGGCATCCTGCTTCTGGACGTCACCCCCTTGTCCCTGGGCGTCGAGACCATGGGCGGCGTGATGACCAAGATGATCGAGCGCAATACCACCATCCCCACCCGCAAGACCGAAATCTACTCCACTGCGGCAGATAACCAGACCAGCGTCGAGATCCACGTCCTGCAGGGCGAGCGCGAGATGGCGGCCGGCAACAAGACCCTGGGTCGCTTCCAGCTGACCGGCATCCCTGCGGCACGTCGCGGCGTTCCCCAGATCGAAGTCACCTTCGACATCGACGCGAACGGCATCGTGAACGTTTCCGCTAAGGATCTTGGTACCGGCAAGCAGCAGCAGATCACCATCTCCGGCTCCACTGCACTGTCCGACGATGAAGTCGATCGCATGGTCAAGGATGCAGAGGCGCATGCCGACGAAGACCAGCGCCGTCGCGAAGAGGCCGAGACACGCAACAACTGCGACTCCCTCATCAACGCGACCGAGCAGACCTTGGCTGATCTGGGCGACAAGGTTCCCGCAGAATCCCGCACCGAGGCGGAAGCTGCAATCACGGAAGCCCGCGAGGCGCTGAACGGCACCGATATCGAAGCCGTCAAGTCCGCAACCGAAAGGCTGCAGCAGGTCGGCTATAGCATCGCCCAGGTTGTATATAGCCAGCAGGATGCAGGTGCCCAGGCGGGTGCCGGTGCTGCTGCGGGCGCATCCAACGATGGTCCTATCGAAGCCGATTACGAAGTAGTTGACGACGACAAGAACAACTAATAGGCGGATTGAATACCGATGGCAGTAGAAGAGAACATGAACGCAGAGGAAACCGCTGAAGAGCTGGAATCCCAGGTTGTCGAGGAAACCGATTGCGAAGAAGGGCAGCCTCAGGCGGAAGCTCCCGAAGCCGACGAGGATCCCCTGGCAAAGGCCTTGGCGGAAGTCGAGGATTGGAAGGGCCGCTTCATGCGACTGCATGCCGAGTGGGATACATACCGTCGCCGTACCGAAGAGCAGCGGGCGGAAGACAAGGCCCGTGCGGGAGAGAATCTGGTCACCGGTCTGATTCCTGTGCTCGATGATTTCGAACGCAGCATCGATTACGCCGTCAACAACGGCGAGGTCGGTCTCCTCGATGGTGTCAAGCAGGTGTACAGCAAGCTTGTAGGCGTCCTCGAAAAAGGCGGAGTGGTGGTCATCGACCCCGCAGGCGAACCTTTCGATGCGCTCGAGCATCAGGCTGTTGCGAATGTCGACCGCAGCGACGTGTACGACGAAACGGTCGAACAGGTGTACCAGAAGGGCTACAAGATGGGCAGGAAGGTCATCAGGCCCGCAATGGTGACCGTCGCCACCGGTGGTCCGAAGCGCCCCGTGGAAGACGCGGCAGAAGAGGAAAAGTAGCAGCTTTCCGTTCCATGCGGATCGGATCTGCGATAAGTGATTGATCGTCAGGGGCGGGAAAGGTTTTCCGCCCCTGTGTTTTAGGGAAGGTGGTGGAGCGAATGGCGGGAAGTACGCCTGATTACTATAAGACCCTAGGCGTCTCCAAGGATGCGTCGGCGGACGATATCAAGAAGGCATTCCGCAAGCTTGCCCGCACGCATCATCCCGACGCCGGCGGCGACGAGGCGAAGTTCAAGGAAATCAACGAAGCCTATGAGGTATTAAGCGATCCTCAGAAACGAAAGATGTACGACCAATACGGTGCTGCCGGAGGTCGTATCCCGAACGGCGGGGCAGGGGGCTTCGATTTCAGCGGCTTCGGCGGTTGGGATGAAATCCTCGATGCGATTCGCGGAGGCGGTTTCGGAGGATTCGGCGGATTCGATATGGGCGGCTTCGGCGGCTATGGTCAGCCGATGCCCCAGAAAGGCCGAGATGTCGGCATTTCTTTGGAAGTGTCGTTCGAGGAGGCTTTCAACGGAGCCGAAAAGCACGTGAAGGCGCGCATCCCCGGCTCGACCGCGCCCGAAACCCTCACTGTGAAGGTACCTGCGGGTGCCGTGGATGGAGGCAGGGTCCGTTTCCGCGAGAAGGGCGAACCCGGTGTGAACGGGGGTCCTGCGGGGGATCTGCTGGTAACCACCCGTATCAAGCAGCATCCCCTGTATTCCAGGGATGGAGCGAATGTGAAGATGGATCTGCCCGTCACTATCGATGAGGCTGTGCTCGGTGCATCTATCGTCGTTCCCGCGCCGGATGGAAGCCGTTTGAAGGTGAAGGTTCCCGCAGGGACCCAGGATGGCTTCGAGATGAGCATCCCCGGCAAGGGTGCTCCGAAACTGAAGCAATCGGGTTCTGGTGATCTGCATCTGAAAGTAAAGATCGCCATTCCCCGGGAAATCAACGAAGGGCAGCGCAAGGCGATGGAGGCGTTCGCCGCTGCAGGCGATCAGAAAGCGAGGCCGTGGTAATGGACAACAGGAACCGTCCCCTGTATATGATCGGCGTCGCAGCCGAATTGGCAGGCGTCCATCCCCAGACCCTTCGCGCATACGAGCAGAAGGGCCTGGTCACGCCCCAGCGTACCAGCGGGAATACCCGCATGTATTCCCAAGCCGACATCGACAGGTTGAACCTGATCAACGAACTGACCAATGAGGGGATCAATCTTGCCGGCGTGATCCGCATCCTCGACCTCCAGGGTCGTTTGGATGAAAGGGATGCCGAATTGGATTCCCTGCATCAACGGGTCCGCCGCTTAGCGGATAGAGTTCATGAATTGGAAACGAGGGAAAGCGTCACATCGCTCGTCGCATCACAGACCAGAGCGCTGCGGCGTCTTTCCGAATAACGATAAGAGAAAAGAGGCTAGAGAATGAGACTCGATAAGTTAGCCTTGACCGCCCAGGAGGCCGTCCAGGCTGCAATGGGCATTGCCGGGGAAAAGAACAACCCCACCATCGAACCGATCCATATGCTTGCGGCTCTGTTCGATTCCCCTGAAAACAATCTTTCTGCAATCGTGAAGCGCATCGGGGCGGATGCCTCCAGGATCTCTGCGAGGGCGCAAGAGGAAATCAACGCGCTCCCCACTGTCCAGGGTACGGCGATGTCTATGCCCGGAAACGCCCTGCTCCAGCTGCTCGACCGTGCGGTGAAGGTCGCCGAATCCCTTGGCGATAGCTATGCGACGAGCGAGCATCTGCTCATCGCGCTGTCCGAAGATAAGGGTGCTGCCGGTCGCGTGCTTTCCGGTGAAGGCGTGACCCGGAAGAATATCGAAGCAGCGTACACCGAATTGCGAGGAGACACCCGCGTGACCGATGCAACCGAGAAGACCCAGTTCGAGGCGCTCGAGCAATACGGCCATAACCTTACCCAGGCTGCGCGCGAAGGCAAGCTCGACCCGGTTATCGGGCGTTCTGAGGAAATTCGCCGCACCGTCCAGGTGCTTTCTCGCCGCACTAAAAACAATCCCGTTCTCATCGGCGAGCCCGGTACCGGCAAGACGGCCATTGTGGAGGGTTTGGCGCAGCGTATCATCGCAGGCGATGTCCCCTCCAGCCTGAAGGATAAGGATATCGTCACGCTCGACCTGTCCGCGATGGTTGCAGGATCCAAATATCGTGGCGAATTCGAAGACCGACTGAAAGCGGTACTGAGAGAAGTCAAGGAAAGCGACGGCCGTATCATCCTGTTCATCGACGAGCTCCATACCATCGTCGGAGCAGGTGCGACCGGTGAGGGTTCCATGGATGCGGGCAATATGCTCAAGCCCGCGCTTGCCCGTGGCGAGCTCCACGCCATCGGTGCAACCACCCTCGATGAATACCGCAAGTACATCGAGAAGGATGCGGCTCTCGAGCGTCGTTTCCAGCCGGTCATGGTCGGTGAGCCTTCGGTTGAAGACACCATCGCCATCCTGCGCGGATTGAAGGAAAAGTACGAGATCCATCACGGCGTCCGTATCAAGGACGGTGCGCTCGTCGCTGCCGCCGAGCTTTCCAACCGTTACATTTCGGACCGCTTCCTTCCCGACAAGGCGATCGACCTTATGGATGAGGCGGCTTCTAGGCTGCGAATCGAAATCGACAGCATGCCGGAAGAAATCGACCTCGCAACGCGCAAGCTTACCCAGATGCAGATCGAGGAGCAGGCGCTCATGAAGGAAACCGATGACGCATCGAAGGAGCGACTCGAGGCTCTGCGTAAGGAAATCGCTGCAGCCCGCGAGGATCTGGATGCCCGCAGTGCGGCATGGCGCAACGAAAAGGACGTTATCGTCAAGGTCCAGGATATCAAGACCCAGATCGATGACCTGATGCAACAGGAAGAGCGCGCAACCCGCGATGGCGATCTTGCCAGGGCGAGCGAGCTGCGCTATTCGCTTATCCCCCAGCTCCAGGCGCAGCTTGCAGCAGCCGAAAAGGAGCTGAACGACCGCAAGGCCGACGGTGCGATCCTGCGCGAGGAAGTCACCGAAGACGAGGTTGCGGAAGTTGTATCCTCGTGGACCGGCATCCCCGTCTCGAAGATGATGCAGGGAGAGCTCGCGAAGCTTGCTGATCTGGAAGACAGGCTGCACGAACGCGTGGTAGGCCAGGATGAGGCCGTCAGCGTGGTTTCCAACGCCATCCGCCGTAACCGTGCGGGGTTGTCCGATCCCGACCAGCCTATCGGAAGCTTCCTCTTCCTCGGCCCCACGGGCGTTGGTAAGACCGAGCTTGCCAAGGCCCTTGCCGAATACCTCTTCGATACCGAACGCGCGATGATCCGCATCGACATGAGTGAGTATATGGAGAAGTTCTCCGTCCAGCGCCTGATCGGTGCGCCTCCGGGATACGTGGGATATGACGAGGGCGGCCAGTTGACCGAGGCCGTGCGCCGTCATCCCTATTCGGTCATCCTCCTCGACGAAATCGAGAAGGCCCATCCGGACGTTTTCAATATCCTGCTCCAGGTGCTCGATGATGGACGCTTGACCGATGGCCAGGGCAGGGTGGTGAGCTTCAAGAACGCCATCATCATCATGACCAGCAATGTGGGCAGCCAGTTCATCCGAGAGTATGCGGAAAACAACGACGAGAAGGCTATGCGCACCGCAATCGATGACGCCTTGCGCGCAACCTTCAGACCCGAGTTCATCAACCGAATCGACGACATCGTGGTCTTCAATGCCCTGACCCTCGATGTGGTCGAACCTATCGTCGAGCTTCAGCTGGGCCACGTGCGCGAACGCCTTGCGGATCGCCGCATCACCCTTGAAGTCACCCCGTCTGCCTTGCAGCAGCTTGCTCTGGATGGTTACGATCCGGTCTTCGGCGCCCGTCCTTTGAAGAGGCTTATCCAGCGCGAAGTCGTCGACCGTCTTGCAAGCGAAATGGTTGCGGGGCATGTGTTCGACGGCGCCCATGTCGTTATCGATCAGAATTTCGATGGCGAGTATACCTGCAGGGTTGAAAACCAGGAATAAAGAGTGCCGTTTCGCGCAGTTTCACGTGAAACAAGAAAAGGGGCCGTGCATTTGCGCGGCTCCTTCTCTGTCCGGTAATCGTCAAATCGAATATCAATCGGGAAACTGTATTAGAATGGCGCCATGTTTAATTCCAAGCAGAAAAGGCGTGTCGATATCCGGGGTTCCATCCGTTCGTATGGAACCCTGCTTCTCGCCATACTCACCTTCCTCCTCGCGTGCGAGATCTTGATCTTTCTTCTGAGGCTGGTTTTAGGATAGGCGTATGTGGCAGAGGTATTCGATCAATGACTTCAGGACGATCACCCATTATCTGGGTGCAATCGTTTCGCTTTCGGGTCTTGTCATGCTGCTTCCCGTGCTCGTTGGCTTGATCTTCCAGGAATGGGGTGCGAGCGCGCGCTATCTGCTGTCGGCGGGAATCGCATTCGTTGTGGGTGGAGCGATGAGGCTCGTCCGCATTTCTCCTGGGCGTATGACGCGTCAGCAGGCGCTTGCGGTTACCGGGTTCAGCTGGATTGTCGTGTCTTTCATCGGCGCTATCCCTTTGTTCCTGTCGGCGCATTACAGCGTCTACACCGATGCCCTTTTCGATTCCGTTTCTGCATTCACAACCACGAATGCGACGATGATATCGGACTTGGACCATATTTCTAACGCCGATAATATGTGGCGATTCGTAATGACCTATTCCGGCGGCCTTGGCTTGATCGTTGTTGCGGTCTCCTTGGGACTTTTCGATGGCATGGCGGGATCGAGCATGTATTCTTCCGAAGGACGAAGCGATCATGTGCTGCCGAATATCCTTCAAACCACAAGGTTCATATTCAAATTCACATTGAGCGTGACCCTTGCTGCCGGTGCGATATTGGGCGTGATCCTGATATTCCGCGGTTTGCCGACCTTCGTATCCTTCTTCCATGGAGTTTGGCTTGCGGGCACCAGCTTGATGACGGCAGGATCGTCTCCTATGTCAACCGGTATCTCCTACTATCACAGCATCGGTGTCGAAGTGGTTCTGATGGTGCTCATGATCTTCGGCAGCATCAACTTCGCCCTCCAAAGCGAAGTGCTTGCCGGGCGTTCCCATTTTTTCTTCAAGAACAGCGAAATCCACACTGGTCTGATCTGGTGGCTTGTCATGCTCGCGGTTTTCATCGCCGTGCTCTGTGGTTCGCAGCTGGCAAGCGGATTGCCCTTCCTGATGCGTTCGGGCTTATTCGCGTTTGTTTCCGCGGCAACGACTTCGGGTTTCACTTCGATGACCAGCTCCCAGGTGAATGCGATATTCCCCTCCGGCGCCATCCTCCTGCTTACCCTGGTGATGGCGGTGGGGGGTTCGACCGGGTCCACTGCGGGCGGTATCAAGCTGCAGCGAATCACCATCATTGTCAAAGCGGCAATCGAGACGGTGAAGTACACGGCTTCGGCTGATTCGATCAAGCTGTCAACCGAGTACAACCATATCGGCAGGCATCGGCTCGAGGTCGGGGAAATCCGCGACGCGATGACTGTAACTATTATCTTCATCGTCATGATCATTATCGGCGCGATGGCCGGAATCGCCTTCGGTTTCGATGCAATGACCGCTTTGACCGAATCGGTTGCGATGGCGAGCACGAGCGGTATCTCGGCGGGTATCACCCAAGCGGGCATGCCAATGTTCTTGAAGATGGTGTATATCACGGAGATGTGGATGGGGCGTTTGGAGTCGGTCACCCTTATCGCCTTGACCGCGAAGATCATCTTCTCCATCAGGCTTCCCCGTCGGAAGAGGGGTTAGATCATGCGATTGCGGGATAGGCTACCGAAGACATCAACCCTTATCGCGTACGGGCTTGCGACCCTTCTCTTCCTGGTCGTATTTATCGGCGCCGGCATTTCCGCCTGTTCGGGTACGGGGGATGTCGCGAAGAGGCAGGCAGATTCCCTGACGCCTTCGGATGAATCCCAGCAGGCGACTGTCGCGGATTCCGAGAATGGGAACTACATCAACCTCCAGCAAACCCCCGACAGCTCGTTTCTGTACGATATTGCCATCTCCGACCTCTGCTCCGCTGATGTGTCGTTTCAAAAGAAGACGGTACAAGTGAAGGGCGAGGTTGTAGGTCATGCGCTTCGAGCGGAGCAGGATCCAGGTATGTATTGGATTACCTTGAAGTCCGAGCCAGGGCAGAAGGAAGGCTCCCTTTCCGTGCTGGTGAACGAAAACCAGTTAGGGGCAATCGATTCGTATGGGAAATACAGCAACAGGGGTACCATCCTGAGCGTGAAGGGCACCTTTCATGTTGCATGTACCAGCCATGAGGGGGTAATGGATATCCATGCCGACACCGTTTCTGCGGTGGAAGCTGGTTATGCGATGCCCGATGAGTTCGATATTGTCGATTTCGTACCCGGCGTCATCTTGTGCGCGATCGCGATTGCGCTCCTTGTGGTCTATCGCTCGTTTGCGGAGGGTGAAAGGTAGAAGATGCAGTGTAGTGGAACGGTGGTCAAGCTTGACAGGGGATTTCCCCTTATCCGAACGCAAGACGGCGGGGAGTTCCGTTGCAAGCATGCGACGGCGTACGTGAAGGGTGGGAATCTTAGAGCCGTTATCGGCGATCGGGTGGTGGTGGATTTACCCGACGGCGCGGATATGGCCCAGATTATCGATATTCTGCCTCGAAAGAACCAGTTCATCAGGAAGGACCCGGCGGAGCGCGCGATCGCCCAAGTCCTTGCGGCGAATTTCGACACCGTGATCATCGCCCATCCCTTATCCGAGCTCAATATTCGCCGTCTTGAACGCGAATTGGTCCTTGCCCACGAGACCGGCGTGCGAGTAGTCGTCGCTCTCACCAAGGCTGACCTTGCCGAAAGCGACGAGCAGCTTGAGGAGACCTGCCAGCTCGTTCGCCAGATCGTTTCCGACCAGGTTGACGTGCTTGTCGTTTCCGAAAGGGATGCCCAGAGCATCGAGGCGCTGCGTTCCTATATCCCGGAATCTTCCGTGGCTATCCTCATCGGCAGGTCCGGCGTTGGAAAGTCGAGCATGGTCAACCTCCTTGCAGGATGCCATGTGATGGATACCACGCCCGTAAGGGAAAGCGACGGCAAGGGCCGCCATACCACGGTAAGCCGCGCGATGATCCAGGTCCTTGGTGGCGGCTTGGTCGTGGATATGCCCGGCGTTCGCGGGCTTGGCCTTTGGGAAAGCGAAGAGGGCATCAACGCCGCGTTCGCGGAGGTTGCAAGCCTTGCCCAGGAATGCCGCTTCAGGGATTGCCAGCATGAGAACGAGCCTGGATGCGCCGTCATGAAGGCCGTCGAGGAAGGCATCGTTCCCTTGGCCAGGGTCGAATCCTACAGGAACCTGATGCGTGAGAATGAAGAGCAGCGCAAGCGCCGTGAGGAGGCGGACCGTCTCAAGGAGCGTGCATCGGGGGGTTCACACCGCAAGGGCGGAAAACGTCGGAAGTAATTACAACTCTTCTGTTCCAGGTGTTTTGGATACAGGAACCTTGAAAATGGGCTCAAACATCTAACTGATGCGAATCAGTCTTCTAACCAACATTGTTAGATGGTTTGTTGTATTCGTGCACACTTTTTTCTATTATGAAATATGGATATGGAGATACCCATATTTCTCGTCCGAGAGTGGAGATAGAAAAGAGGTGAAAATGGAGCATAAGATCCTTGAATTCACCAGTGACGGCCGAGTTGTAATGAATACACACCGTCGTTCCCTTGTTACCAGGGCAGCAACCTTCACCCTGGCAAGCGTATTCGCATTCTCCGTGCTGCCTACCGCAGCATTCGCTGAAGAGGTCGAACCTGAACCTCAGCCTGTTCCCCAGGATGAGCAGAACCTCGTTCCCCAGGATGAGCAAAACCTCGTTCCCCAGGATGACCAGAACCTCGTTCCCGCATCCGATGATTTTGACGGCACTGAGGGCGAGCCCGACGGTGATGATCCTCAGGATCCCTCTGGTGATGGCACCGACGAAGATGCTGGCGAAGAAGGCGATCAGCTTCCCGACTGGACTGCAGAGGAATCCCGTCCCGCGCAGTCCGATACCGTAGCCACTGCTCCCGGTACCCCGAATGACTCCAATTGGGACGTCGTCGTTGGCGAAGATGGTGTCTATAAGCTGACCTTCACCATCGGCGCGGATGCCGAGGGCGATCAGACCATCGAGCTTTCCCAGATTCTTGACGTTCTGCAGAAGTATGCAGAAGAAACGGGAAACATTGACTGGAACGGCCATGAGCCTGGTGACGGTTACAAGTACCAGGTTTTCATCAAGACGGATTCGAACCATACCTATAAGTACAAGGAGGGAAGCTTCATTCTCTCTACCCCCAACCTTGGCGATATCGCCGAGGGGACAGGTGCCGCTTCCTCTGAAGAGGTTGGTTTCGATGGACAGGTCCTGCCCGAGAATGTAGCCGGCAAGCATAACTTCATCAATGCGACGACTTTCGAGCTCTCTCCTTATTCCGTCCCGGTCAGGGCCCTTATCGATAAACTGAACCTTGACCCTGATGGCTATCTTGACATTAACGGGGCTCAGCTTTCCATCTCTTATCCTGATGCCATGAAGCTGAGGGCCCACATCGAGAGTCAGCTTAACGAAAGCTTCTCTTCTCTGGATGAGGCGCTCAAGGCATACCTTGTATCCTATTACGAGACTTTGGATGGCAGGGATTATGCGGATTTCGAATCCATGCTGAAGGAATCCCCTGCAGCAAGGGATGAGCTCTATTCCGGTACTCAGGCCACCAAGGGTCGCATCAGCGTAAGAAGCGTGAATGTTACTAATAAGACGCTGGTAGACACCCTTACTGGAACGACCTCCACGAGCACGAATACCCGTTTTGCTGCCTTGGTCAATCTCATCAATGACGAGCTGGGTACTGAGTATTCTCCCACCTACAACAGCAGCAAGAATAACTGGAACACCCTGAAGAACGCGTTGAAGGATGCTGGTTACACCGATGCGGCTAACCTGATTCCCACCGGTTCCGGCAATTCCGCCTACGTTCCCAAGTACCTGCAGATCTACAACCTTCTCAATCCTTCCGAGGATGCGTTTGCCGCATATTGCAAGCTGAAGGGCTACAATCCCGCTGACTTCCAGATGCAGAGCGGCTATGTGACTGGCAGCTATTCTGCAAGCGCGGCTAAGGTTGCGTCCAAGTATGTGACCATGCCCGCTAAAGGCACGATGCGCTACGACAACTTCTATCAGAACCTGCTCACCTTCGTGTTCGGTGACAAGGAAACTGTCGACGCTGCAACTGGCGGGATGATTCCCGTAATCGACAGGGAAGTCATCGGCTTCGAAGATGCTGATGGCGCAGCCCTCGAGCTTGGTTGGGTTTATGGTTCTCCTGTCGTTATCGACGAATATGGTATTGAGCATAATCTGTACACCGAAACCGGCTCTTGGATCTATTGGACCGATTTCGCTGCTGACGATGCAATCTTCATCAAGGATGCTGATGGCAACCTTCAGCCTCTGACCGCGGTCTGCAAGGAAAAGGTTCGTTACGAATTTGAGAACGACAGCTGGAGTTACGAGAACGTCGCTGATGCGGTTGCTGAGTATATGAAGATGCAGGGCAGCTCCGCTTGGACCGAGGTGGACCAGTTCTTCACCAACCTGTTCTCCGTTGGCCTTACTTCCAACGAAGCTGCTCGTGCTAACCAGCTCCTCGATTTCTTCGCCGCCTTCAACCTTGATGGTGAGCTGACTGGTAATGGCTACCAGAACACCTCCTGGTCCTTCTACAACAGCATCCAGCTCGAGCAGATGGACGGTGCATTCCACCTGGAGAAGGTAGACAAGTTCGGCGACAAGATCGTCGGTTCCGAGGCAAGCTTCCAGCTGTGGCACTTCGTCGACGATAACGGCGACGGCATCTGGAATGACGGTGAGAAGAAGTTCTACTACACCACCATTACCGGCGCTGATGGCACCAAGACCTGCGGCTTCGTCGAGTACAACCCTGCCAACAAGAAGCTCTCCTACACCATCGACACCGTCAACGGCGAACTGAACATCGACTACGCCCTGCTCAAGGACGTCATGTACTACCTGCAGGAAGTTGTCGCTCCCGAAGGCTATCTGCTTGATTCCACTATCAAGCTGATCTGCACCGAAGACAGCATTCCCGAGGGCTTTGATAAGTCCAACTGGCTTGGCGAGATCGGCCTGCGCGACGAGAACGGCGCAATCCAGACCCTGAACGTCGAACTGATCAACTATGAGGATTCCTCCGTACGTCCCGGTGATGGCGACGATCCCAATAACCCCAACGATCCCGACGATCCCAACAACCCCAATAACCCCAACGATCCTAACGATCTGAACGACCCTTGTAACCCGAACAGCTCCTACTACAACGGTGGCGGCAACGGTTACTACGGTGCTAACGGCGGGGTTTATGGCGAGGATGCAATCGCAAAGACCGCCGACTCCGCTCGGGGCGTTACTGCTGGAATGACCCTGACCGCATTCGCTGCAGCAGCCATGGCATTCTTTGCCCGACGTTTCAGCCGCAGGGCATAAGGCAGGCAATTGCCAGGCTCGTTCATGCGGGTCAATGTGGATTGAATGATCCAATGAAGAGGACGGACTCGAAAGAGTCCGTCCTCTTTCTATTTTATCTGTTTCAACTTGTGTGATTCGCTTCGAATTTCAGCTCGAAAGTGGTTTTCGAGTGCTTAGACCAATCCTGCATGCTTCCATTTCGCTTGTTGCAGGCGTTTGCGGGGCTTTTCATTCGAGGGGGATTCGATACATCGGAAAAGTTTTCGGAAGAAGGAGGGGTGTGTGGATTAGGAACCAACATAATGATGTAATAAATACTTATAGACGTCAAAAAATACAACGTAGTGTATAAATAGAAACATAAAGAAAAAACGTTGGAAAATAAACGTATCTTCAGTATCTTATTCTCAATAAAGCGTTCGTGAAATATGCGCTGGATATTGCGAATGCATTCTTGTTTCAGGAATCGATTGGAGAGGAATGAGAGTGAAGATTCCGAAAGAAAAGCGTCGAAAAGACGTAGAGGGGGGCGTCAAGCATCGTTCGCCCCTATCCAAAGCGACGAGCGTGGCGGTATCGGCCCTTCTCGCCCTGGCGATGTTTCCCATAGTCGCCGTCGCTGACGATGAGGCTTCCGAGGTCTCAGAGGCTCCTATTGAAACGCAGGAGAACCTCGAAACCCAACCGGTTGATGATGCTCCCGGTAATCAAACCGTTGACACGGGTGATTCGACTGCGGCCGAGCAGCCTGAGGGTTCGTCTTCGGTGTCCGATGAAGCCCCTGAAACGGAAGATGCGCCTGAATCCGGGAATCCTGCCGAGGGCGAAAGCGTAGCCGGCGAAGACGAACAACCCGAAACGGCGAAATCACAGACCGTGTCTTTCAGATTCCAGCATGCAAGCGTCACCATCGGATCCCAGGATGGGTTGACCTTGGATGGGCCTGCGGCATTCGAAGCGGCCGTCGATAGGGATCTGCGTTTCGATGCCATTGCAGACGATGGTTTCGTCATCGGGGAAGTGACTGCATCCAATGCGAATGGTGCCGTTGCTCCCGTCCGAGACGGGGATACCTACGTGATCGCCGCCGATGCGGTGAAAGCGGGCGGTCTTGTCGTCGATATCGCTGCCGTGGAGGCGGACACCGAGACTTCGGATGAGGATGGATACAAAGAGGGGGATGCTTCCGATCAGGAGGCAGACGGTGCGGATGCCTCCGACCCCGAAGAAGCCGATGATCCTGCCGTCTCTGACGAAGCGGACGATTCCGAAGATCCCGACCTTGAATCCTTCGGCGCATTCTCTGCCTTTGACAGGGAATCGCTCGTTCTCGAGGTGGGAGAGAGCAAGGAAATCCACGGCAAGGGTAATACCGACCATCGTTGGCGTGTGAGCGGCGAAGAGGGGATCATCTCCCTTTCCGATACTTCGGACGATACCGTGACGGTGACCGCATTGAAGTCTGGTACGGTTACCGTTGTGCATGATTACAGCTATGTGGGCTGGATGACTCATACCGAGCGCTTCTCGGTTTCCGTAACCGATACGGAACCCACTGCGGCAATCGATATCCTGGAAGAATCCGCGACTGTGTTCTTCAATCCCAAGGGGACCAATCCCTCGAACGACAGCCTTGCGGTCACTTTGCATGCGACAACCGATCCTGACGATGCCGATGTGACCTGGACTTCGAGCAATCCGAGCATCGCAACCGTCGATCAGAACGGAAGGGTAACTGCTACGGGTAGGGGTGAAGGCACCGTTACCATCACAGCATCCTCGGGAGATCTTTTGGACACGTGCGAAGTAGTCGTGAAGTCGACGAAAGGCCAGACTCCCGTCTATATCTATCTGAACGTAAGCAATCTGGAGGATTACAACTTCCCCGGCATCGAGCCTAATGGCAGTGGTTGGTATACGATCGGGTATTACATGCTCGATGAGAGGCCGACTGCGTCATCGGGCGCAATGGATGCTACGATCTCATCATGGGTTGCAAATTGCATCCGATATTCCGGAAGCACCGGTATCCCCACCGACTTCCTGGTTTCGATCGTCGAAAGCTACGATCTCAAGCTCGTGGGAATGGGTGCCGATGATTATGTGTCCGTTGGAAATGCGTGGCATCTCGACCTGTACGCATCGAGCGCATCCAAAACCTATCCGGTAACCGTCAATTACATTGATGAGGGAACCGGGGAGATCCTCGATACCGCAACGGGTAAATACGCGATCGGCAGCGAGGTTTCCGCTTCTTGGTACAAGAAGGCTATAAGCGGATACACCTTCGATTACGCCGATCCGCAGTCGATTACAGTGAGCAATTCCGATAAGGACGTGCTGAACCTGTATTACAAGAAGAACAGGACCATCACGGTTTCCCTGGCCGACAAAACCGTCGAGTATGATGGACAATCCCATTCCCTTGACGATCCGAGGATTTCCGGGGGTCCGAGTGGGCTGTCCATCAATGATCTCGGTGCGGTCGTTGAGGGCGGTACCGGTACCGAAGCAGGAGATTACTCAGCTACGATTTCCGGCAACGAAACCTATACCGCCAACGGAGTCGTCTACGATGTTGTCTACAGGGGTGCAAGCCTTCATATCGTCAAGAACACCAAACTCACCGAAATCATCGCCGATTCCGATTCCAAGGTGTATGACGGACAGGCACTGACTGATTCTGGTTTCAGCGTTGTATACGATGGGGCGACCATCCATTCCGATGCATCCGGCATTGTCACCTTGCCTACGGGCGATACGGTGACCTCGGTTATCGAGGGCTCTCAGACCGATGCGGGCGAATCGGCTAATACCGTGAAGTCCTTTACCGTGAGCAGCAACGGCTTCGATACCGAAAACACCCAGAAGACCAGCGGAACGCTCAGCGTTTCCAAGCGCCCGGTCACGTTCACGGGCGAAAGCGGTGTGCGCACCTTCACGGGCACTGAAATCGAATTGACTGGTGTTAGCGTTTCCACCGGCACCGATCAGGGTCTGGTGGAAGGCCATTCGAGCAATGTAACCGCATCTGCGAAGGGTACCGAAGCGGGTAATTACGGTGGAGAAATCAGGCTCTTCGGTGGTTTCTGTGGGAGAGATTCCGGCATAGGCCCAGCTCAGCGGGCGAAAACAACGATCTGGAACTGAAACGGCCCCGGGAGGGGCCGTTTCCGCGTCATCCGCCTATGAT
>Ga0129308_1001697_pt1 | contig 21617 bp, 19 predicted proteins | sample L827metagenome_FD_94440 | JGI IMG/M metagenome (GOLD analysis project Ga0129308, IMG submission 94440) | Ring-tailed lemur group fecal microbial communities from Wisconsin, USA - L827 metagenome | ecosystem: Host-associated > Mammals > Digestive system > Large intestine > Fecal | place: USA... | reverse complement strand
TGGGAGATCCCTCCAACGCGGCCGTTATCTTCATGGCCATGTTCTGCGGGTCCTTCGCCCTCCTTCTCGAAAAGGGCGGCGGCGCTCACGCATTTGCTGAGAGACTTACAAAGAAAGTAAAGACCAGCAAGCAGGCTCAGGTACTGGCGGCTGCCGGCGGAACCGCGATCTTCTTCAGCGACTCTTCCAACCCGGTACTCGTAGGACCGATCTTCAAGCCCATCACGGACGCTCTGAAGGTGTCCAGAGAAAAGCTGGCTTACATCTGCGACGCTACCACGGCGACCATGCCCAGCATGTTCCCCTTTACCGCCTGGGGCGCCTATATCATTTCGATCATCGCCCAGCAGTTTGAGCAGAACAATGTACAGGCCAACCCCATGGGCGAGTTTGTAAAGGCTGTTCCCTTCAGCTTCTACACCATCGGCGCCGTCATCATGGTATACATGATCGCGATCTCCGGATTCGACTTCGGACCCATGAAGAAAGCGGAAGACAGAGCCAGACTGACAGGCAAGCTGGTAGACGACGGCGACGCGTCCCCGGCCCTGATCCGTCAGGTGATCCTGCCTGAGGGATCGAAGCCGACTATGTCCAGCATGATCGTGCCCCTCCTGGTACTGGTAGGCGTGATCTTTGCAGGATTCCTGTGGACCGGCGATTTCCCCAACGTGGGAGTTATGACGGCTCTGGCCAACGCCAGCACCACAAAGTGCCTGGTGGTCGGTTTCTTCGTAGCCAGCATCGTAGCCGCAGTCTACACCGTAAGAAACAAAGTAATGACCCCGAAGGAAGCGGTAGATACCTTCTTCGAGGGAATCAGAATGATGATGGATGCCGTACTGATCCTGACTCTGTCCTGGGCGATCGGTTCTGTGTGTAAGGCAGTGGGAACCACCGCGTTTGTTATCGCACACACCGAGAATTTCCTGACGCCCACCGTCATGTACATCGCTGTTTTCGTGATCGCCGCGTTCACCGCGTTTACGACAGGGACCTCCTGGGGTACCTTCGCGATCTTCCTGCCCATTTCCATTCCGCTGGCCCTGGCCATCAACGCTCCTCTGGGAGCCGCTATCGGTACTGTAATCTCCGGCGGGATCTTCGGCGACCACTGCTCGCCGATCTCTGATACGACCGTACTGTCCTCCATGGGAGCAAGCTGTAATCACATCGCTCACGTGAAGACGCAGCTGCCATACGCTTTGTGCGTGGCGGCGGCCGCAGCCGTGGCTTATCTGGCCACGGGCCTGATGTACAATACGCTGGGAGCTACGGGAAGCGCCATCCTGGGAATCGCTATCACCGTGGGACTTTCCTTCGTGATCGCAGCCACGCTCTGCAAGATGGAAGGCGGAAGGATCAAAGACCAAAAGGCATCGGCTTAACGGGGGATGCCGGCACTTCAAGGCGTCAAACGTTATTTCAATGAATAAATAAAATATTTCAATTCAATCATTCATGGAGGGATTATCATCATGGAAGACAGAAAATTCGTCATCGACAATGCCAAAGGACCGGAATTAAAGGAAATGAGACTTCGCTATAAGACCAACTGCGAAAACAACCATTATTCCGATTATATGCTGTCCGGCCCTCAGATCCTGCAGTATGCTATCGACGCGCTGACAGACTTCACGGTAAGACGCGATGACGGAGACGGTTCTCTGCTGGCCAATGTTAACGCTAACTTCCGCGCCGGACTGTTCGGCGGCGACACCATCGAAGTCATCATCTGGCTTGAAAGTGAAGGCAGCCGTTCCAGAACTTACGGCTACAGAATCTACAAGATCATCGAGAACCACAGAGAGCAGGATGTGTTCGAAGTACTCGACGAGCCTCAGCTGATCCTCGACGGCACAGGAGTTGCCGTGGTCAAGAAGGCGAGAGCATAAACAAGCGTACAAGTGCCCTTAATGCGATGAGGGTGAATTCCGTAATAGTCCAATTCCACAAGGGTGAACCCGTTTTCGGGTTCACTCTTGTGGCAATAGGGAAAGGATAGGATGAATACAGCATGAAGCCACTGGAAGGAATCAAAGTGTTGGATTTTTCACAGCTGCACGGGGCGGCCTACGCCACCATGCTGCTGGCTGACTTCGGAGCGGAGATCGTCAAGATCGAAAATGTAAAGGGAGGAGACAAACTCCGGAAGCTGGCCCCGAAGAACGGAGACTACAGTGTTTACCACGGATATCTGAATAGAGGGAAAAAAAGCATAGCCGTCGACCTGAAGACGGACGAAGGGAAAGCCATTGTAAAAGAACTGGTCAAAGACGTCGACGTGGTGTGCGAGAATTTCAAGTACGGTACAATGGAAAAACTGGGACTGGGATACGAGGAACTGCGCAGGATCAATCCGAAGCTGGTGTACGCTTCGTTGACCGGGTACGGACGCAAGGGAGAAAATAAAAGCAAAGCCTGCTTTGACAATACAGCCCAGGCATTCAGCGGCATGCTGGATATGTCGGGATATTTTAACGGTCCGCCCATCACCATGGGGGCTCAGTTGGGCAACCTTTATGGAGGAATGCACCTGGCGCTGGGGATCGTGCTGGCGGTGATCCATGTGAGAAAAGGCGGAGAGGGGCAGTTCGTGGACGTAGCGGCCTCAGACTCTCTGTTCGCGGTGCTGGAAGACGGCATGGTGGACTGTTCTGTTCTGGGACACAAGCATACCAGAAACGGCAACATGTCTCAGGCCATCGCGCCCTACGATACATACGAGACCCTGGACGGATTTGTGTCCATCGGCGTATCCAGCGATTTTCAGTGGGAAAAATTCTGCCGCGTGATGGGTATGGAGGATCTGCTGGAAGATCCCAGATTTTCAAGCAACGCCAAGCGGGGCGAGCATTATCTGGACGGCGGTCTCCGGGACCGGATCGAGAGCATCACAAGTAACATGAAGAAGTTTGAGATAGAGGCCATGCTGGAAAAGGAAAACATCCCCTGCGGGTCGGTGTGCACTGTTCTGGAGGCCATGCAGAGCGAACAGATCAGCCACAGGGAAATGGTCCTTACGGTGGAAGATCCGCAGGTGGGATCTGTCAGCATGCCGGGTATACCGGCAAAATTGGGAAAGACGCCGGGAAGCGTGGACCGGGGCGCGCCGCTGCTGGGAGAAGATACCGGCCGGTACCTGAAGAAGCTGGGATACGAAGATGAGGAGATCCATCGGCTGACCGCACAGGGGATCGTGACAGACGGGGAGCCGAAACAGCGTTGTGAAGAGGAGGCGAGAGGATGAAACCACTTTCGGGCGTGACAGTCCTGGATTTTACACAGGCATTCAGCGGGCCCTACTGCACCTTGAACCTGGCCGACTACGGCGCGCGGGTCATCAAGGTAGAACGGACGGGGACGGGCGACCAGACCCGTGAATGGATGCCCCTGGCGGAAAACGGCGGCAGCGCCTATTTCGCTCTGTACAATAGAAATAAAGAAGGGATCGCTGTAGACCTGTCGAAGGAAGAGGGCAAGGAGCTGATCCGGCGGCTGGTGAAGAAGGCGGATATTGTGGTGAACAACTTCAAGGTGGGAACCATGGATAAGCTGGGCATCGGCTATGAGGAACTGAAAAAGATCAAGCCGGACCTGGTGTTTGCTTCCGTCACGGGCTACGGTCAGACCGGCCCGCTGGCGAAACTGGCGGCTTACGACAATATTATCGAGGCGACCTGCGGGCTCATGGGGCAGTCAGGGTTTCCGGACCGGCAGCCGGTCCGTTCAGGCTGTTCCATCGGGGACAGCTACACTGGACTGATGGCGGCCTTCGGGATCGCGGCGGCCTATTATCACAAACTGATGACCGGCGAGGGTCAGACGGTGGATGTGGCTATGCAGGATTCTCTGTTTGCCAGCATTGAAGACGCGATCCTGGAATACGGCGTCAGCGGGACTGTCATGGAGCGCAGCGGCAACAGCCGCAGCCACATGGTGGCGCCATACGATGTGATCCAGTGCAAAGACGGGTGGTATACGGTGGCCGCTGTCACGGAAAAAGGCTGGGCCGAATTCTGCCGGGAGGCGGATATGCCGGAGCTTTTGGAAGACCCCCGGTTTCAGAACAACGAGCTGCGGTGCAGGCACAACGCTGAGCTGATCGGCGCCATGGAGCCCTTTTTCAGAGACAAGACCATGGAAGAGCTGAAGGCCATATTCAGCTGTGAGAATTTTGCGGCGGCGCCGGTCATCGACGCGGGGCAGACCATGCGGGAGCCGCACATGCTGCAGAGGGATATGGTGGTGGAGATCGACGATCCCAACGTAGGCAAATACAAGGCTGTGGGAATCCCCATCAAATTTGAAAAGACGCCGGCGGAAGTGGTGAAAGCATCGCCCCTGCTGGGAGAAGATACGATGGGTATTCTCATGGAGATCGGCTATACGGAAGAAGAGGTGAGAACGCTTGCGGCAGCAGGCGTGGTGGAACTGGCAGAGGGGGGCGACTGTGGAAGATAGAGAGCGCGAAAAGAAAGAAAACGTTTACGCAGGATTTGACCGGCAGATCGACCGGCGGGAGACCGGAGCGTACAAGTGGAGCGGCGGCAGATACGGGCTGGAAGAAGACCGGATCATTCCCATGTGGGTGGCGGATATGGACTTCGCCTGTCCGGAGCCGGTGGTAACGGCGGTAAAGGAGAGAGCGGCGCATCCGCTGTACGGCTATACCGTCAGGGATCAGGGCTACGAAGCAGTCATCGCCGGCTGGATGAAACGCAGGTACGGTTTTGAACCCAGGGAGGAATGGCTTGCTTTCGCCCCTCCGGGCGTGCTTTACGCGATCTATACCATGCTGCGCATATTGACGGAAAAGGGCGACGGGGTACTTGTGCTGATGCCGAACTACGATCCCCTGCATGAGGTAGTCACAAAGAGCGGGCGCAGACTGGCGGAATCTCTGCTTTCGATCAAAGACGGGAAGATCGAAATTGATTTTGACGATCTGGAATCAAAACTGGCCGGGGACGTAAAAGTGATGATCATTTCCAACCCCCACAACCCCTCCGGACGGGTGTGGCGGCGGGAAGAACTGCAGCGGGTGGCGGAGCTCTGCGGAAGATACGGCGTCTTTGTGATCTCCGACGAGATCCACGCTGATTTTGTGTCTCAAAAGTATGGCCACACAGCCTTTCCTTCCCTGGGAGAGGAGGCGGCGTTAAACTGCATGGCCTGCTATTCTGCAAACAAAGGGTTCAATCTGGGCGGTCTGCAGACCTCGACTCTGGTCATCGCCGATCCGGAAAAGCGCCGTGCCTTCGATGAAGAAATGGGCATCGGCCAGACCAGACTGGACAATATCTTCGGCATTACCGCCACCAGGGCCGCTTACAGCGATCCCCTGTGCGAGAAGTGGCTGGACGAAGCGATCGAGTATGTGGACGGAAACAAAGAGCTGGTGTACGACTATCTGAGACGGTATGTGCCGGAGATCAGGGCGGTCCGGTCCGAGGGGACCTATCTGATGTGGCTGGACTGCAGCGCTCTGGGGATGGACGGAAAAGAGCTGGAGCGGTTTTTCCTGGAGTCCGCCAGGGTACAGCCCTGCATGGGCTACGAGTTCGGCGGCCAGGGAGGGTCCGGCGATCGATTTGTGCGGCTCAACACGGCCTGTCCGCGGACCATCGTCATGGCTGCGCTTGACCGGATCAAAAACGCGGTGTCCGGTCTGCGGGGCGGCAGGTAAACGCGGTCGGTGTACGAGAATAAAATATCGGTGCACGAGAGTGAGGAAAAGGAGGAGCTAAAATGCTGAGACTGAAGAAATTGCTTGTTCTGGGCGGAGGCGGCCTGATCGGTTCGGAGGTGGTGAAAGATCTGTCGGCCACCAGCGAGTTCGACAGCGTCACGGTGGCGGACGGGAATCTGGAAAAGATCACGAAACTGGTGGAGTCCCTTTCAGATCCCAGGTTTTCAGCGGTACAGATCGAGATCGAGAACATGGACGAGGTAGTTGAACTGATGAAGCCCTTTGATCTGGTGTGCAACTGTCTGCCGTTTCAGTACGATACTTACATCAACCGCTGCTGCGTGGAAGCCGGCGTGACGGGAACGGATCTGGGGGCCACCAAGGATCAGCTGGCCATGAACGATCTGCTGGAGGAAAAAGGCCTGCTGTTCGTGGTCTGCGACGGTATCTCGCCCGGGACCTCCAACATGATCGCCTCTTTCGCCAACAGGAAACTGGACCGCCTGGACGAAGTACATATCGCCTTCGCTTCCTTCCGGGCTATCCAGACGGCGCCGGGGCTGGTGCGCACCACCCTGTGGGAGCTGGACCCCAACGAGACCATGCGCAGCTATTATGCCGACGGGGAGCAGCACTATGTGGGGCCCTTTACCGGCGAGAAGATCGTGAACTTCCCCGAGCCCTTTGGCCCGCAGCCGGCGTACTATGTGCCCCACAATGAGGTCTACACCATACCGGCCACTATGCCCACGGTGAAGACCTGTACCATCCGCGGCGCGTGGACGCCGAGACAGCACCGGTTCCTGAAGTTCATGAATGATTACGGGTTCTTTACCACGCCCCCCGTCAAGGTGGGCGACACGGAGATCGCTCCCATCGAATTTATAGAGAAATTCATCTTCGCGAATCCTGATCTGGCCAAGGAAGATGTGTGGGGATTCTGCCTGACCGTCGACTGCAAAGGCATTCTCGACGGCGAGGAGGTAGAACTGTCATTCTACACCACCACGCCCGGTCAGGACGAGTGGGGGATCCCCGCCTGTTACGCCAAGAGCACCGCCTGCTCCATGTCTGTGGGCGTCCAGCTGCTGGCCAGGGGAATCGACCAGGTGGGTATCCGCACTCCGGATCAGGTCTATGATCCAGAAGAATATCTGGAAGAACTGCGCAAGAGGAAAGTGATCCTTCACGAACGCAGCGGACGGTTTGGACTGCCACAATAATCGATCTCTTCTCATAAAAACCATATAACGCGAAAACAGCCGGAGAAACTCTCTCCGGCTGTTTTTGCAGGGATCGGTCCAGGCTAGGACTGAGGGACGGCCGAACCGGCGTGGGGCTGCGGGTCTGTGAGCGCGGGCCTGTGAGCTTGCGGGTCTGCAGCGGGAGCCGGCGCAGCCGCGGCCGCCGTCTAAGCAGCTTCTTCCACAAGCCCCTTTGATCTCCATTTTCCGCTCTGGATGCGGAAGAAGGAGAAGAGGGAACCGATCCCCCAGCCGATGGGGATGGACCACCAGATGGCGCTGGCGCCGATGAAATAGGCCAGAACGTAGGCGATGACTACCCGGCAGATCAGGTTGGAGAAGGAGCTGAGCATGAAAGCTCCCATGTCGCCGGCGCCCCGCAGAAGACCGTTACCCACGAACATGAAGCCCATGAGCACGTAGAAGAGGGAGACGGTCTTCATGTATTTCAGTCCGTAGTTCATGGCGTGGCTGCCGGAGCCGTTGTTCAGGAACCAGCTCAGCAGATGAGGCCCGAAGAGGTAGATGATCAGCGTGATGAGGGCGGAAAAGATAAGCACCATGAGAAGGCTGGCCCGGTATCCTTCCTTTACACGATCGGCTTTTTTAGCTCCGATGTTCTGCGCCGTGTAGCTGGACATGGCGTTGGAGAAATTCATATTGGGCATCATGGCCAGCGTGTCGATCTTCGTGGCGGCCGTGTATCCGGCGACGAATACTTTTCCGTAGGAGTTGACCAGTCCCTGCATGAACATCATGCTCAGGGAAACGATGGATTGCTGAAGCATGGAGGGAACGCCCACTTTTGCAATGCGCCGGGCGGCCCGAAATTCGAAATAGCGGAACCGCTGGGAGGCGTCGGAGGGATCGAAGCCTTCCTCGTTAGGCATTTTTCTCAGGCGTCTGACCAGCACGTAAAAGGAGATCACGGCGCACAGGCCCTGAGCCGCCAGGGTGGCCCAGGCCACGCCTGCCACGCCCATGTGGAAGTGGATCACGAAGAGCAGGTCCAGAACGATATTGGTCAGGGCCGATATCATTAAAAATTTCAGAGGAGTCTTGCTGTCTCCCAGGGCGTTGTAGATGCCGTTCAGGGAATTGTAAAGGAACAGGAAGATCGCTCCGCCGAAATAGATCCGCAGATAAGAAAGAGCGTCCAGTATGATGTCGGGGTCGGTTCCCAGCAGCCGAAGGAGGGGCAGGGCGGCCACCTCGCCCAGGGCCATGATCACCAGGCCCACCACGCCCAGAGCGACCAGCGCGGTGGACACGGTCACCTTCATCTCACGGATGTGGCCGGCGCCAAAGAGCTGTGAGATGACCACGGTGCAGCCCATGGACAGGCCGGCGGCGATGGCGATAGAGAGGAAGACCACGGGGAAGGAAGAACCCACGGCCGCCAGCGCGTCCTCGCCTACAAACTGGCCGACGACCACAGAATCCACCATATTATAGAGCTGTTGAAATAAGTTTCCCACCACCATGGGCAGTGCGAAAAAGAAGAGCAATCGCAGAGGATTTCCCTCTGTCAGATTTTTAATCATGTTTTACCTCCGTTTCAGCCGGCTGGGAAGTACTTGAACCTCCGCAGGGGCCGGTGTATTTTTCCGCGTGACTGCGTCTGTATTCCACGGCGTTTTCCGCGATCCTGCTCAGAAATTCCTGATGCAGCCGTTTTTCTTCTTCTGTAAAACCAGAATAGCAGATATCGTCCCAGTCTTTGTAGACTTTACTGATCTGGGTGAGCATCTCCCGGCCTTTGTCTGAGAGAGAGACGAATTTCTGCCGCTTGTCTCTGGCGTTGGTCTCGCGCTGGATCAGTCCTTTATCTTCCAGCAGGGAGACGGATCTGGCGATGCGTCCCTTATCCAGATTCATCTGACAGCCCAGCTCATCCTGATGATATCGTTTCTCTTTCAGCAGCATGAGCAGCTTGCTCTCCAGCGGGGAGAGACCGTACTTCTCCATTTTTGTGCGGATATAAAATGCTTCACAGCGGCGGAATATCCCGATGTTGGGGTTCATGGTCAGGCTCCTTTTTCTCTTCATCATAGATCCCGGAAATACACCGATATAGTTGCACAGATCAACGGTTGGACAAAACAACTGTTGAATTTCACAACTAACATCATATGACGGAGGAGGATCGTTTGTCAACTGTTATTTCCGTATGTTATTAAAAAGCCGGGGGCCGGATATTTAAATCCGGCCCCCGGCCAGCGGCTCATGCCGCGTCTATCGGCGGCGCTATGCAGCGCTATACTGTCCGCAGCATAGGCAGGTCGTTGTTGACGCCCTTGGACATCAGGATCTGGTGCAGATCGATGATACCGTTTTTAAAGGTGGCTGCGCAGGCTGCCAGGTAGAGATCCCACATGCGTACAAACTCTTCGCCTCTGGCGGCGCGGATCTCGTCCACATGCTCCGTGAAGTTTTTCCGCCAGCACAGAAGGGTCCTGCTGTAGTGGCGGCGAAGGCTCTCCACGTCGAGAGTGTAGAAGTTATAGTCCGCCATGAGGGCGATGATCTCCCGCAGGCTGGGGATGGCGCCGCCGGGGAAGATGTATTTTTTCATCCACGCGTCGCCGGGGTGTTCCTTCAGAGCGCTGATATAGTGGAGGAGGAACAGACCGCCGGGGGCAAGGACGGAATTTACGCAGTCCAGAAATTCGCCGTAGTTTCCGCGCCCCACGTGCTCCAGCATACCTACGCTGACAGCGCGGTCGAAGGCGAGTCCCGTCTTTTTCAGATCGCGGTAATCCATGATCTCACAGGTAAGCCGGTCGCCCAGGCCTGCCGCCGCGATATCGGCGGCAAATTTATCGTGCTGTTCTTTGCTGAGCGTGATGCCAAAACCCTTCACACCTCTGGTCTCTGCGGCGCGGCGCAGGAGAAAACCCCAGCCGCAGCCGATGTCCAGCAGGGTCATCCCGGCCTTCAGCTGCAGTTTGTCCAGAATGTGATCCACCTTGTCGATCTGCGCCTGATCCAGGCTTTCGCCCTCTTCCTTAAAATAGGCGCAGGAGTAGCTCATGCTCTTGTCAAGCCACAGCGAATAAAAATCGTTGCCGATGTCGTAGTGGGAGGAGACCTCCACTTTTTGATTCTTCTTTGACAGAGATGAATGGATCAGCTTTTTCAGGGCGTTTTCGTCTGTAGTGAATTTGCCCATGTTCCCCAGAAAGAGATCCAGTACTTCGTACAGATCTCTGTCCACTTGGATGTGGCCGCGCATGTAAGCCTCGCCCAGGGCGAGGGATGTGCTGGTCATCAGTTCTTTTTTGTCCAGATCTCCTTTCAGCGTGACCGTGAATTCCGGATGGCCGGAACCGATCTGCCGCTGACCGTTTTCTGTTTTGATCAGAAAAGGTACGTCGATGATCTTTGAAAGGTAATCTGCCAGAAAATTGTTCATGTTGTTTCATCTCCTTTCCGCGGATTCAGGTCAGGACAGGCACAATGCGGCAGGATCAGAATGAAGAGTGAAACGAAAAAGAAAAAGGCAGTTGATTTGACAGAATCAGTCAATCAACTGCGTTGCCGGGCGTACTCATATTGGGTGCGTACTCGACTTCCGTGGCGTTCTCCATCACTGACAGCCAGCCGGTCTGCGGCGAGCCGTATGCTGACGCCAAACATCCGCCGATGGGGGAATCTGGGGGCGTCGTGGACTGCAAAAGGCTGGGGCAGCGGTCGTTGTGACACTGAATTCTACGCGTTATGAATCATTTCTATAGTATACCTGTCGTTCTTTCTTAATAGAATATTCTTTTTGCGACAAATGTCAATATGAAAGATTCCTTTTTCGACAAAATTCGAGGTAGGGGAAGGAAACGACGGCGCGGGGGAGATCTGGAAGAATGCCTTTTGACCGTTGATTTTCCTTGCCTGCAGAGGAGTTCTTACTTATAATGAAGGTACAGAGATAAAAACACAGTCCGGTTGGTAGTCCGGACGCAGTCCACTGCAGAACCTGGACTGTCAGTAACCTGCCTCCTTTGGTTGTCCGTTCTCTGGGAATCATGAAAAGGAGGAACGGATATGGAAAAAGTGGTTTCGAGTTTTACCGTATTTTTTGAAGACCCCTTCTGGGTGGGCGTGTATGAGAGGGAGTGCGGCGGGAAGATCACCGCCTGCAAGATCACCTTCGGCCCGGAGCCGAAGGATCACACGGTCAGCGAGTATCTTCAGAAACACGGTGACGAACTGCGGTTCAGCCCCGCTGTGGATGCGCGCGGAGGCGGGAGACCGAGGGGAACCGCCGTCAATCCGAAGCGGCTGCAAAGACAGATACGCAGGCAGCTTCAATCATCGGGGACCGGTACGAAAGCTCAGCAGGCGCTTGCTCTCCAGCGGGAAGAAGGAAAGCTGGAGGGGAAGAAGACCGCCCGGAAGAATCGGGAACAGGAGCAGGAGCGGCGGTTTCAGATGAAGCAGGAGAAGAAGAAGCAGAAACACAAGGGAAGGTAAAAGGCGAGAGGAGGGAGCATGCTGTGAAAAAGAAATTGGCGCTGCTGCTGGCGGCACTGCTGCTGACGGGAACGCTGGCCGGCTGCACATCGGCCGAGTTGGGTTATCTGGAGCTGGCCCGCAGAGCTAATGGGGTGAGCGAAGGTGAAATTTCGGGTACGGCCCAGGTGGAGATCGACATGACCGCGCTGACAGGGCTGTTTTCCGGAGAGGAAGACCTGGCTGCCGTACCGCCGGATGGAGGCTGGAAAAAGAAATTGTCCGTCTCCTGGCAGGGATCCTATTCCACAGTGAACGGACTCTGGGAAGAATTGAGTATTCAATGCGGCGCGGACGGAAAAGAGTGGGACTTGGGCACTGTGTTTTTTGACGGGATTTCCGGGGAAGTGACCATTTCCAGACAGACGCTGCTGGGGGCTATGGAGCTGATGCAGGCGCTGGATCCCGACCTGTCGCAGTGCTACGCCTATACGGAGGAGTACCGGAGAGATCTGAGCCTGGCTCTTGGGGACGCCGGCTATCTGTCGGTCAGCCTTTACGAAGATGAGCATACCGGAGCCCTCATGAGACAGTTCATGAAGGGGATGGCCGGATCAGACGGGGCCCAGGCCCGGATCCTGGACGCCGCGTTGACATTTCTCAGAGACGCTCACGCCGGATATGAGACGGGATTGGTAAAAAAGATCAGCGGGTCCTATCAGATGAAGATCACCCTGGCCCAGATACCCCGTCTGCTGCGCGGGTACCTGACCTATATCGAGGCGAATCCGGAGGAATACAGAGAAGCGCTGAACGTTTATCTGCGCGCCTGCGCGGATGAGTCCGGAGCCCTGCTGGGAGGCATGTTGGCGGATGAAGAGGAAAGCGGCGGCTCCGGGGCGGCTCTGGGAACGGATCTGTTTTCTGACGCCGTCCAGATCGGCGAAGAAGATATGTCTGCCGTCACCGGTTGGTTTGACACGGCCAGATCTTTCATCGATCAGGCGGAAAAGAGCGAACCCTTCCGCGCGCTGAAGGATTCCTATTATGCGGTGGAGCTGTCTCAGCCGTCTGCAGGCGTCTTTGAGTATAAGGTGCGCATGGGACTGACAGCGGACGGCGCGGATCTGGCCGCGGTCACCGCCGAGGTGCGGACCAGAGAGACCGCGGCGTCGTTTGCTGCTCCCCAGGCCGCCATGACAGAGGAGCAGCTGGATGATACGCTTCTGGAACTGGCGAAGAAATACAATTCCGTCAGCACGGTATCCCTGCACTGGTACGATCCTGACGGCAGCGACGATATGAGTTCCGACTGGGATCTCGGACTGAGACGGCGGGCCTTGTCTTACTCCGAAACGGAGCTGCGGGAACCTCTGTGGGCGCAGCTGGGCGGCGACGGACGAGTGGAGTTCGAGATGCGCGGCGGCAGACTCTTTGTGAAACTTGAGGACATCTGTTCCGCCCTGGGACTTTCGCCCCAGTGGAACAGCAACGTTCAGAGAGCGTACGTGCCGTGGGAGGGGACCTTTGTCTACCTGGACGGATACCAGAAGGATCAGCGCACCTGGATCGCAGTGCGGGAGCTGGAAAAGCTGGGATACGTGGTCTTCTACGAGGGGGACGAGTGGGGAGGCAATACGGTGACCATTCACCGAATATAGAGGAGAATCGGGATAGGGCGCGGCCCCTCTGACAGCCTTGGCGGCTGCAGAGGGGCCGCGCTCTGCGTAAATACCTCGGGGATGCTGGTCGTAATCTGTCAAAAAAAATGAATTGACAAACCACAGACACAGCCATATAATTAGTTAGACAATCTAACTAAAGTTTGGCGCGGGATTTTCAGTACCGGCGCCATGGGGGTACAGAATGGATCGCTTTGCAGAGGAATTGAATGAACTGATAGTTGAGACGTTCCGCTCTATCAACAAGATGGAGGAACAGACGATCCGCAGATTTACGAAGATCAATCTTTCGATCAGCGAGCTGCATCTCATCGAGGCGGTGGCCAGAGGCGGAGAGCGGGGACGGACCATCAGCGACCTGGCCGTGGATCAGGAGATCACGCTGCCTTCTGTGACGGTGGCGATCAACAAGCTGGTGCGGAAAGGTTACGTGGAAAAGGTGCGGTCGGAGTCCGATGGACGGGTGGTTTATGTCAAACTGACCCGACAGGGCAGGAAAGTGAATTCAGGGCACCAGTATTTTCACAAGAATCTGGCCCGCGGAGTGGCGTCGGAGCTCTCAGACGAAGAGAAGCAGATCCTGATCAAGGGAGTGACGAAGATCAACGGGTACTTCGTGGACAGAAACGAAGCATTGGAAAAGAAGCTGGAGGAAAAAGGAATTCGATGAGTTTTACTATATTGGGAACAGGAAGCGCGGAGCCCTCTCTGTGCAAAACGAACGACGATCTGGCAAAAGTCATGGACACCAGTGACGAGTGGATCAGAAGCAGGACCGGCATCGAAAAGCGCCGGCTCTGCGGGGAGGAAACGGTGACGGATCTGGCCTGCGAAGCGGCGGAGCACGCAATGGAAGACGCAGGCGTTACGGCCAGAGATCTGGATCTGATCCTCTGCGCCACGGTGACGGGAGATTATATCACGCCGTCCATGGCCTGTCTGGTGCAGGAGCGGCTGGGGGCCAGCTGTCCGGCCTTCGATGTGAACGCGGCCTGCGCCGGATTTCTCTATGCGCTGGACGTGGCCGACGGCTACTTCGCAAGAGATCGCGTCAAACGGGTGCTGGTGATCGGCGCGGAGGCCATCTCCAAGATCGCGGACTGGGAAGACAGAAGTACGGCGGTCATTTTCGCCGACGGAGCGGGGGCCGTGGTCCTCGGAGAGGGGGAGGACCTTCTCGCAGCCAGATTGACCACCAGAGGCAATCACGGCGCGCTCTACGCCGAGAATGTGAAGGGAAACTGCCCGTTCCGTTCTAACGGCACAAAGACGGAGCCCGTTCCGGAAACTTCGGACAGCGACGGCAGAGAGATAAAAAAGGCGAGGGAAAATTATCTCTATATGGATGGGCAGGAGGTATTCCGCTTTGCGGTGGCTTCCATGATCCGGGATCTGAAACAGATCATGAAAGAAGCGGGACTGAGCTGTGGGGATGTGACCTACGTCATGCCGCATCAGGCCAACCGCAGGATCATCGACTTCGCCGCCAGCAAGCTGGACATCGCCGATGAAAAGTTTCTGGTAAACATCGATCAGCGTGGCAATACATCGGCGGCAGCGATTCCGATCCTGCTGGACGAGACCAGGAGAAAGGGAATGCTGAAAAAAGGCGACGTTCTGCTGTTCACGTCCTTCGGGGCAGGGCTGACCACGGCGGCCTGCGCAGTGCGCTGGGGCCGGGAATGATCAGGTTTAAAAATGAGGGCGGAGGATCTCATCAGAAGAAGACCGACGCGTTCATTTCAAATAATATAAATAAAATCTAAGAAAAAGAGAGTCCGCGTGATCCGTGAGGGAACGCGGGAAATGGAGGAAACGAAAATGAGCACATTTGAGAAAGTGGTAGAGTTACTGGTAGAGGCGAAAGACTGCGAGGCCGACAAGATCAAGATGGAGAGCACCTGGGCGGATCTGGAGCTGGATTCTCTGGACACCGTTGAGCTGGTGATGAACCTGGAGGACGAGTTCGGGATCCAGATGGAGATGAATGAGAGCCTGAAGACCGTGGGCGACGTGGTAAACGCCATCGACGAGAAGCTGGCTGCAAAATAGAAACGGACCGGAACGAACGGAACGCAGGCGCGCCGGAAGACGGGGCCGAAGGCGGTCCGGCAGCAGATCTGAAGGTGTGCAGATATAACAGTGCAGTAACATACACGACAACCGCGCTGTAAAAGAGGGCGGCGGAGACGCCGCCCGCAATCATATTTATATTTTATCCCGCAGGAAATATTGCCAATATGTTTCCAAAGGAGACTTTTTAATTGCAGCGTGAGATGCAGGGGGTTAGTGAGAAAATGATAAAGACACCGATATGTGAACTTTTAGGGATCGAATATCCGATTTTTCAGGGAGGCATGGCGTGGATCGCGGATGCGAATCTGGCGGCGGCTGTGTCAAACGGCGGCGGCCTGGGGATCATTTCCGCCATGAACGCCGACGGAGAGTGGCTGAGAGCTGAGATCAAGAAGGCAAAGTCCATGACCGACAAGCCGTTCGGCGTGAATATCATGCTTATGAGCCCTCACGTAGAAGAAGTAGCAAAGATCGTGGCGGAGGAAAAGGTAGCGGTGGTCGCCACCGGAGCCGGCAATCCCACGAAATATATGAAGGACTGGATCGCCGCGGGGATCAAGGTGGTCCCGGTGGTGGCCTCAACGGCCATGGCCAAATTGGTGGCGAGAAACGGCGCTGCCGCGGTGATCGCCGAGGGCGGCGAGTCCGGCGGTCACGTAGGCGAGGTCACGACGATGGCTCTGGTGCCGCAGGTGTGCGACGCGGTGCAGATCCCGGTGATCGGAGCGGGAGGGGTCGCAGACGGCAGGGGCGTGGCTGCGGTGTTCATGCTGGGAGCCTGCGGCGTTCAGCTGGGCACCCGGTTTCTGGTGGCGGAGGAATGCGGCGTGAGCCGTACCTATAAGGACAAGATCCTCAAGGCGAAGGATATCGATACCATGACTACGGGAAAGCGTCTGGGACACCCCGTGAGAACGCTGAAGACTCCTTTCGCCAAGGAATTTCTGAAAAAAGAATTCGACAGCAGCGTCAGCGACGAGGAGCTGGAAGCCTTCGGGGCCGGTTCCCTGTATGCCGCGGCGGTGCTTGGAGACGAAAAGAAGGGCAGCTTCATGTCCGGTCAGATCGCGGCTATGGTCAAGAAAGAGCAGCCGGCGGCGGACATTATCAGAGAGATATTTGAAGAGGCAGAGCAGGTGCTCGCCGGAGGGATGAAATGGGTAAAATAGCGTTTGTCTTCGCCGGCCAGGGAGCGCAGTACTCCGGAATGGGAAAAGATCTGTGCGGGGCCAGTCCGGCCGCGAAAGCTGTCTTTGAGGCGGCGGATGCGGTCAGGCCCAATACGTCGGAGCAGTGTTTCGGCGCGTCTAAAGAAGAACTTTCTATCACGGTGAACACGCAGCCCTGTCTGTTCGCGGCGGATCTGGCCGCGGCCTGCGCGCTGGCGGAGAAGCTGGCGGAAAAGGGTCTGCGCCCTGAGGGCGTGGCGGGCTTTTCGCTGGGAGAGATCCCGGCGCTGACTTTCGCAGGGGCATTCGACGGAACCTCCGGGGACGGCCCGGCGGACAGAAAAGCAGGGCAGGAAGCTGGTTTTCGTCTGGTAGTCAAGCGGGGCGAGGCGATGAATCAGGCGGCCGAAGAACATCAGGGCGGCATGGTGGCGGTGGTTAAGCTGCCGCCGGAAAAAGTGGAGGAGCTCTGTGCGGGACAGGAAGGCGTCTGGCCCGTAAACTACAACAGCCCGGCCCAGACCGTGGTCGCCGGAGAGAAGGACGTTTTGCCTGAGTTTTCGAAAAAAGTGAAGGAGGCCCGGGGGCTGGCTATGCCTCTGGCGGTGAGCGGGGCGTTTCACAGCCCGCATATGGCCGGGGCTTCAGAGGCGCTGACAGAAGCGCTGAACCATGTAAACTACAGAAAACCGGACATTGATGTGTACGCCAACATCAGCGCGGCGCCCTATCCCGAGGATGCGGCGGAAGGAAAGGCGCTGATCGCCGCACAGGTAAAGACCCCTGTGCAGTGGCAGAAGACCGTGGAGCGCATGACGGCGGACGGCTTCGACACCTTTGTGGAGGTGGGACCCGGAAAAACCCTTTCCGGACTCATTAAGAAGATCGCGCCCCAGGCGGCGGTCTACAATGTAGACAATGCGGAGGATCTGCAGAAGACTGCGGAGGCTCTTTTAAAATAGAATCCCCTGCCGGCGCTGCGGGCGGAATGGGGCCGACAGGATGCATGTGAAATGCAGACGGGATGCGGAAGCGGGCCGACGGAAGTCCGACCGCCCGCCGACGGACAGACCGGCATAGGGTCCGAACAACGCAGCGAAGGTATTTGCCGTCTGAAACGCGGCGGAATAATATGCGAGGATAGAAAAATGAACGAGATGCTGAAAAATAAAACTGCGCTGATCACCGGCGGGTCCAGAGGGATCGGCAAAGCCATCGCTTTGGCCATGGCGGCGCAGGGCGCGGATATCGCGCTGCTGTACGCCGGAAATACCGCGGCGGCGGAGGAGACCTGTTCCGAGATCAGGGCGATGGGCGTGAAGGCGGAAAGCCGCCGCTGCGACATCGCGGATCCCGCAGATGCGGAAGCGGCGGTAAAGGAGATACTGGCCGCTTTCGGATCGGTGGATATTCTTGTAAACAATGCGGGTATCACCAGAGACGGCCTTCTCATGGCCATGAAAGAAGAAGATTTTACACAGGTCCTCAGCACCAATCTGACAGGAGCCTTCCACATGATAAAGCTTCTGTGCAGATCCTTTATGAAGCAGAAAAGCGGAACGATCATCAATATCACCTCCGTGTCCGGCATGATGGGAAATCCGGGGCAGGCCAACTATTCTGCGGCCAAAGCCGGACTCATCGGGCTGACCAAAACGGTGGCCAAAGAACTGGCGCCCAGAGGGATCACCTGCAATGCCATCGCGCCGGGCTTCGTGGCCACGGCGATGACCGATCAGCTGCCCGAAGGGGCAAGGGAGGCCGCCGTTTCGGCGATCCCGCTGAAGCGGATGGGACGTCCGGAGGATATTGCCAACGCAGCGGTGTTTCTGGCCAGCGATATGGCCGCGTACATCACCGGTGAGATCATAAAGGTAGACGGGGGCCTGTATATTTAGATATTGTGACAATAATGGCCGGGGAGACGAGGCCGCAGTTCATCTGTTGTCGCGAAGGAGGAACAAAAAGTATGTTTGACTGGCATGGAAAAGGTCTGAAATTGGGAGATTTGAAGCTGCCGACGCCCATTGTACAGGGCGGCATGGGGATCGGAGTTTCCGGAAAAAGACTGGCCGCTGCGGTGGCCGATCAGGGAGGGATCGGCGTGATCTCAGCTGTTGGACTGGGCTTCATGGGAACCCCTCTCACTGATACGGATGTGATCGCACAGGCGGAGAAAAACGGAGAGACCAGAAATATTTCCGTTCTGCGCCAGGAGATCCGCAAGGCGAAGCAGATGACGACGGGAGTGCTGGGCGTGAATATCATGGTGGCAATCTCCGAATTTGCCCAGACGGCGAAAGCCGCTGTGGAAGAGGGGATCGACGTCATTTTCGCGGGAGCGGGGCTTCCGCTGGATCTGCCGGAATGCCTGAAAGAGGGCGGGCGGACGAAGCTGGTGCCCATCATCTCGTCGGCCAAAGGGGCCAAGCTCATCGCTAAGCGATGGATCAGCCGCCACAGCTACGTGCCTGACGCCTTCGTGTTAGAGGGACCTATGGCGGGCGGCCACCTGGGCTTTTCCAAAGAGCAGATCGAGGATCCGGCATACCGGCTGGAGGCGCTGGTGCCCCAGGTGGTGGAGGAGGTCGGAAAGATCGAAGAGCAGACGGGAAAAACCATTCCGGTCATAGCCGGCGGCGGCGTTTACACCGGAGCGGATATCTACAGGATCCTGAGTCTGGGCGCCTCGGGCGTTCAGATGGCTACCCGGTTTGTGGCTACGGAAGAGTGCGACGCGGATATCGCCTTCAAGCAGGCTTATGTGAACTGTACGAAGGAGGATATCGGAATCATCGAAAGCCCCGTGGGGCTTCCGGGGCGCGCGCTGATGAACGGTTTTCTCAGCGAAGCGAAACAGGGGCTGAGACATCCCAAGGTCTGCCCGCGCCACTGCATCATCACCTGCGGGGAAGAAAATGCGCCCTACTGCATTTCCTCGGCGCTGATCAGCGCATACTACGGGAAGCTGGATAACGGTTTCGCGTTTATCGGGGCAAACGGTTACAGGATAAAGGAGATCACCACCGTGGAGAAGCTGTTTTCAGAGCTTGCGGCGGAGTTTGACGAGGAATTTGCACAGAACGAACGAGTGAGGTAAAAAGCCATGAAAAGAGTAGTAGTAACGGGCCTTGGAGCTGTCTCGCCGGTGGGGAACAGCGTCCCCGCCTTCTGGGACAGCCTTCTGGCAGGGAAAAACGGCATCGGGTTTATCACTAAATTTGACACCACAGATTATAAAGTAAAGATCGCAGCGGAGGTAAAGGATTTTAATCCGCTGGATTTCATGGATAAGGGCGAGTCCCGGCGGGAGGACGCATTCTCCCAGTACGCCATCGCCGCTGCGCTGGAAGCCGTGGCCGACAGCGGGATCTCCGCTTCCGGCGAAACGCCCAACGTGGATCCGGAACGGCTGGGCGTTTACGTGGGTTCAGGCACGGGCGGCATGACCACTTTCATGGACGAGGCGAAAAAGATCATCGCCTCCGGACCGAGAAAGACTTCGCCTTTCTTCATTCCCATGATGATCGGCAACATGGCGGCGGGAAACATCGCCATCCGCTTCAACGCCCAGGGCCCGTCCCTGCCGGTGGTCACAGCCTGCGCCACTTCGACTAACGCCGTGGGGGAGGCATTCCGGGCCATCCGCTACGGATTTGCCGACGCGATCATCGCCGGAGGCAGCGAGGCCACAGTAGTGGAGCTGGCTGTAGCCGGTTTTACCAACTGCATGGCGCTGACCACAAGAAACGAGCCCGAGGCGTGTTCGGTGCCCTTCGACAAGAGAAGGGACGGATTTGTCATGGGAGAGGGCGCTGGGATCCTTGTTCTGGAAGAATATGAGCACGCCGTAAAGCGCGGCGCAAAGATCTACGCGGAGGTCACCGGGTATGGAAATACTTGCGACGCTCACCACGTGACCGCTCCGCGGCCCGACGCGCTGGGAGGCGCCCGGGCCATCTGTCAGGCTATGGCGGAATCCGGTTTTGCCGCCGCCAGACCGGCGGAAGCTCCTTTTAACGAAAACGCGCTGACGGAGATCGACGGAAGTTCGATCTACCTGAACGCTCACGGCACCAGCACCCCGATGAACGATAAGACGGAAACGCTGGCGATCAAGACGGCTCTTGGCGAGGAGAAGGCGCGGAAGATCCATATGAGCTCCACCAAGTCCATGACAGGCCACATGCTGGGGGCGGCCGGCGCAATTGAAGCCATCGCAACGGTCCTGGCTCTGCGGGATGGGAAGATCCCGCCGACGATCGGCTATGTCGAGCCGGATCCCGAATGCGATCTGGACTGCACGCCCAACAAGAGCGTGGACGCAGACGTAAAACTGGGACTTTCCGTGTCGCTGGGTTTTGGCGGCCACAACGGATGTCTGGCTTTTAAAAAGTATGAAGGCTGATAAATTCACTTTCGGCCGCGGTTTTTCGAAGCCGCGGCCGCAGGTATGGAGGCGAAGATGAAAATAGATGAAATCAGAGAGCTGGTCTCTCTCCTGGAACAGTCGGAACTGAACGTGCTGGAGGTCAGCGAAGGCGAGAGCCGCATTCGGCTGGAGAAAGCGGCGGCGCCGGCGATCCCGGCGGGAATGACGATCCCGGTGCAGACCATGGCTGCGGCTATGCCTTTGGGCGGAGTGCCGGCAGCGCTGGCTGCCGGCGCGGCGGGTCTTGAGGCCGGGACTGCGGCCCCGGGGGCTGAAGGCGCCGGAGCCACCTGCGGCGCAGAGCCTGCGGGCAAGGCTGTGAGATCGCCTATGGTGGGCGTGTTTTACGGCAGGCCCAGCCCGGGGGAGGAACCGTTTATCTCTGTGGGCAGCCGGGTGGAAAAGGGCGACGTGGTCTGCATTGTGGAAGCCATGAAGCTGATGAATGAGATCACGGCGGAGGTCGGCGGTGTGGTGACGGAGATCTGCGCAGCCGACGGCGACGTGGTAGAATACGGACAGCCGCTGTTTTATTTAAAATAAAGCAGGACCGCAAAAGGATGCCGGGACCGCGCGGCGGCACGGCCGCGTCGCGGCCTTTGGGTCGGCAAGCAGCCTTTGGGTCGGCAAGCGGCCTCTGGGCCTGAAAGCGGAACGCAGCGGACGGCGGACGAAGGAGAGCGAAGGATATGAATAAAGAGGAGATCAAGAAGATCCTGCCCCACAGGGAGCCCATGCTTCTGGTGGAAGAGGCGGAGCTGGCGGACATTCCCGAGGCGGAGGGCCAGGGGAAAAAAGCCGTGGGCAGATATACGGTCAAAGGGGACGAGTGGTTCCTGCAGGGCCATTTTCCGGGAAACCCTGTGGTCCCCG
>Ga0129308_1001696_pt1 | contig 21620 bp, 20 predicted proteins | sample L827metagenome_FD_94440 | JGI IMG/M metagenome (GOLD analysis project Ga0129308, IMG submission 94440) | Ring-tailed lemur group fecal microbial communities from Wisconsin, USA - L827 metagenome | ecosystem: Host-associated > Mammals > Digestive system > Large intestine > Fecal | place: USA... | reverse complement strand
TTTTTAGATCAGCTGTATGAAGCGATTGCCAGTCTCTAAACGCAATGAGCAGAAACTTTATGGTTTCTGCTTTTTGAATGAACTTTTTTTCATTTTAATACAAATATCACATTGATTATAGTATAATAATCCTAATAGGTGGTGGAATTATGCGGCTGGAACTATTAGAAACAGAGAAGCAAAATGAACGTACCAGAGAGATTGATCGTGTCTCGACTTTAAGAAAATTAGAATTAATGAACGCTGAAGATCAGCTGGTTGCCGCAGCTGTTCAGAAAATATTGCCTGACCTTGCCAAAGCGGTCGATAAAGCTGCAGAAAGATTGGCTAAAGGCGGGCATGTTTATTATGTGGGTGCAGGAACCAGCGGCAGACTCGGTGTCCTTGATGCTTCAGAATGTCCTCCAACTTATGGCGTTGCGCCAGATTTGTTTGTGGGCATCATCGCTGGCGGGAAAGAAGCGATGTTTAAAGCAAAGGAAGGGGCTGAAGATCGGGCAGCGGATGGTCAGGAGGATTTGAAGCAAGTTTTATTAAATGAGAATGATGTTGTTTTTGGTCTGGCAGCTTCGGGAAGAACGCCTTATGTGATTGGGGCACTGGCTTACGCTAATGAGGTTGGCGCACTGACCATCAGTCTCTGTTGTGTCAATGGCGGACGCATTTCCCGCTATGCCCAATATCCTCTGGAAGTGCTCTGTGGTCCGGAAGCAATTACCGGATCGACAAGAATGAAAGCCGGAACAGCACAGAAAATGGTGTTAAATATGTTTTCATCGGCTTTAATGATTAAACAAGGTAAGGTATATCAGAATTTGATGGTTGATGTTAAACCAACAAACGAAAAACTCGTCAGCCGTGCCTGCCGGATCATTGCAGCTTGTACGGATGTCAGTTTGGAAGAAGCTCAGGCAGCTTTGATCGCAAATCATCAGGATGTTAAATGCGCGATTATCAGTTTGTTAGGGCAATGCAGCTATGAAAAAGCCAAGGCATTTTTAGAGCTGCATCATGGACATGTGGCAAACGCCATTGAGGAGTTGAGATTATGTACGCCGTTGGGTTAATGTCCGGTACATCACTGGACGGCATTGATGCGGCACTATGTAAAATTGAAGGATCAGGAAAAAAGACGCGAATTGAATTAGTTGCTTTTGATACTTATCCATTAAGGGAAGCACTTGTTCAAAAAATCCGATTATCCTGTTTTAGTACTTCTTCTTCGGTGGATATGATCTGTTCATTGAATTTTGAACTGGGACATGCTTTCAGTGATGCGGTGACAATGATTTTAAAGAAAGCCGGTTTGAAAGATGAAGATTTATCATTTATTGCCAGCCATGGGCAGACGATTTATCATCAGCCGGTTTCTGATGCTTCGCATATGGCTTCCACACTTCAGATCGGAGAGCCTGCAGTCATGGCCTACGAACATCATTGTCCGGTTGTTTCCAATTTTCGGGTGATGGATATGGCTGCCGGTGGACAAGGTGCGCCGCTGGTACCTTATAGTGAATATATTCTTTATGGAAGCATGCATGTGAATAAGGCTTTATTAAATTTAGGCGGGATTGGCAATATTACCTGGCTGGATGGGTCAATGGATCCATCAAATATACTGGCTTTTGATACGGGACCGGGCAATATGATGATTAATGCGGCGATGAAGCTGCTTTATCAGATGCCCTATGATGAAAATGGCAGAATTGCCGCAGGCGGGCAGTTGGTGAAATCCTTATTATGGGAATTAAAGAAAGATCCATATTTTGAACTGCAGCCGCCAAAAAGTACAGGACGGGAACTTTTTGGCGAGGACAGAACGAAAGCTTTGCTGGAAAAATACCAGGATGAAAAGAAAGAAGATTTGGTGCATACGTTCACTTATTTTACAGCCTGGAGCGTTGCTTATCATGTGGAGAAATATTTGAGTGTCAAAAAACCGTTGGATGTGCTGTTAGTTTCCGGAGGCGGTGTACACAATCAGACAATAATGAGTATGCTTCGACAGCTGCTGCCGGATGTCAGAGTGATGTCACAGGAAGATATTGGCGCTAATTCAGATGCTAAGGAAGCCATTGCTTTTGTCATTTTGGGCAATGAAACCCTGCATGGAAATCCATCCAATGTGATGAGTGCAACGGGTGCTAAAAGGGCCGTCGTGCTGGGCAATATTACGCCCTGGCCGGGTAAAGTCATTGAATCATGTGAGTGTTTTGGAAAAGGGGATCGCTAAATGTATTATTTAGGTGTTGATGGCGGCGGAACAAAAACGCTGTTTACTTTGTATGATGAGAGCGGAAATGTATTAGCTTCCTGCAAGAAGGAAAGCTGTCATTATGCACAGGTTGGATATGATGGCATTAAAGAGATCATCAGAGAAGGGGCAAAGCAGGTCAGAAAAAAATGTGCTAGAGATATCGCCGCCAAAGATGTTTTTGTATGCCTGGGACTGGCCGGTTATGGACAGGAACAAAAAGTACGTGAAAAAATAGAAGAGGCAGTGGCCAAAGCTTTAAAAAATTATCGTGACTGGTATCTTACCAATGATATTGAAATTGCTTTTAGGGCATCCTTGAATAATCAGAATGGCATTTTGGTGATTGCCGGCACCGGATCAGTTGTTATGGCAAAAACGGGAGATAAAATACTTCGCTGCGGCGGCTGGGGACCAGCTGCAGGGGATGAAGGCAGCGCATATTGGATCGGCCGAAAAATACTGGCGTCTTTTACAAAACAGGCTGATGGCCGCGAAGCCAAATCAGACCTGTATGATCTGGTTAAAGAGGAACTGAAATTAAAGGAGGATGCCGATATTGTCAGTTTCGCCCAATTTTCCCGTAAACATCATCGTGAAGCTATTGCCATGCTGGCTAAAATAGGCGCAGAGGCGGCTCAAAAGAAAGACCCGACCGCTTTAAAAATCTTAGATGAAGCGGCTAAAGAATTAGCGTTAATGGTTAATACATTAGCTGGTCAGTTTAATGAAAATAAAGTATTGGCAAGTTATGCCGGTGGTGTTTTTCAGGCAGGTGATGTCCTGCTGGCATCTTTTATTCGTTATCTTGATCATAAAGTATTATTGGCAGGGCCTTGCCATGCACCGGTTTATGGTGCTTATCTTCTGGCAAAGGAAATGACAAGCTGAGAGAACAACTCAGCTTTTTTTGGAGGGATCAACTTGAATTATAAAAAAACGATGCTCGCCTGTTTTACCGGATATATTGTGCAGGCAATCGTTAATCAGTTTTCACCGTTGTTATTTTTGATATTTCGTGAACAGTGGCAAATACCGCTGGATCAATTAACTTTGCTTGTGACAATTAATTTTTTAGTTCAATTGCTTGTCGATGCATTTTGTGCAAAGTACGTGGATCGCATTGGGTATCGCAAAAGCGTTATGGCTGCCCATCTTTTTGTTGTGGCTGGACTTTTGGGGCTGGTCTTCTTTCCGAAGATATTTGGGCAACCCTATTGGGGAATCATGCTTGCCGTGGTGCTGTATGCTGTTGGCGGCGGGCTTATTGAGGTATTGATTAGCCCGATTATTGAAGCCTGTCCAACGCAAAATAAGGCTTCCATTATGAGTCTGCTGCATTCTTTTTACTGCTGGGGCAGTGTTTTGGTGATTGTATTTTCAACTGTCTTTTTCTATTGCTTCGGTAAAATGGCATGGCGAATTTTGACGCTTTTGTGGGCACTGATTCCTTTGGCTAATACGTTTCTGTTTGCCTTTGTGCCTTTGCATCAGCTTGTCGAAGAAAATCAAAAAGCGCCTTTATCTTTACTCTTTTCTTCCCGGCTTTTCTGGCTCTTTATTTTCTGGATGATCAGTGCCGGGGCCGCTGAACAGGCGATGAGTCAATGGGCTTCAGCTTTTGCGGAGATGGGGCTGGGAATTTCTAAGACGTTGGGAGACTTGCTTGGTCCCTGTATGTTTTCAATCCTCATGGGCTTAGCCCGTCTTTATTATGCAAAGTATGGAGATAAGATAGATCTCTCTTATTTTATTGGCATCAGCGGTGTGTTAGGGATTGTGAGTTATCTGTTAGCCGCACTGGCGCGCTGGCCGCTGCTTTCCTTGGTGGGATGTGCCCTGGCGGGATTATCCTGCGGTATTCTATGGCCTGGAATTTTCAGTCTGGCCAGTGCCAGCTTTAAGCGAAGCGGGACAGCACTTTTTGCCTTTTTGGCTTTGGCAGGAGATATGGGCTGCTCTTTAGGACCGACTGTGGTGGGGATGGTTTCATCATTTTTTGATGATTCCCTGAAGGCCGGACTGGCGGTGGCTGTCATCTTTCCTGTGATGATTGTCGTTTTGAATCATCGTTATCAGAAAATAAGTCATTAAAAAAAGACTGCCCTGCAGTCTTATTTTAATTTTGTGAATTTAGATTTAAGCATGGATATTTCCACAAATCTTGTCGAGTATGAATACTCTTTCTGACCATAAATGAAAGTCATCTGATACTTTTTAGGAAAGCCCATTTTACGCATTCTGCGGATTTCAAACATACGATTGCCAATCAGAATATTTTTCTTGCCAATAAAGAAAATATCCTGTAGTTCAATCGCTGCAATAAATGTCATGATTGTTAAAAAGTTAGGGGCATTTAATGCATTATAAATTTTATCAGCCCAGGAGATTGTCTTATCAGCGAAAAGCTGAACCTCAAATACAATTGTTCCTAATAGTGCTAAAAGATAGACCGCGTAAAGGATTCCCATGACAATTTTGCCTTTTGTGTTTAAAGCCAACTGCAATGTATCATCTGTTTTTTTGGCATTTCGTAAACCATAAACATAAGAAATAATGACCAATGTAAAAAAAGCCAGAATGATTAACAGGATATAGGGTAATACGCCATTGATGATTCTCAAAACACTTTCCATAAATTCAACCTCACATTCTTATTTTAATTATAATGAAATCAGTCTGATTTTTCAACCGAAATATGATAGAAGTTGTCAAGTTGTGCACCAATCTGATTTAAAGACGTTGGTTGGGCATGATGCCATTCTTCCGGGAAAAGACTGAGATAGCTTTTGAGCTGATAACGCTGATCTAACAGCAGGATAACACCTCTGTCTTCCATTGTACGAATGAGCCGGCCTGCACCCTGAAGGACCTTATTAAATCCAGGATAAACATAGGCATAGTCATAACCCTTTCCTTCATGGTCAAAATGTTGTCTTATTAACTCTCTTTCCAGACATATTTGCGGCAGTCCGACACTGACGATAATCACGCCGACAATCTGATCACCTTTCAGGTCAATGCCTTCTGAAAAAATGCCGCCCAGTACACAGAAGAAAAGGGCTTTTTTATCAGGCTCCGACTGAAAGGCCGCAAGATAGCTTTCTCTTTCATTTTCTGTCATCTGACTTGTCTGCAGAAAGATTGCTGTATCGGTTAAAGTTTCCTGGGCCATTTCTGCAACGGCATTCAGATAGGCATAGGAAGGGAAAAAAATTAAGTAATGCCCGGGTTTCTTTTGCAGCAGTAATTGCAGATAGCGGACAATATTACGATAGCTTCCCTGCCGCCGGGCATAGGTGGCGTGAACATCGCCGGCTACCAGCAGGCATTTATTTTCCTTGGGAAATGGTGAAGCGTAGTAGAGTTTTTTATGTTTTTCCAATCCGCCCAGCAATTCAAAAAAATAACGGATCGGCAGCAGTGTTGCCGAAAATAGAATGACACTTTGCACACGCTGATAAATAGGAATCAGACAATGGGCGGGGTTCAGACAGAAGTATTTGAGTTCATTGTTTTCAAAATAGGTGATATAGTCTTTATTATAATATTCGCTGATTCTGATCATGTCAGTTGCCATAAAAAAGACTTCCAGCAAGTTTTCTTTGATGGGACTTTCTTCCATTTCAGGCAGTTGTTTTCTGGCTTCGTTCGTATAATTTTCCAATAAGTCATTCAGCCCCTCGGGCATTTCTTTTTTGATATAGGGTTCATTTTGATTTTGCACGGCGATCTCTTTGACATAATCGGTCACCTTTTTGAGCTGCCGGTAAAGCTTTCCTTTTTTAGGCCGCATGCTTTTTCGGGCTGTTTCTAAAATATCTAAGGAAAGTGTACTGGAAAACATACTGCGGGCCCGGTCTACTAAATTATGCGCTTCATCCACAAGCAGCGTATAGTTGTTTTTTTCATCAAAGGCCCGTTTCAGATTGACCTTTGGATCAAAGGCATAGTTGTAATCACTGACCGAAACATCCGCGAAATTAAAAAGATCAAGGGAAAATTCAAACGGGCAGACCTGATGCTTTTTAGCGTAGGACTCAATGACCTCACGACGCCAGTGCTGTTCATGGCTAATACAATCATAGAGCGCATCATTGACACGATCATAATGGCCGTTGGCATAGGGACAGATTTCCGGGTCACAGCGGCTTTCTTCTAAAAAACAGATTTTTTCTTTGGCAGTAATGGTAACTGTTCTTAAATAAGCCCCCTGGTCACATAATAAATCCAGTGTGTCCAGGGCAACCTGGCGGGCGATGGTTTTAGCTGTCAGATACATGATCTTAGATGTATAGCCCTGAGCCAAAGCTTTTAAGGCAGGATAGAGCGTGGACAGGGTTTTGCCAATACCTGTGGCAGCCTGTATGAACAGCGTATTTTGTTCTTTAATCGCTCGAAAGCAGGCTCTTGCCATCTCTTTTTGTCCGGGCCGATAGCTGCTGTAGGGAAAAGTCAGTGCCTTTAAGCTTTGATCACGGGCAATTCTGCCATTTTCAATCCAGAAAACAAAGCGTTCATAAGCAGCCATTAAATCTAAAAAGAAGGCTGTTAATTCTTCCAATGTATATGCTGCATAAAAATATTTGATATCTTCTGTTTCCAGCTGAATATAAGTCAAGCGTACTTGGATCGTGGATAAATTATGTTGTGAAGCGTAAATATAAGCATAAACCCTGGCCTGATCAAGATGTGCTAAATAAGTGTCGATGGTTTCAATTTGTTCAAGTTCTCTGGCAGTAGATTTGATTTCATCAATGATAATGCCGTTTTCTGTTGTGATAATGCCATCCGTCCGTCCTGACAGCTGCAGGGTAATGCCATTTTCAAAAACGTGATTCATTGATAAGGATACTTCACTTTGGTAATGATCGTCTTGTCTTCTTTGAATCAGTTGATGCAGCCGGGTGCCTTCAACCGCTCTTGAAGAAGGCGCAAAACTTGAACTGATATGACCACTGCGGCTTATAAATTCAACGAGTTCTCTGACCCCCAGAGAGATAACAGTCATTTTGGATACCTCCTTTTTAGTTCTGCACCAATATTAGAAACAGCGGCATGGCTCAATGCAGCCCCAGTCACTTTTTTTAACCTCAGCCTTTTTTCATACATGTATTATAACACAAAAAAACTTCTTTATTTAAATAATCGAATGGAACTGGAGAATCTGGTTAATAATTTAAAAGGTTTCACATAAAATGAGATGGAAAGCAGGTGTGATATGTTAATGAAATTTAGTGAGAAGGCACAGAAGGCGATTGTTGTCGCTGAAAGCATCGCCTTCAATCTGGGGCATCCCAATGTAGGCAGCGAACACTTACTGCTGTCACTGTTAAAGATGCAGGATTTAACCTTATGTGAACTGCTCAAAAAATACCATGTCACTGACCGGGCCATAGAAGCAGATCTGGTACGTCTCTTTGGCAAAACGGGTGAGCAGATGTTTTATATGGAGTATACAGATGTGTTTAAACAAATATTAGAAAATGCGGTACTGCTTGGGCAGGAACAGGGACAAAATCGCGTTTCCGCAGAGGTGCTTTGTATTGCTTTGCTGGATGAGGAAAAAAGTGTTGCCCATGAGTTGCTGGCCAGCTATCATGTTCCCTTTGAGACAATTCGGCAGACGCTGGCAAATACTAAACCGCGAAATACTGAGCTTTCGAAAATTTCGGATTTGATTAACTTAAATGAAAAAGTCAAAAAAAAGGAACCGTTAGTGATTGGCAGAACTCAGGAACTTAATGAATTAATTGAAATTCTTTGCCGCAAAGAGAAGAATAATGTATTGATCGTTGGCGATGCGGGTGTCGGGAAAACAGCGCTGGTGGAGAAGCTGGCTATCTATATCAATCATTCTGAGCCATCACATCCGCTTCATGAGAAAAGCATTTATGAATTAGATCTGGCCAGTGTTGTTGCCGGGACAAAGTATCGCGGAGAATTTGAAGATAAACTAAAAAAAATCATCCATCATGTAAAAACGGATGGCCAGGCGATCATCTTTATTGATGAAATTCATAATCTGGTTGGTGCTGGCGGTGCGGAGGGAGCAATTGACGCCTCGAACATTTTGAAGCCTTATCTTGCCCGGGGTGAAATCACTTGTATTGGGGCAACGACTTATGAGGAATATCGCCGCTATTTTGAAAAAGACCGGGCTTTAAATCGCCGCTTTGGGCGAATTGATTTAAAAGAGGAAGGTGCTGAAGCCTGCCTGAAAATACTTCTGGGATTGAAGCAGCGCTTCGAGCATTATCATCAGGTTGAAATTGATGACCATGTATTAAAACAAATTGTCGCGCTTTCCGGCCGCTACATTAAAGAAAGGCACCAGCCTGATGCGGCCATTGATGTTTTGGACCTGGCCTGTGTCAAAGCGAAAATGGCATCAAAAAAAGTGGTAGATGAAGAAATGGTGAAGCAGGTAGTGGAACGTATCTCAGGAATGAATCTTCATCAGGAAAAGCCGCTAAATTCATTGAAAACCAAGCTGTGTCATAAGATTCACGGGCAGTCTGCGGTCATTGATCAGCTGATTTCTCAATTAGCGCTTGTGGAAGCCGGATTAACGCAGGAAAATCAGCCTAAAATGGTAGCGTTATTTGCCGGCCCAACAGGCGTAGGGAAAACAGAAATGGCAAAAATGCTGGCCGCTGATTATTATGGCCATTTGATTCGTCTGGATTTATCTGAATACAAAGAACCGCACAGTATTTCTAAAATTATTGGCAGTCCTCCGGGATATGTTGGTTATGAACAAGCCTCAGGCTTTTTAGATGAAGTCCGGCGCTATCCTCATAGTGTGATTTTACTGGATGAAATAGACAAAGCCCATAAGGATGTCCTGCATTTATTTTTACAGGTTTTTGATGAAGGCTTTATTGAAGATCGGCAGAAAAATAAAGTGGATTTCTCCAACAGTATCATTGTGATGACAACAAATATGGGTTACCATTTAAATGGCGGAAGACGCGTTGGCTTTCAGGAAGACAAGCAAACCACTAAAGCCAGAACAATGCTGGAGAGTCAATTGTCTTTGGAATTTCTGAACCGCATTGATTATATTTTCTATTTTAATCATCTGACCAAAGCAGACTGTTTAGCCATTATTCAGGATTATCTTGATCAGTGGCATACAGAAATGACTGACTTAAGTCAATGCGATGATCACTGGAAAGAAAAAATTATTGCGCAATGCGATATAGATAAGTATGGTGCGCGTTCGATTGCCCGCGTTCTCAGAAAACAGCTGTATGAAACATTTTTTAAAACACCAACAACCTAGTTCGCAGGAACTGGGTTTTTATGTACATCAAAAAGTATTTGTGATAAAATGGATAAAAATGGGGCGGTGATTTTATGAAAATATCTAAAACTGCATATTTTTATCTATGGCTCGACCTTTTTTGCAATACAATCTATTCCGGTGTGGATATTCTAAGTGCCCTGATTTTAAGTAGTATTGTTGATAATGGGTTACAATTTGCGGCAAGACAAAATATCTGGACGGCTATTTTACCCAGGATTCTGGCCTTTATTCTGGTGAAACTGACAATGACAATGCTTGTTCAGGGCGATATGTATTTTGGCTATAAAGCAAGAGCGCATCTTCATCGGGATTTTAAATATCGTATTTTGGATACTGTTTCCGGACTTAACAGAGCAGATTATGAAAAACAGGAAGAGGGCTGGTATCTCTCTTTACTGAACTACGATACTGAAGAGGCAGCACATTATATTGATGCGAAATTTACTATTTACCGAACGCTGCTTTCAATTATGATTCTGCTGGTCTCCTTATTTCAGACGGTTGGCCTTCTTCTTTGTCTTGTTTTAGTGCTATGTGTTGCAGGTGTCGTTTATTTAAGCGGGCGTCAGAATAAAGCCCTGGAAAATAAAGGACATGAACTGAGTGAAAAGCAGGGACAATACATCTCCTTTTTGGAACATCTTTTATCATGTTTAGGGATGCAGGATCATCAGTCGATCCCCTATTTAAAAAAAGCCCATGCCTGTGAAAATGAAAAGCTGGAAAAACAGCGGCTGGATTATAATCAATCCCTGGCGCTTAGTCAGCTGAAGAACCGTTTGAGCGTATCTAGCATGGATATTGCGACTTTTTATGGCACGCTGATATTGTTACTGGCAGGGGGATTTACCGTTGGCAAAGCGATGGCCGCTTTCACTTTCGTCCGTTCATTATTCTTTGATGTCAGTGAAATGACCGATAATCTGGCTTCATTGTCATTAGGAAAAGCGTCATTGAATAAGTTAGACAGCTTTATCAAAGAGAGTAATGACAGTTTTTCCAAACCGCCTGTCACGGTCCTGGAAAAAGACATTGTGTTTAAAAACGTCTATTTGCAGCTTTCTGATCAGTTTACGCTCTATTTTGACGGCAGCTTTGAAAAAGGAAAAAAATATGCGTTGATTGGTTTTTCCGGCAGTGGAAAATCAACGCTTTTATCATTATTATGTCAGGAACAGCAGCCAACATCGGGACATATTGATGTCGATGGCAATGATTTGGCAAATAGAGATTTTTCTTTAATGGTCAATCGGAACAATGCGCAGACAATTCTTTTAACCGGGTCACAAAAAGATAATGTCACTATTTATGATACTTATCCGGGAATGTTTACGCTGGATGAAAAGACGACATTATCCGGACTTTCCGGCGGTCAGTTACAGGCTTTGGAAAGTGAACGGCTGATGAGTGCAGGTAAGCCGGTTATTTTGCTTGATGAAAGTTTTCGGGCCATGGACAGTCAGCTGACTGCGGATTATCTCAACCAATTTCTAAATAGCGATGCCACGGTTTTTGCCGTTAGCCATGATTTGAGTGAGGCGGTATTAAGCGGTTTTGATGAAATTCTAATGTTTGAAAAGGGTCAGTGTATTTTCAGAGGTACTTACCCAGAACTTTCAAAAGAAGAAAAGTTTATAATCCTTGCCAAGGGTGGTGATGGCGCATGAAAAAATATTGGCAATATCTTCAGGGATTGATCGCTTTAGAGGTCATTATTACGATTATCAGTTTCATTTTAAATGCTGGGTTGCCCGTTTTGATTCAGGTGGCCTTTGATGCTGTGCTGGCAAAACAAACAGCAGTCATTTGTCTGGCTGCTGCGGGGTATGGACTGGCGACAATTGCTGGGCATGGGTTATCTTATCTGGCGCAAGTCATCCGGGCGCATCGGCATCAAAAGTTTTTTGTCAGAATGAAGAATGATCTCTATTTGTCGCTGTTAAAACAAAAGAAACTGACTGTTTCTAAATATGATGAGAGCACCTATTTGGGAATTTGGCAAAAAGATATTGATACCATTAACCAAAGTTATTTTGACAGTGTGGTTGATATGGGATTAACTGCCGCCAAAATTATCATTTACTTAGGATTTCTGATGCATTATTCAAAAATGTTGTCTTTCTTTTTATTGATCAGCGCTTTGATTGGCATCTGGATGACCAAAAGCAGTGATGTGAGATTCGCCAAAGCAAAAGCTGTCTATCTGGATCACAGCAAGCTTGCAAATGCAGCTTTTCAGACATTTTTTGCCAGTCGTTATCTGATTGACAGAAAAACGAGAGGTGTTTTGACAAAACGACCACAAACAGCGGTAGATACACAGGTGCATAGTCTTTTTAAAATGGGCATGGCCAAAGCCTGGTATTTATTATGGATTGGTGTTTCTATTTATCTGAGTCTGATTGTTGCTTTAGTCATTAATACTTATCTGTTGTTCAGCGGTCATTTGAGTGCCGGTGGTTTTATCAGTTGTATGCAGTATGCGGACAGTTTGTTAAATCCGATCAGGGGGATGACAGAATACAGCAATGAGATGAAGTCCGCAAAGTCCTCTATTGAAAAAATTTTGTCGGTAATCACGATTCATGATTTGCCAGAAGAAAGAACAGATATCGCATTTGAAAAACTGACCGTTAAAAATCTTCAAGTCATTTTTCCTGACTTTGTTTTTGGACCATTTAATTATCAGTTTGAAAAAGGAAAGAAGTACTTATTGCTCGGTCCTTCCGGATCTGGAAAATCAACATTGCTTCGCTGTCTGGAAAACAGTCTTGACTATGAAGGAGAAATAAAAATGAATGATGTTCTGACAAAACAGCTATGTATGCAGGATCTACTGGGGAGTGTTCATCAGAAAAAATCCTGGTATTTAGGCAGCTATCACGATAATGTCAGTGTCTATGGTGCATATGCGGCAACGGCAGATGTTCAGGACCGGTTTATGCTGGAAAAAAGAGAAGATGTAGCTTCTTTTTCTGAAGGTCAAAAACAGATCATGGCGCTTTACCGAACCCTGAATGAAAATAAAGAAATCATTTTGCTGGATGAATCTTTTAGTGCCATTGATTATCAGAACCGCCAGTGGGTCGAAGAGATGTTTGTCAGTAAAAATAAGACGATGATTTTTGTCCTGCATGATCTTGATCCATTGATTTTTAAAGCAGTGGATGAAATTTTGTATTTTCAGAATGGTCAATGTGTCTTTTCAGGCAGTCAAAAGGAATTTTTAGAGGAGGAATATCAAAATGTTATATAGTGTTGTCATGCCCTGTGCCGGTATCGGGTCAAGAATGCAGCTGGGTTATAATAAACTGTTGTTCAAAATGAAAAATGGCAAAACGGTGTTGGAAAATACGATGGCTGTCTTTTTGAAGGATGAGCGCTGTCGGGAAATGATTCTTGCCGTCGGGGAAAATGATTTGGAAACAATTCAGACTTTGATTCATGATGACCGGATTAAACTGGTCATTGGCGGGGCCACACGGCAGGAAAGTGTTTATCATGGCCTTCAGAGAGTTACTTTAGATTACGTTCTCATTCATGACGGCGCAAGACCCTTTTTAACGCAGGAGAAAATCAATGATCTTCTGACATGTTTAGAAAAAAGGAATGCTTGTCTATTAATGGTCCCTGCTAAGGATACTATCAAGGTTGTTAAAGATGGCAAGGTGATCTCAACACCGGACCGCAGTACTTTATATCAGGCACAGACACCACAGGCTTTTAAAACCAGTTTAGTAAAGGCTGCTTTTGAGAAAGCAGAAAACTGCCATTTTATTGGTACTGATGATGCCAGTGTCGTTGAAGCAATGAGTGAAGAAAATGTTTATATGGTTTTAGGCGATTATGCGAATATCAAGATTACTACAAAAGATGATTTGAAGTACGCTGATTTTTAAAAAACTGAAACAGAAAAGGAAAGTTATCAAATTTATGGCACATAAAAAAGATATATATATCAAATAGATATGAAATGGTATAGTTAAACAAGGGGACCTTATAATGAATAAAAAAATGGTAACCATTTTAATGGTTATTGGATTACTGATTGGTACAACCGCAAAGCTTGTGACTAATCATCATGATAACGAAATCGAAAAAGAAATTCTTTCTCAAACGAGTTTATTTTCTGAATATGTAAACAATTTGACTATGAATGGAGATCCACTCGCCCTTTCACCTAATCCGTATGATTACATTGCTGATAATGAATTTTTTAACAATATTGTGGATTTGGGTGTTGAAGCTGTTCCCGAAATTGAAAGAATTGTCAGAAATTCAAAACAAGATGGTTTGGAAGAGTATATGTTAGTTTTAGCTGCACAAGAAATATTAAAAGTTGAACTTCATGAGGTGCTGGACGGGAAATATAATTTTATAGCTCCAAAAGAATGGTGTGACAAATATCTTTCATTTAAAGAAGATATTAAGCTGAATGTAGATAAGTTATTGGAATTAAATAAAATCGATGAACTTCAGAAACTGGGCATCACTGCTTTTCCTTACTTAGTTGATTTATATGAATCTGGAAAGATGGATTTAAAACAGGTATTGTCTGGTATGATGAGTGAAGTAAAACTGTCAAGGGATCAAAAAGTAATGACAACAGATTATCAAGTCATAGCAGAGGAAATACAAAATCTGCTTGAGTTAGAATAAATTGCGAAGACTTTTTGCGTATTTCCTTTTTATTCTTTCAGGAAACAGCTGTATATCTTATACAGCACTGCCCCTGGCTTTTTAGTTCATTCCGGTGAACCTTGATATTGAAAAATATTGAAAAAAGCTTGGAAAACAGCAATAAAACCATTGCCAGAAAAAAAACTCTGTGCTATAATAATCGGGCATGTAAAAGAAATTTACTGCCTGCTTATCGAGAAGATAAGCCATTAGACCACAGGGAGGTGCACAAGATGAACAAATACGAAATTATGTACATCGTAAAGCCAAACGTTGAAGATGAAACAAGAGCTAAATTAAATGAATCTTTAAAAGACATTATCACTAGATTAGGTGGTACTGTTGACAACGTAACAGATTGGGGTTTACGAGAATTCGCTTACGAAATTCAGGATTTCAAGAAAGGTTATTACACAATCTTAGATGTAACTGCTTCTGCAGCAACTATCGCTGAATTTGACCGTTTAGCAAGAATCAATGCCAACGTATTACGTCATATGACTCTCCGTAAATAATCTAAAGGAGGAAGTTATATGTTAAACAGAGTTGTACTCGTAGGCCGTATGACACGTGATCCAGAATTAAGAAGAACTGGTAACGGTACAGCGGTAACAAGTTTTACACTCGCGATGAATCGTAATTTTACGAGTCAGAACGGTGAACGACAAGCAGATTTTATTCCATGTGTTGTTTGGAATAAGGCTGCTGAAAATACTGCCAGATATTGCTCCAAAGGATCTTTGGTTGGTGTCGATGGACGCCTGCAGTCAAGACAGTATGAAGCTCAGGATGGACGCAAAGTTACAGTCATTGAAGTCGTTTGTGATAGTGTTCAATTCTTAGAGACAAGATCACAGGCTTCCAGTCGTCAGGTACAGCAGCCAACTCAGCCTCAAAACAATTTTAATGATTCTTTCTATGATATGAAAGGGATGGATATTCAAAAAGAATTTGATAACTCCATCGATACTTATGATATCATGGATGATGATATTCAATTCTAAAGAAAGGAATGACAAACCATGGCTTACAGAAAACAGAGAATGGGTAGAAGAAAAGTATGTTATTTTACAAAAAATAAAATCACATACATTGATTATAAAGATGTCGAATTATTAAAGAGATTTATTTCTGCAAATGGTAAAATTATCCCAAGACGTGTAACTGGTACAAGCGCTAAATATCAGAGAATGTTAGCTGCAGCTATCAAACGTGCGCGTCAGATGGCATTATTACCATACGTTGGTGACTAGTAAAAAGTAACGAAAAACCTTGATTAAATCAAGGTTTTTTAATTCTGATTCAAATTTGGCGCTTATTTTTATATTAATCATCATCTTCAAGATTAAATTCTATTAATTGTGCAACATATTTTTGTTTAAAATGTAAGACATCTGCATAGATATCTGCGGTGATAGAAATGTCACTATGTCCTAAATGAGAAGATACAGTTTTGAGATCTACATCATTCATTAGTAATAATGTTGCATTGGCATGTCGTAAGAAATGAACTGTTATGTAATCATAGTCAGTTCCTTTTTTTATTGTATTTAATCTTGAACTGACATTATGTCTGTCGATGTAGCCTCCTTCAGTAGTAGTGAAGACACCATTATGATCTTTATAGACATTTTTTAAAAAATATAAAGAATATTCATATCTCTTTAATGAAATAAAGGAATAAAGTATTATGCTTTTACCAAGAAATTATACGAACTCAAATTAATGTCACGTTTTGTTTATATATACTTTTTTTGATATAATATCTTATATAGGAGTGATGTATTATGTTGTTAATAGAGAAGATAAAAAATGCTAAGTTATCTTATGTCCAAAGACAAATAGGTGATTATATTATTAGTCATAGTGAAGATATGAAAAAAATGACATTAAAGTTATTAGCTGAAAACACGTATACCTCTAGCGCGACAATTATTCGTTTCATAAGAAAATTAGGATATGAAAAATATGATCTATTTAAAGAGGATTTTGTTAGAGAGTCAGAATATTTAAATAAAAATTATCAATTTGTGGATGCTAATCTTCCTTTTGACAGTAAAGACTCTATCCAGAAAATCGCTAGTAAAATAACCATTTTAGCTAAAGAAACATTAGATGATACATTATCATTAATGACACACGATGATCTTCAAAAAAGTATCCGTATATTTGAGAAAACAAATGTGATTCATTTGTATGCAATGTCATATCCATTATTATATGGAGAAGAATTTAGATTAAATATGAAAAGAATAGGAAAGATGGTTGAGATAGAAAATATTCTAGGAGAAGAATATTTCACATTGAATATTGTTTCAAAAGATGATTGCGCTTTATTTATTTCTTATTCAGGTGGACATCAAAAACAAATTGAGATAGCAGAGAAATTGAAAGAGAAGAATATACCTATTATAGTTATTTCCAGTATTGGAGATAACCCATTGAAGAATTTAGCTGATGTATGTTTGAATATAACAACAAGAGAAAAACTCTTTTCAAAGATTAATAACTTCTCTAATGCATATAGCATTCATTTGATATTGGATATTTTATTCAGCAGTTATTTTTCAAAAAAATATGATGAAAATTTAAATCAGAAAATACAATTATCACAGTTTTCTGAAAAAGACAGGAAATCATTTTCAAAGATTTTAGATGAAAAATAGTCTTCAAGCGAAGTCAAACTTCGCTTTTTTTAATTATATTCTAAAAAAAGCGCAAGGATATTACTCAATGCATATTAAGTATGGAAATAGAACGTAATAAATTTATAATGACAGTAAAGAAATTTGAAGGAGGTATATTGAATGTTACATTATTTACCAGGATGCGATGTTGAAAAAAATCATTCAAAAGAAATAAAAAAATTAACTGATTATATGATAGAAAAAGGAGCATATATTGATAAGTGCTGTCGTATGACAAAAAAGCTATTAAAAGAAGGCGATACAATTGTACAAAATTGTACCTTATGTGATCTTCTTTTAAAGGAAACACATCCAGAAAATGAATGCATAAGTATTTATGAATATGTATTGGAAGATGAAAGTTTTCCTTGGGCTGATCATAGTGGAGAATCCATTATTGTTCAAGATTGTTTAAGAACAAAAGATAACTTGGCTTTGCAACAAGCAGTTCGTGAATGCTTAAAAAAGATGAATTATACTATTATTGAAATGCCTGAGAACTATGATAAAACAAGATTTGATGGAATATGGATTTATGGAATGCCAATGCAAAACTGCATCGATACTGCTCCAAAAGCTATGCAACATATCGTAGATAATTATGTAGAAATCCTTCCAAAAGATGAAAAAGAAGAACGTATGAAAGAATGGGTAAAACAATATCCAATCGACAATATATTAGTTTATTGTAATGGGTGTGAACGGGGAATAAAACTTGGAGGAAAGAACCCTAAACATTTAGTAGAGTTATTAGCTCAAGGATTAATATAATGAATAATACAACATGCAATTTGATGGAAGGATCCATCATAAAGAGTATTCTATTATTTTCTATTCCCTTATTTTTAAGCAATTTATTTCAACAGTTTTATAACACTGTAGATGCTTACTTTGTAGGGAACTATTTAGATAAAATTTCATTTGCAGCAGTTGGTGTATGTTCACCAATCATGAATTTAATTATAGGATTATTTGTAGGACTCTCTGCTGGAGCAAGTGTAGTTGTTTCACAAGGATATGGAGACGGTAGCAAAAAAAGATTAACAGAAAGTATTCAGTGTGTTCTTCTCATCATGTTTGGAATATCAATGATAATTACAATAGTCGGACTATTATTTAGCAATTCTTTGTTAAATATGATGAATACACCAGAAGAGTTATTAAATCAAGCTAAACAATATCTGATAATCAACTTTTTAGGAATTACGTTTACTATTATTTACAATTTTATTTCTGCTATTTTAAGAGCTTGTGGAGATGGAAAGAGACCATTTTATTTTTTGATCATTTCCAGTGTAATTCATATTTTATTAAATTATGTATTTATTCTTTGGATACCATTAGGTGTTTCAGGTGTAGCCATTTCTACTGTGTTATCTCAAGGATGTAGTGCTTTGATGGCTGTATATGTTTTGATCAAGCATTATAAGAAATATATTTTTCAAAGATTACCTTTCAATTATAAAAAAATGAATCAGACATTAAAGATTGCATTACCTGCAGGGTTACAACAATGCATAGGAGCAATTTCTAATATTGTTGTTCAAACATATATTAATTCCTTTGGTGCAATTGTAGTGGCTGGGTATAGTGCAGCAATTAAAATTGATAGTTTTGTTGTATTGCCTATTTTAACATTGAATATAGCCATTACAATATTTGTCAGTCAAAATTTAGGAGCAAATAAAAAAGAAAGAGTCAAAGAAGGAATTATAAAGTCTCTGATTATGGCAGTTGTCACTATGATTGTTTTATCTATTATCTTATATATATTTGGAAATCAGTTACTTTCATTATTTAATAAAGATTTTCAAGTCATAGAATCAGGAAGATTGTTACAAGTTATATTCTTACCTTATTATTTTGTGCTAGCTTTTGTACAAATATTAAGTGGGGCACTTAGAGGACAAGGAGTATCATTAACACCTTCAATCATAATTACTACAAATTTTTTAGTAATCAGATGGATAACTTTAATTATTTCAAATCTATATATTCATACTATCAACAGTATTTATTATAGTCAACCAATAACATGGATTAGTTGTGCGTTGATGATGATCTTAACATATTTTTATTTAAAGAAAAAACAAAAAATAATATGAAAAGAGGATATAAACAATGAAAAAAATAAGAAAGGAATTTCCGAAAGATTTTTTATGGGGTGGTGCTTTTGCAGCCAATCAAATGGAAGGAGCCTTTGATACAGATGGAAAGGGAATATGTGTATCAGATATTAATGAATTTAGAGATGATATTGATATTCAAAAAAAACAAAATGAAGAAGTATCATCAACATATATAGAAGAAGCATTAAATAGTAGTACAAAGATATTTCCTAAAAGATGGGGTATAGATTTTTATCACACATATAAAGATGATTTAAAACTATTAAAAGAATTAGGCTTAAAATCAATGAGAACAAGTATCAATTGGGCTAGAATTTTTCCAAATGGTGATGATGAAACACCTAATGAAGATGGTTTGAAATTCTACGATGATTTATTAAACGAAATGATAAAAAACGGCATTGAGCCAATGATTACAGTTTCTCATTATGAAATGCCACTCAACCTTACTATCAAGTATACAGGATGGTATTCAAGAGAATTGATAGAATTCTTTGAAAAGTATTGTAAAGTATTGTTTGATCGATATCATGATGTGGTGAAATATTGGATTATGGTCAATCAAATCAATCTTATCGGTCATGAATCCTTCAACCATTTAGGAATTGCCTGTGACAAGGTAGATAATTTAATATCTGCAAAATATCAAGGAGTTCATAATGAAATAGTAGCCTGTGCAAGAGCGACACGTTATGCTCATGAAAATTATCCAGATATAAAGATTGGTATGATGATGTTTGGTGGTCCAGCCTATGCAGCGACATGTGATCCTGAAGATGTCATGGCAACTGTCAGACATAATCAAATGGAATATTTCTTTGGTGATATTTTAATGCGCGGATATTATCCATCTTATGCCTACCGTTATTTTGAAGAAAATAATATTGATATCACATTTGAAGAAAATGATGAAGAAGATCTAAAAAATACTTGCGATTTCTTTTCTTTCTCTTATTACTATAACAGAATATGTACGAAAGAAAGCTTTGAAAATGGAAATCAGGCATTAAGAAATAAAAAGGCTACAGCGAATCCTTGGGGTTGGACGATTGATCCAGTGGGGTTAAGAATTTTATTAAATGAATTTTATGATAGATATCAAAAGCCAATATATATTACAGAAAATGGTATAGGTTGTTATGATGTCTTGGAAAATGACGAAGTACATGACGATTACAGAATAGAATATTATAAACAACATATTGAACAAGTGAAAGAAGCTATTAAAGATGGAGTAGATGTAAGAGGATATTTTATGTGGGGGCCATTAGATATCGTATCTTGTTCATCGAACGAGATGTCTAAACGCTATGGTTTCATTTACGTTGATCAAGATGATTATGGAAAAGGAAGTAAAAATAGAATAAAAAAAGATAGTTTTGAATGGATGCAAAAAGTGATTGCATCTAACGGAGATAATTTAGATTAATATCTCAAATTTTATGATTTGTTTGACCAAACTTTGTATCGTTCCATGTCAATGATTATGTGAAATCAAATGATGTATCAGGTTTTGAAATTTATACAAATATAACTATGCAGATAGTTTGGTAAGTGAAATAGGATTTCAAATGGAAAAATTAAATTACTCAGACAATAGAGGTATTATAGATGATAGACATTTAAGAGTGTTAAGACTTAATGAGGTACTAGCTATATTGATAGAGTTAGGATATATCAATGGAAAAAATATTCAGTATTTAATAGACAATAAAAAATCGCTCTTTTTAAGAAAAATGTTGCTCACTAATATATATATCAGAAAATATTCCATATCTATATTCAAAATATGCTTCTTTTAATGAAACAGGTATTTGTGTTTCTAGTATGAGTGCATTTTTTATATAATCTGAATCTTTTACTATCTTATATAATTCTTTTGCTTGCTCTTTTCTTTTGTATTTATAGCGCATTTGTTTTCTCAGTATATTAAAATCTAAGTATTCTTGTGCATATCTTGTTGAAAATCCATGTGTCCTTTGTATCATATTTTCTATTTCACTCATAAGTTCATTAACTGATGATAAGCTTTGCCCATTTTCTGTTAAATAATTCTTTTTTATTGGTGATGTCTTTACAATTTCATTATGTGCTTTGAGCTCATTTGAAAATTGTCTAAAACATTGTTTTGAATCACTGATTAATGTTTTGACATTATCAAGTCTATAAATGACTGACATATATTTTTCAAATGACTCTGCTCCTAATCCAACAATATTCGTCATTATATGATCATGACTATCTATAGCACACGCTACACAGATTTTATGGTATGATATACCTCTATAAGCTGACTGCTTTCCTCTTTCTTTTGATTTCCTAGGCATATCATGAGGCTTTGTTCCCTTTAGATTGATTGATAGATATTGTGAATCAATCTCTACTTCTTCGCTTAACCTCTGATTTTGGATGATTTGAGATGCTGCTTTATATAGTTTGCATATATCGCTAAAATGGGGCGTCTGCGACGCCCCATCGGTGCATGCGTGTCAATCTACCGGTGCACTTAAAGGGCACCTTATTTACGCATAGATGTACCTTGAAAATTTAGTCTATAA
>Ga0129308_1001695_pt1 | contig 21633 bp, 22 predicted proteins | sample L827metagenome_FD_94440 | JGI IMG/M metagenome (GOLD analysis project Ga0129308, IMG submission 94440) | Ring-tailed lemur group fecal microbial communities from Wisconsin, USA - L827 metagenome | ecosystem: Host-associated > Mammals > Digestive system > Large intestine > Fecal | place: USA... | reverse complement strand
TGGTTAAGTTTATAGATTAATTTCCGAGGGGGAAGTTAATCAGGATATACAAAAAACCAAGGTAGAATGAGGTTTTTCAGTTAAAAAATCATTAAAAAAACTAACTGTTTTTGACACTACCTTTATTTAAAGGAGAAAATATTTATGGCAATTAATATTAAAGAATTAAAACCAGGTAATGCCTATACTGAAAATAATGATTTATTCTTATGTCTTTCAAATGAGCAAAATAAACAAGGAAGATTATCTGGAAAATACATGGTAAAGAGAAAAAATATGAGAACAAGCTCAATTACAGAAGTTTCTTATAATCCAACTGCTAAGATTGATTTGGCATTAATTGAAAAAAGTAAAATGCAATATTTATATGATGCAGGTGGTGCATTAGTTTTTATGGATAATGAAACTTATGAACAGATTGAAATTCCTAGTGAGCGTTTAAAATGGGAATTAAATTTCTTAAAGCCATCTGATGAGGTTGAAGTAACAAGTTATAATGGTGAAGTTTTAGGTGTTCAATTGGCTACAAATGTGGCATTTACAATTATTGAAACAGAACCAGCAGTTAAGGGTGATACTGCGACTGGTGCAACTAAAAATGCAACAATTGAAACTGGTTTCCAAATTAAAGTTCCTTTATTTATTAGTGAAGGGGAAACAGTTATTGTGAATACGCAAGATGGAAAATATCAAGGAAGAGCATAAGCTCTTTTTTTCATAATCTTATTTGCTTTATCATATAGTATATATGACAAAGGAGAATGAAGATATGAATAAACAAGCATTTACATTTCTAACATTATTTAGTCTGATCTTAGTTTTATCCATTTATTATATTATGTTACCACCTCAATCACAGGAAGAAGTTGTCACTAACAATCAAACAACAATAGAACAATTACAGCAACAATTGGATAAAAAGCGAGAAGATATTATTACTAAAAATAATGAAATTATAGCTAAGGAATCTAGTACATCTGAATCTATTAATGAAGCTTTAGAAACAATTAGTGAAACTAAAAATTTAGGTGAAAAAGAGAAAAGTATCGTTGCTAAAATTAAGGAATTAGGGTATCAAGATGCTTATGTTGAAATTGATACCCATACAATCAAAGTAACTATTTTGAAAAAAGAAGCTACTCAAAGTGATGCTTCTCAAGTCATTAAAGAGATTTTAAATTTAGTAGGTGATGGGTATCAGGTAGAAGTAAAATTTGTTGATGAATAACCTTGTAATTTTGTGCTATTTTATATACAATAGACTTAAAGAAAAGAGGTAATATTATGGCACATACAGATTATTATACATTTGAACAAGGAACCATTAACGGAAAAGTGCTGATGAATGTTCAGGTTTTTGATGTCATTGTAAAAAATACTGTCAATGAAATGAAAAATGTTTCTATAGATACATCAAAAGGTTTTCAAATTCCTGGAACAAAAGCTGTTGTTTCTTGCTCTATCAAAGATAATGATGTTTATATCAATATCCATGTTCGTATGAAATATGGTGTGAATATTTCAAAAATGACAAAAGAAATTCAAGAAAAAATAGCAACATCAATTAAACAAATGACAAGTGTGACTGTCAAACATATCAATATAGTTGTTGATAATATTGATTTTGAATAAGGAAGAAGAGCTTTCTTCCTTTTCTTTTGTTTATTTTTTATATGAATTATGTTAAAATGTTTATAATTTAAAGAATGTGGAGGTTTTTGAATTTGTATGGAAAAAACACGTAGACAGATTGCGAGAGAAAAAGCAACAATTGGTATATACCAGCATTTACTTGTTGAAAGTTCTTTGGAAGATATTAAAATTTTTTTGAAGGAAGATGAAACATTATCAAACAGTGAAGAATCAATGAATTTTAGTATTTGGCTGATAGAAACAGTTCTTAAAAATCAAAAGTCTTATCAACTTTTATTAGAAAAATTTCTTAAAAAAGGATGGACTTTTGAACGTTTAGGTATTATGGAAAGGGCCATTTTATTAATTGCAACATGTGAGATGTTAGAATCTGATCTTCCTAAAAATATCGTTATTAATGAAGCTATTTTGAATACAAAAAAATTCTGTGATGAAGATTCTTATAAATTTATTAATGGAGTTTTAAGTAAAATTGTTTAATGGAAAAACAATATATTACTGTCTATGCTTTAAATAGATATATAAAAGCCAAAATGAATCAAGATGTTTCATTACAGAGTGTCTATATTAAAGGAGAAATTTCAAATTATAGACCACATCCAAGTGGTCATCTTTATTTCACATTAAAAGATGAAAATTCAAGAATACAGGCTATTATGTTTGCTTCCTTAGCCAAAAAATTAAATTTTATAGTTGAAAACGGGATACAAGTTTTTATACATGCAAGCGTTTCAGTTTATGAGGTTACAGGGCAATATCAACTTTATGTTCAATCTATGGAACCTGATGGAATTGGGCAATTATTTTTACGATATGAGGCATTAAAAAAGAAACTTTCTGATGAAGGATTATTTCAAGAAAAGTTCAAAAAACCAATTCCACGTTTTCCCAAAAAAATAGCTGTTCTTTCTGCAAAGCAGGGAGCTGCCCTTCAGGATATTGTTCGTACTGTTGATTTGCGATTTCCTTTTACAAAAGTCATTGTTTTTCCTATACCAGTACAAGGGCATCAAGCATATGTACAAATCATTGAAACTTTAAAAATGGTTGATCGATTTGGATTTGATACAATCATTTTAGCTCGTGGTGGAGGCTCTTTTGAGGATTTATGGAACTTTAATGAAGAATCGTTAGCGAGATGTATATTTGCATGTCGAACACCAATCATAACAGGAATAGGTCATGAAACAGATTTTACAATTTGTGATTTTGTAAGTGATTGTCGATGTGCAACACCAACTGCTGCAGCAATGAGAGCCATACCTGATCAAAATGAGTTAAAGAAATATCAACACGAACTACATGAACAATTATTATATAAAATGAACAATCATTTAGATTATCATATTCAAAAATTAAAGAGATTGAAAAATTCATATTATCTGCACAATCCAGAAGTTCTTTATACACATGAAATGTTAAGACTTTCTCATCTCCAAGATCGTTTTACTTATCAATTTCATATTCTAGATATCAAAAACGCACAAAAGATTGAAAAATATAGAGAAAAACTAAAACAAATTATAGATAGAAAGTGTGTCTGTCACGAGAATGATCTACAAAAATTAATCGTTTCTTTAGATACACTTAGTCCTTTAAAAGTTATGCAAAGAGGTTATACATTAGTACATAAAGATGATAAGGTCATCAAAAGTAGCAAAGATTTATCTAAAAATGATGAAGTTTATGTACAATTTTCTGATGGATATTGTCAAGCAATTATAAAGTAGGTGAAAAAATGGATAAAATAACTTATGAACAAGCGATTTCTCGTTTAGAAGAAATCGTTAATCAATTAGAAGAAAATGAAATACCTTTAGAGGAAAGTATTGATTTATTTCAAGAAGGTATACAGCTTTCTCAAATTTGTGATGCTAAATTGAAACATATTCAAAAAAAGGTTGCTCAAATTTATGAGAATGGGCAACTTACTGATTTAAAAACAGAGGATAATCTATGAAATATTTAAAAGAAGAAATTAACCAAAGATTAGAAGAATTATTATTGCCATTAAAAGATGGTGTTGTTAAAGATGCCATGAGTTATTCTTTGTTGGCACCTGGGAAAAGATTAAGACCACTCTTATTTCTTACAGTTTTAAAATGTTATCAAATAGATTATCATGACTACATAGATATTGCATGTGCAATTGAAATGGTGCATACTTATTCTCTTATTCATGATGATTTGCCAGGAATGGATAATGATGATTTAAGACGTGGAAGACCAACCTGTCATAAACAATTTAATGAAGCAACAGCTATTTTAGCAGGAGATGCTTTATTAAATTTAGCAGTTAATGTGATTGCAAATATGAAAATCGACTGTCAACTTCAAGTTCAAATTTTAAATCGTTTATATGAAGCAAGTGGCATTAATGGAATGATTTATGGACAACAGCAAGATTTGTATTTTGAAAATTGTGAGGCTACACTTGAAGAACTTCAAGACATTCATTATCATAAAACTGGACAGCTTATTGCTGTAAGTATGCAATTAGCTTCATTAATTGCAAATCCAAATGATTATGATTATTGGACTCAGATTGGTTTTGATTTAGGATTGGCCTTTCAAATTCAAGATGATATTTTAGATGTTGTGGGTAATGTAGAGCAATTGGGGAAGAAAATAGGAAGTGATTTAGAAAATCATAAATCGACTTATGTATCTTTAATTGGCATTGAAAAATCACAAAAGTATATTGAAGAACTATTTCAAAAATGTTATGAAAATATCTATTCTATGAGAATTAATCATGGTTTAATTTTGGAAATATTAATGTCTATTTTGAAAAGGGTGAGTTAAATGCATATTTATGAGATTAAAGAGCCTAGTGATATTAAAAAGTTGAATATTCAGGAACTTGAAAATCTTGCTGAAGAAATTCGTCATTTTATTATCAAAAGTGTTTCTCAAACAGGAGGGCATTTTTCAAGCAATTTGGGAGTTGTAGAATTAACAATTGCTCTTCATTATATTTTTGATTCACCTCATGATCAAATTCTTTTTGATGTTGGGCATCAATCATATGTTCACAAAATTTTAACTGGTCGTTTTCATGAGTTTACAACATTACGTCAGTTTCAAGGTTTAAGTGGTTTCCAAAAAAGGAAAGAAAGTCCTCATGATACATGGGAAGCAGGTCATTCTTCTACAGCTATATCTGGAGGAATTGGTATGGCTATCGCAAGAGATCTTAATCACCAGCAAGGTGAAATCATATGTGTTGTTGGTGATGCTGCTATTATGAGTGGTGAATCTTTTGAAGCCTTAAATTATTTGGGATCAATTGATTCAAAAGTCATTATTATCCTTAATGATAATAATATGTCTATCTCTAAAAATGTTGGTGGTTTAAGTAATTTCTTATCCGATGTCAGAATGTCTGTTAAATATAAGAATGCAAGAAATAACTATAGGGATTTTTTAAATCAGTCATCTATAGGAAAAAAGGTTTATCATTTTACTAAAAGAATTAAAGATCAAATCAAAGAAAATGTTATTGAAGATAATATTTTTGGTGAATTTGGTTTGGATTATATTGGACCTGTTAATGGACATGATTTTCATGATTTACTTAGTGCTTTACGACTAGCTAGCGAAATGGATCATAGTGTTGTTGTTCATGTTCATACTATCAAGGGAAAAGGATATGTCTTGGCTGAAAATGATAGGAAAGGAGTATATCATGGAGTGACACCCTTTGATTACCATGAAGGTATTGTAAAGCATGAAGATTCATTAAAAAGTTGGAGTGCTATTATATCTTCACAAGTGGAAAAATTGATGGCTGTCGATCAAGATATTGTTGTTATTACACCTGCTATGATTTCTGGAAGTTGTTTGGAATCAATATTTACAAATTATCCAAAGCGTAGTTTTGATGTAGGCATTACTGAAGAACATGCTATGACATTTGCTGCTGGATTGTCTAATGCTCATAAAAAACCATATATTACAATTTATTCATCATTTTTACAAAGAGCATATGATCAAATCAATCACGATATTGCACGTATGAATCTTCCTTGTTTAATAGGAATTGACAGATGTGGATTAGTAGGATCTGATGGAGAAACTCATCATGGTGTTTTTGATTTGAGTTTTTTATCAGCATTACCAAATCTCATTTATATGACACCAAAAGATGCCAAGGAAGCAAAGATGATGGTAAATACTGCTTTCCTTTTAAATAATGCACCATATGCTATACGTTTTCCAAAAGGAAATACAATAGATTGGGATGTTTCTATACAAGAAACGATTGATATCGGAACTTGGGAATGGATTATTTACAATAGTTCTCATACATTGACAATTTTAACTTATGATCAAAAAGTCAATAAAGTGAAAAAGATGATTGAAAAACATTGTCTACCAGTTAATTTGATTAATGCGAGATTCATTAAACCATTGGATACACAAATGTTAAATCAATTATATGAAGAAAAACAGGATTTGATTATTTATGAAACTGATTTAATGATTGGTTCATTAGGCTCTTTAATTGCTCATTATTATTCAATAAATCATTTAGTTATGAATATTGATTATTTTGGAATTAATGATCATTATACTCCTCAAGGAGACATTGAAACATTATTAGAATATGAGCATATTAGTTTAGATGATTTACTTATGAAAGTAAAGGAGAAATGTTGTGAAGAAAGAAAGAGTTGATATATTATGTGTCGAACAAGGATTATTTGATTCTAGAGAAAAAGCAAAAAGAGCAATTATGGCTGGAATTGTCAGAGATGACTATGATTATATTGATAAGCCTGGTACAAAGATTCCTGTTGATTCACATTTGTATGTGAAAGGTGAAAAATTGGCTTATGTTTCTCGTGGAGGACTTAAATTAGAAAAAGCTATTTCTGAATTTCACATTTGCCTTAAAGATTTAATTATGCTAGATATTGGATCATCAACAGGAGGATTTACTGATTGTGGTTTGCAAAATGGTATTAAGGAAGTCTATGCTTTAGATGTAGGAACAAATCAGCTTGTTTGGAAATTAAGAAATGATATTCGTGTTCATGTTATGGAACAGACAAATTTTAGGTATGCAACTTTAGATATGTTTACATATGGACAACCTCAGTTTGCAAGTATTGATGTATCTTTTATTTCATTAAAACACATTTTTCCAGCTCTTTCTTCTATTTTAGTAAAAAATGGATATTTTGTAGCTTTGATTAAACCACAATTCGAAGCTGGTAAAGATGATGTAGGTAAACATGGAATTGTGAGTGATCCTTTGATTCATCAAAGAGTTATTCAGGAGGTCATAGACTATGCTCATCTTTCTCATATGTCAATAAAAGGATTAACATTTTCACCTATTACTGGTGGAATTGGTAATATAGAATTTTTAGGATATTTTCAAAATTGTGAAGATGCTGATGAAATTGTTTATATTGATAAAATTGTTCAACAAGCGCATGTTCATTTTAAAGGATAGGTGATTAAAAATGCTGAAAAGTCTTTATATATCTTCATTTATTATTATTGAGAAGATGCACATTGATTTTGAAACTGGAATGACTGTTTTAACAGGTGAAACTGGGGCAGGGAAATCCATTATTGTTGATGCATTAGGACAATTATGTGGTCAAAGATCATCTGTCTCTCTCATTAAGAAAGATGCATCAAAAGCTGTTATTGAAGGTATTTTCGATATTGATATTAATCCAGATTTGGAAAATATATGTGAACAGCTTCATATTGATCTCGATGAACAATTAGTTATTACAAAAGAAATTCTTAATTCAGGGAAAAGCACTATTAAAATTAATTATCAAAATGCTTCCAATAGTGCTTTAAAATTATTAATGCCTCATATCATTGATATTCATTCACAATTTGAAACACAAAAACTCTTTGAAGAAAAAAAACATATTTATTTATTGGATCAATTTGATTCAAATTCTCTAAATCAATGGTTAAATCAATATCTTGTTCTTTTTCATCAATACAATGATGTTACAAGACAATTGAAAAAAATGATAGAGAATGAGATGAGTGATGAACAGCTTGAATTTTTAGAAAGTCAATTGAATGAAATTGACGAAGTTGCTTATACTGATGATGAGGTCGAAGAATTTGAAAATGAATTAAAAATTATGCAAAACATTGAAAAAGTAAATGAAGGTATTCAGCAGTTTGAACAAGAAATGAATTCTTCAAATAGTGTTTTAACTTTATTAAAAGATGCTCTATTCTCATTAAAAACAATAATGGATTATGGAAATTTTCAAAAGTCATATGAAAATATTTATAATATTTATTATAATTTAATTGATGAATATGAAACAGTTATGGATATATATCACCAATTTCAATTTGATGAATATCGTTATCAAGAACTTCAAGATATTTTGTTTCAGGTAAATCGTTTAAAAAGAAAATATGGTTTTACGATGGAAAGAATTTTTGAATATCGAGAAGAAATTTCTGATAAAATCAATCAAATACATCATCGTGAGGAAATTATTCAACAATTAGAATTTCAGAAAGAACAAACTCGACAGGAAGCATTATCATTAGCTAAACGTATTCATGAACAAAGAGTAAAAAATGCATATCAATTTGAAAAACGCATTCAAAAAGAATTACAATCTTTATATATGGATAAAGCAGTATTTAAAATCCAATTTGAGGAAACTGATTTGAATGATTTGGGTATTGATAAAATAAAATTTATGATTTCAACAAACAAAGGACAACAACTTAGCTTATTAAATGAAACTGCTAGTGGTGGAGAAATTTCTCGCATTATGTTTGCAATCAAAACAGTGATATTATCTTATGAAAATATTGACACAATTATTTTTGACGAAGTTGATACTGGAGTGAGTGGTAAAATTGCTTCTCGTATAGGCGAAAAAATGTTAGATTTATCAAATCATAAGCAAGTTATTTGTATTACACATTTACCACAAGTCGCTTGTTTAGCAAATCATCATTTTGTTATTCAAAAGAAAGATCAGGTTGATCAGACAATTGCATCTATTGAACTCTTAAACAATGAAAATCGAGTAATAGAAATTGCAAAAATGCTTTCAGGAGAAAAAATTACACCTGAAGCAATTAATAATGCAAAACAATTATTGAATGTATAAAATATAAGCATATATGCCAAAATAAACTGTAATCATCATGATGATTACAAGGAGGTGTATATGCTTTGCTTTTCAAAAAGTTAAGTATATCACTTATCATTGTCGTTACTCTCTTATTTCAGTCTTTTTATGTTTTTGCTGCTGAGGTTTTTATCGGTGGTCAATCTATTGGTATTGAACTTAGTTATGAAGGCGTTATGATTACTGGAACATACGATATTTCTATTGACAACAAAAAATACAATCCTGCCTCAGATGGTTACTTATCTGGTGATCTCATTACTCATGTTAATGGTACACGTGTGACATCAATATCACATTTAATGCAATGCGTTGAAAAAGAAATTGAAATGAATCATTCGATAACCTTAACACTTAAAAGAGACAATAAAGAAATAACCAAGGAACTCTGTTTTCAAAAGAATGATGATAAATTTTCTACTGGACTATATGTTCAAGATGGTTTAACAGGAATTGGAACATTAACATATTATAATCCTGCAACTCAACATTTTGCTGCTTTAGGACATATTATGAAAGATACCTCTTTATCAAGTGATATGTCTATTCAAAAAGGAGTCATCTATGATTCATATGTTAAAAAAGTCATTCCTTCACAAAATGGGGAACCTGGTGAAAAAATTGCTGAAATGGGATCAATTGAATTAGGAACTGTTTTTGATAACAATAATTTTGGAATTTATGGAGAATATAATCAAGAGATAACTTCCTATGCTGAAAAACAGCTTATTTCAACAGCTTCTATAGATGAGGTAGAAGAAGGAAAAGCATACTTTTTAACTGTTCTTGATGGTCATACAATCACAAAATGTGAAATTAACATTACACATTTAAAAAAACAAAATAAGCCTTCTATTAAAGGTATTACCTTTGAAATAACTGATAAAAATGTTCTTACATCAGCAAATGGTGTCATACAAGGAATGAGTGGATCACCTATTATTCAAAATGGTAAACTTATTGGCTGTGTGACACATGTAGATGTTCATAATGTACATCAAGGTTATGGATTATATATTGACTGGATGTTAGAAAACGACAAATAGGAAGGGAATCATAAAGGTTCCCTTTTTATTTTCTCCTATAAATTCAAAAATTGTCCATGATAGTATCATGAATGAAATATACATTAATTCTTAAATCACAAGATATGATTGTTCCATTTGTTGACATATCAGGACAATGTATGGATACTTATGTCGTTTCTTTTTAAGAAAAAAAGACGAATTTGAAATTTTTTCGTTATATGAGTAATTTTTGAGAAAATTATCTTTGCAAACAATTTTGGCAGATATATAATTATTTTGCTGATGAGAATAAATCAAAAGGGTAAAATGGAAAAATGAAAACCTTTATAGCTATAGAACAACCTGAGTTGTTAGAGAATATTAGAATAAATTTAGAGAAAACAAAAGATTTTGAAGTTGTTGGTGTCGCAACAAATGGTATAGATTGTTTAAATTTTTTAAATCAAAAAACATGTGATTTACTTGTCATTGATTTAATGCTTCCACAAATTGATGGTTTAGGTGTATTAAGTCGATTAAAAGAACTAAAAAAGAATAGTTATAAAAAAGTCATTTGTATCACAAATTTCACAAATCAGACAATATGTAATATGCTTGAAAATTTGAAAGTTGATTATTGCTTTAAATATCCTTTTGATATAGATCATTTTGTAAAATCTGCTAAATATTTAACGTTTTCACAAGATGAACAAAAAATAGATCAAATTTTTCATGGGGATGAATCTGAAAAATATAAAAAAGTTAAAATTGAAAATGAAATTACAGAAATCTTACATGAAGTTGGAATACCTGCTCATATCAAAGGATATATGTACTTAAGAACTGCTATTTTAATGACTTACTATAATATAGAGATTTTAGGTCAAGTAACAAAAGTATTATATCCTGATATTGCAAGAATGTATAACACAACATCTTCTCGTGTCGAAAGAGCAATTCGTCATGCTATTGAAGTGGCATGGAATAGAGGTAATACTGATGCTATTGATGATATTTTTGGTTATACTGTCTCTGCGATTAAATCCAAACCAACAAACTCTGAATTTATTGCTATGATTGCCGATAAACTGAGACTTGCACATAAAACAGATAGTGTGAAAAAAGAAAGTCTTTATAATTATAAAGAATATATGCTAAAATAGAAGCAGGGCAGGTGATGTTGATGCAAATTATTTTTCATATAGATTTGAATGCCTTTTTTGCAAGTGCTGAAACATCACAAAATCCACAGTTAAAAGGACTTCCTGTTGTTATTTGCAGAGAATCCCGTCGAAGTATTATTACAACAGCTTCATATGAAGCAAGAAAATATGGAATACATTCTGCTATGCCACTTTTTAAGGCGAAAGAATTATGTCCAAATTTGATCATTGTTCCACCTCATTTTGAATTATATAAAACATTGTCAAAAAATTTCTTTAATCTTGTTGCTAGTTTTTCAAAAAAATTAGAAGTTGCAAGCATAGATGAATGCTATGTTGATATGACTGATTATATCAAAGAAAGAAGAATTTCTCCTCAAATGGTTGCTGAAAAAATACAGGATACTGTTTTTCAAACTTTAAATCTTCAATGTTCTATTGGTATTGCACCAAATAAATTTCTTGCAAAAATGGCTAGTGATATGAAAAAGCCTATGGGCATCACAATTATTACAAATGCGAATTATAAAGAAATGATTTGGCCGTTAAAAATAGGAGAAATGTTTGGAATAGGAAAGAAAACAGCGCCAAAATTAATTGCAAAAGGAATTTTAACAATTGGTGATCTTGCAAAATATGAAAACTATGAAAAAATCAAACCTATTTTGGGTAGAAATGCATTATTATATTATCAAAAAGCAAATGGTAAAGATTTTTCTAAAATTAATTATTCAAAAAATGAATTAAAATCCGTTGGTAATTCAACAACGTTTGAAAGAGATAGTAATGATGAAGATTACATTAAAGCCATGTTTAAAAGGCTTTCGCATGAAGTTTCAACTCGTGCAAAAAAAAGGGGACTTGTCTCTAATTCAATATCTATTACTCTGAAATATACTCGTGAAAAAAGTAAAACGAAACAAATCATTATTGATCATTATACCAACTCATATCGTACAATTTATGCAACAGCGTTACTACTGTTTGAAAGTATTTATCATGGTGAAATGTTAAGATTAGTTGGTATAAGCTTAAATAATGTTATTCATCAAGAAAATTTAAATCAGCAAATTTCTCTTTTTAATTATCAGAAAATTGAAGAAATTCATGTTGATAAAATAGATGAAATCATTTGTCAATTAAATAAGAATTTATCCGATGGACAAGTTATCAAAGCTTCAACTTTAATGAAAGAAAAATCAACAATTCAAAAAAAATACTTAGAAAATAATGAATAATTAAAAAAAACGCTCATAAAATTCTATTAAGAGGTGAGATATATGAGTGTTTTTTTACGTCATTTTATTGATGAAAAAAAGTATATTTTAATAAGTGTTATTACTTTAATAGTAATGGGATTTTTGTTTGGATTTTATCAGTATAATCATTCTTCAAACCTTATTAAAGATTTTTTCAAGAATCTTTTTTATCTTAATATTGAAGGATATGAAAACGATTATCAAAGTTACTTGATTTTAAATATTGTCTTTATTTTTGTATGTACATATCTAAGTTCTAGCTACATAGGGCATATAGGTATTCTTTTTTTGCTATTTTTAAAAGGTGTACAAATTTCATATTCATGTATTTTTACATTTTCAAATCTTTCTTTCTCATATATCATTCTTTTACTTGTCTTTTTGGAAACTGTTTTAGAAATTCTATTATGTATAACTTTAGGAGTTATGAATATTCATATTTCTTTGTATGTTACACTTGTGACATTCTTTTTAGAACAAAATTTCAACATGAAAAGTATGTTAAACTATAAATTAAATTGTCTTATCTTATCATTAATTATATTTGTTATATCATTAGCGTTTCGCTTATATATAATTCCATTCTTTTGATGACATGACTGGTTATTTCTATAAAAAATTGTTATAATAAAAATGGTGATGGTGATGTATTTTGAAATGTAATGATGCTTTAAAAGAATATAAACAGTATATGATTGTTGAAAAAGGATATAGTGATTATACAATTGAAAATTATATGAGAGATATTCAACATTTCTTTTCTTACATTAGTCAGAATGAGAATTTGAATGATATAAGAGACATATCACAGAATGATGTTCAAAATTATCTAAAAATAATTCATCAAACAATGAGTTCTTCATCTGTTGATCGTCATATGGTTGCCTTGAGACAATTTTATATATTTTTAGTAAAAGAAAAAATTGTAAAAAAAAATATAATGAGTTCTTTGGCAATGTCAAAAAGAACACATTATTTACCAGAGGTTCTCTCAGTTTCAGAGATAAATCAACTTTTGAACTCTGTTGAAGTTAAAGATGCTGTTTCATCAAGAAATCGTTGTATGTTAGAAGTTCTCTATGCTTCTGGTTTGAGAGTAAGTGAAATGTGTAACTTAACTTTAAAAAATATAAATTTGCAAAAGGGCTTTGTAAGATGTATTGGAAAGGGACATAAAGAACGTATCGTGCCTATGAATGAAAAATGTTGTCAACTGCTTAAAGACTATATTGAGAATTATCGTCCTGAGCTATTAAATGAGAATTCTTCTGATTATCTATTTATTGATAAGAAAGCTCAATGTTTAAAACGAGATCGGTTTTATCATATTTTAGAGAGAATTGTTAAAAAAAGTGGACTTAAAAAACATGTAACACCTCATACTTTAAGACATTCCTTTGCAACACACTTATTAGAAAATGATGCAGACTTAAGATCTATTCAAGAAATGTTAGGACATAGTGATATTTCTACAACAACAATTTATACTCATGTTTCAAATTATAAAGCAATTAATGAATATAGAAAATTACATCCAAGAAGTCAGAAAGGAAGAAAAAAATGAAAAAGTATAAAAGGATATTTTTAATTGTGTTAGATTCATTAGGAGTAGGAGATGCTCATGATGCAATTCTCTTTGATGATGTTGGATCAAATACTTTAGGACACATATGTGAAACAGTTCATGGCTTATATGTTCCTAATTTAGAAGGAATGGGTCTAGGAAATATAGGAAGTTTTAAGGGAATTCATCCATTAAAAAAACAACTTGCATACACAGCACGCCTTGAAGAAGTATCAAATGGTAAAGATACAATGACGGGGCATTGGGAAATGATGGGATTAAAAATTACAGAACCATTCTTAACTTTTACTAAAACAGGTTTTCCAGAAGAATTTATTTCTCTATTTGAAGAAAGAACAGGACGTAAGTGTGTAGGAAACTATGCCGAAAGTGGAACGAAAATTCTTGATGATTGGGGTGAACATCAATTACAAACAGGTGATTGGATTGTCTATACTTCTGCAGATTCAGTTTTTCAAATCGCAGCTAACGAAGACATCATACCTCTTGATGAACTATATCATGCATGTGAAATTGCTAGAGAAATGGCTATGAACGAAAAATGGAAGGTAGGACGCATTATTGCTAGACCTTATGTGGGACACAAAAGGGGTGAGTTTTCGAGAACTTCCAATAGACATGATTGGGCATTAAAACCTTTTGATAAGACAGTTTTAGATGCACTCAAGGAAAATAATATAGAAGTTATTGGTATTGGTAAAATTCCAGATATTTTTGTAGATCAAGGGATCACAAGAAAAATCAAAACGGTTTCTAATGCTGATGGTATGAAAAAAACAACAGAATTGGCCAAAGAAAAATTTACAGGACTTGCTTTCTTAAATTTAGTTGATTTCGATGCTGTTTTTGGCCATAGGCGAAATCCAGAAGGGTATGCACAAGCTATTCGTGAATTTGATGAGCAATTGAACGAATTATTGCTGTATCTTAATGAAGATGATTTGCTAATGATAACTGCTGATCATGGAAATGATCCTACATATAAAGGAACAGATCATACGCGAGAAAATGTTCCACTCATTATTTATAGTAAAGATTTAAAATTGCCAAAACATTTAGGACTTTTAGAAAGTTATGCAGTTATAGGGGCAACAATTGCTGATAATTTTGATGTTGAAAATCCTGGTATTGGTTACTCATTGCTAAAGGAAATTGTTTAAATATTATGAATGAAGAAAATAAACAACGTCAAGTGATTATGATGTCACTTGCTGCCTTATTAATTGGTATTTTATTATTTATATTTGGTTTATCAATATCATCGAATATAATACCATTAATAATTAATTATTTTATTGCTTTGCTTTTATATTTCAGTTCTTTTTTAGCTACATATCGTCAGCATCAACAATTACACTTGAGTATATATAAATATCTAATGTTTTTATCAGTATTTTTTATCATATTGAGTTCTATTGTTTTCTGTGTAAATTTATTTTAAAATTCACATAATGTATATTATACGAAGTTATGTATTTCATTTATATCTGATTTATAAAAACGGAATATCCCTATTCCGTTTTTTAATGTTTATTTTTCATCTTTATTAGCTCTTTCAAACGAATCATAAAGTTTTGTTACATAATTTCCATTAAAGCAAGATAAACACAATCCACATGTATGTTCTTTTTTAAAATGAATAGACTTCTGTAAACCTTCTTCACTAATAAAAGCTAAAGAATCAGCTTCAATATATTGACATAATTCATTAACATCCATATGATTGGAAATTAGTTCTTCAAGTGTTGATGTATCAACTCCATAAAAGCATGGAAATTTAATAGCTGGTGATGCGATACGAACGTGAACTTCTGTTGCACCCGCTTCTTTTAATAATCGAACAATACGTTTAGAGGTTGTTCCTCTAACAATTGAATCATCAATCATTACCACACGTTGGTCCTTCACAATTGATGAGACAGCAGAAAGTTTCATTCGTACACCCTGCTCTCTCATTTCTTGTGTTGGCTGTATAAAAGTCCTTCCTACATATTTATTCTTCACCAAACCCATTTCATAAGGAATTCCTGATGCTTCAGCATACCCGATTGCAGCAGAAATTGATGAGTCAGGAACACCTATAACAACATCTGCATCAACAGGTGATTCATGAAATAATTGTTTACCTGCAAGTTTTCTTGTTGTATGGACATTAATTCCATCTAATGTACTATCAGGTCTAGAAAAATAAATATATTCCATAGCACATATTTTATCAACAACCTGATCCTTTGTATAAGTCATTGACATGAGTTGTCCATCTTTTACTCTCACTATTTCTCCAGGTTCCACATCTCTCACAAATTGAGCGCCTACAACATCTAAAGCACATGTTTCTGATGCAAAAACATAAGCGCCATTTGATAATTTACCTATTGATAAGGGTCTAAGCCCATACTTATCTCTAGCAGCATATAATCGATCTTCTATGAGAATGAGAAATGCAAAAGCTCCATCTAGTAAATCCAGTGATTTACATATTCGATCTATCATCCTTCCAGTTTGTCTTTTAATGAGATGACCTAAAATTTCTGTATCAGATGTTGAAGAAAAAATACTCCCCTTTTCTTCTAAATCTTTTTTTAATACATTTGCGTTAACCAGATTTCCATTATGACATATTCCCATTGATCCACTCATTGTTCTAAATAGAAATGGTTGAACATTTGCAATTCCACCACCTCCTGCTGTAGAGTAACGAACATGTCCAATAGCTGAGACACCTTCAAGTTGAGCGATTCTATTCGCATCAAAAATCTCGGTTACTAGTCCTTCACCTTTATGAATATAGAGTTTTTTATTGTTTTCAACAAGAATACCTGCTGCTTCTTGACCACGATGTTGTAAACTATGTAATCCATAATAACAAATATTCGCAGCATTTTTGTGTCCTATAATACCAAAAACTCCACATTCCTCATGTAATTCATCTTGATTATTCATTTATAAGCACCTCTTTTAAGAAACATTTATTAATACTATTAAAATTTATCAAATATCATCTCTTTTGTCAATATTTCATAACAAAAGTCAAAAAGAAAGAGATATTTCTCTTTCCTAATAAATTTCATTTATAAAATAATTTTCATTAAAAATATCTTCTTCTAACTGATTTGCCATCATTGTGATGACTTTTTTACTTGTTCCAGGAATATTAACACGTAAATCGCATTCAAGATAAATATCTTTTTGCTCTTCTTTAAAGTAAGAGAGTAAATCTTTAATAAATTTATCTGATAAATATATAAATTCAGAAATATAAATATCATTATCACTTTCATGATAGATCATATATCCTTTATCTTTAAATATAACCACCTTGTCAGAAAAAACTTGACATCTTTTCATCAATAATTCCCAATAATCTTTATCTCTTATGCGATATGAATCAAGTGTTTTTGTAAATGCATTATAATAAACTTCTAAAAGATTATTATCATATATAGGTGTAATGTGACCAGCATCTAAAAATTCCTTATCCACATGAATTATTGAATGATAATGTGAAGCATAAAAACCAAATGGTCTATATATTTCAGGAACATAAGCTTGTAAATATATTTTTTCATTTTCATATAAATCAAGAATATACTGCAAGAGTGCTTTCATGCAACCTTGATTTTGAAAATTCTTATCTGTACAAACACCTAAAATAAAATAAATTTTTTGAGGTGTATGATCTATTGAAACATTTATTGGTACAATTTGTAAAGCAGATATAATAGTATTCTTCTGAGTAAGAACATATGTATGCTCTTTTTGATAATAATTTTGAAAATAAAATTGTGTAGATTCCTCTGTTTCATCTTCAAAAGAATTTTGCCATAACTCTTTTATTTTTTTAAAATCCTCATCATTTGCCTGACGAATATGTTGTTTTTTTAAAGAAATACGATATTTGTGAACCATCTTTATGGGATGCAAAGCCTGCTTTGATTTTCTTAAATTCTCTAAACCCATGTCTTCTTCTCTATTTACATATTGTTCAGACTCAAAATGATGTTCAAGTAATTCTTTTAGAATAGCAGGATATAATCCTCGTATATTTTTATTAGCCTTCTCAACATGAATTTGAATCGTAGAATGTTTAAGGCGAGATGCAATAATAAAAGCTTCCATTTTTTCATCGATAAATATTCCCCCTACTTCAAAATCAAGAAGATGTTGACTAGAGAGTAGATACATAATTCCTTTAACTTCACTTGTCATAGATTCACTTATTCCACTTTTTTCTGTTTCCCATTTATTTAAACAAGAAAGAATTGTGTCAAAATCATCTGTTAAATCTAAATCACGATATACATATTGAGGATATTCCTTTAAAAAAGCATTGTAATGATTTCTTCGTTTTTGCATTTTCTTTCCAGAAAGTGTTTTTAACATATTTTTATCATAAATATAATCATCATTATAAGGTGTTCTTTCAAAGATAAGCTTCTGATAGTAGAAAGGCTGAATTTTTTTTACAAATTCTTCAATTGCACAATCAATAATAAAATCAAAATGATGTCTTTGGCTATAATCAATCATATAATTGATAGCCTCTTGATAATATTTTTCTGATGTAAAAGGCATGGCCCAGAATTTCCAACCTTTATAATTATGTAGCATAATCAAAAAGTTTTCGTGAATTTCATATTGAATATGATATTCATGGTTCCACATCATCATTGTTACAAAATTTGAATTATAACCTTCATAATCAGCCATATCTAAATAAGGCTTAATAATTGAATAATCTTCTAATTTTAGTTCTTTCATTATTTCTTTCCGAGCAACATATGAATAAACTGCTTAGCAGTACGCCCAGAAAAACCTCCATTTCTTATTTCCCACTGTAATGCTAAAGTATGCAATTGCTCTATATCCATATCAATTTGATAAGTTTTAGCTAAACCATCGATAATATCCAAATAATGTTGTTTATTTGGATGAATATACATAATTTGAACTCCAAATCGTGAAACAAGTGATAATTTTTCTTGTTTAGCATCATTATTATTTATTTCCTGATCATGATTGCGATCGTTCCATGTTTCTTTAATCAGATGCCTGCGATTACTTGTTGCATATATAAGAATATTATCTGGTTTTTTCTCTAAGCCACCTTCAATAATAGCTTTTAAATACTTATATTCTACTTCAAAATCTTCAAACGATAAATCATCCATAAAAATAATAAACTTGTAATGGCGATTCTGCAATTCATTAATGATTTGTGGTAAAAAGATAAATTGATGTTTATACACTTCGACCATTCGTAAACCATCTTTATAATATTCGTTTAATAAAGCTTTGATACTACTAGATTTACCTGTTCCACTGTCACCATAAAGTAGAACATTATTAGCTTTTTTGCAACTCAAAAAAGCTTCTGTATTTGCTCTTAAACGTTCTTTTTGGGTTTCATATCCAATCAATTGGTTTAATGTATTATTCCCAATATGATCAATTGGTATAATTTTCCCATCATTATAACGAAAAGCTTTATTCAAACCATATTTTCCCACACCATATTGAATGTAATGATTATATAATATTTCATAAAATTCTTCAACAGATGTGCTTTGTGAAAGATTCATTTGTAAATGACATAACAACTCATGAATTTCCTGATTAATAATTGGCTTACTTTGTGGAAAATGAAAGAATAAATCCTGATATAAGTCATCTAAATAAGAAAAATCATAATGAAAATAATTATAAATAATTGTTAAATCATGCATTATAACTTTTTTTAATTGAAATGAAACATCCTTTTTTCTTTCTAATAACAAAGTAAAAGTATTTTCGTGTTGTGCCAATAATAATGTTAATAAACTCTGAAAAAGATGATCATGCAAATCATATCTTTCAGCTATACGAAGCAAAAGTGAAATCCAATCTTGATCACGAAGTTTTCCTTTCTCTTCAAAATAAGAAAGACATTTCAAAACATCACAATCATCACTGAGATGATGATATATTATTAATTCATTAAAACTCATTTTTTCCCTCTTTTCTTGTAAAAAAAGACGATAGCATCGTCTTTTTAATTTTTAAAGCTATGTATAGGTGCAGGAATACGTCCACCTCTATCAATAAATTCATCACATGAAAATTCATTTACAGGCATAATTGGTGCATATCCAAGTAATCCCCCAAATTCTACTGTTTCACCAATATCTTTACCAACAACAGGTATAATTCTAACAGCTGTTGTTTTCTGATTTATCATTCCAATAGCCATTTCATCAGCTATAATACCAGAAATTGTTTTTGCTGAAGTGCGCCCAGGAATAGCAATCATATCCAATCCAACTGAACATACACAAGTCATAGCCTCTAATTTTTCTAATGTTAATGCTCCCTTTTCTACAGCATCAATCATCCCTTGATCTTCACTAACAGGAATAAAAGCGCCTGATAAACCACCAACATATGAAGAAGCCATTACTCCACCCTTTTTTACTTGATCATTTAAGATAGCTAGCGCAGCAGTTGTTCCAGGAGCTCCAACTCTTTCTAAACCCATTTCTTGCAAACAATCAGCAATACTATCACCAACAGCTGGTGTAGGAGCCAATGATAAATCAATGATGCCAAAAGGAATATGGAGAGCAGCAGAAGCTTCTCTTGCTACCAATTGACCAACACGTGTAATCTTGAAAGCTGTTTTCTTGACAATTTCACAAAGCTCCCCAAAATCTTTTCCTTTAGCCGTTTTGATAGCATTACGGACAACCCCTGGACCACTGACTCCAACATTGATTATAGCATCAGCTTCACTTACACCATGAAAAGCCCCAGCCATAAACGGATTATCATCTGGTGCATTACAGAAAACAACAAATTTAGCACATCCAATGGAATCATTTTCTTTTGTTAGTTCAGCAGTCTCTTTGATAATTTCACCAACTAATTTCACAGCATCCATATTAATTCCCGTTTTTGTTGAACCTACATTTACAGAACTACATACTAATTCTGTTTCTTTCAATGCTTGAGGAATTGATTCAATTAGCATTTTTTCTGCCATTGTCATTCCTTTTGAAACAATAGCACTATAACCACCTATAAAATTAACACCAACTTCATGTGCACATTGATCCAAAACTTTTGCAATCTTTACAAAATCATTTGAACTTTGACATGCAGATGCACCGATAAAAGCAATAGGTGTAACAGAAATACGTTTATTAACAATAGGAATTCCGTACTTCTTTTCAATATTTTCTCCAGTTTTCACTAAGTCTTTAGCGATAGTCGTGATTTTCTGATAAATATTATCACATAGAATATCAATTTGAGAATCAATACAATCAAGAAGGCTAATTCCAATTGTAATTGTTCGAACATCTAAATTTTCTTGTTCAATCATTTTATTTGTTTCAGCAACTTCAAATAAATTAATCATATTTTCCTCCTTAAATTCTATGCATTTTATTGAAAATATCCTCATGTTGAAGCTTGATACTTACACCAATAGTATTTCCTAACGATTCTAATTGATCAGCTATAAAAGCAAAATCATGATTTGCTTCTGCAACATCTACAATCATCATCATATTAAAATATCCTTGTAAAATTGTTTGTGAAATATCAAGAATATTAATTTTTGCATCTGCTAAATATGTACATACTTTTGCAATAATTCCAACTTGATCTTTTCCAACAACAGTAATAATAGCCTTTTTCATATTCAACCCCCTGTATATAATTGGGTAGTGTCAAAAACAGTTAGTTTTTTTAATGATTTTTTAACTGAAAAACCTCATTCTACCTTGGTTTTTTGTATATCCTGATTAACTTCCCCCTCGGAAATTAATCTATAAACTTAAC
>Ga0129308_1001694_pt1 | contig 21647 bp, 19 predicted proteins | sample L827metagenome_FD_94440 | JGI IMG/M metagenome (GOLD analysis project Ga0129308, IMG submission 94440) | Ring-tailed lemur group fecal microbial communities from Wisconsin, USA - L827 metagenome | ecosystem: Host-associated > Mammals > Digestive system > Large intestine > Fecal | place: USA... | reverse complement strand
CACAAGCTTTAGAATAAATAACTTGCATAAATAAAAACTCCTTTTCTATAAGAATGAGAAGGAGATACAGTGACTGAATGACTGGCACTAAAGAGAAAGACTAAAGTCAATGATTAATCTGCAACATCAGGGTGCTACTTATGTGTGCTTGAAAGAGTCATTCTTACACTGGTTAAAATACTGTTTTGAACTGAAGAGCTGCAGAAATCTACAACTCACCCCGCCGTGCTTTGTAGTATGTATCTACCTTCAGTTAAAGAATAAAATAAAATGCCTGCAGAAACAAGTCATTTTCATGACTATGTGTGCCTTGGAGCCGCAGGCGGAAAGGAATGTAAGGTTAAAATGGAAAGATGTGGCAAAGAGAATAGCTGCATTGGTTGCTGAAGATAAGTATCTTAATGCTGAAGAAAAAAAAGAATATGAACGCTATCTTTATGATAACTTTCAGCAGGAACTAATAGCTGTCGATAAACCTATCGAAAAGAAAAATATCATAAGAGATTATCAGTGGAATGTCAATGAAACAGTGTATATTGATTCCAAGCCATATGTCATTATTGAAAATGATGAAAATATTGTTTTACAGGATAAGGAATTCCCATTATTTGTTGAAAATATTTCTAGAGATGAATTCAAGACTCTTCTAGAGAAAAGTCCTTTGAATGATGGACTTCTTAAGGAAGTAGAAAATGATAAAATAGAAGATGTTACTATCATCAATGGAGAAGCTGTTCATAACATTACATTCAGTGAAAATATCTATAATGATTATCTAGAGCATCTTACTCATAGGATTGAACAGAGTTCAGTCTATCCTATGTTAAGAGATAGAGAAACTGATGTAGATGAAGCATACGATCTTATCTATACTGAAATCTTTGAAATAGCATCAAATGAAGATGATACAGTTCTGATAGACTTGCTTCATGATGATGAGCATTTTGCTCATATGATAACAGATGATCTTATTGAAAGAATCTATGAAGATATTCGAGTAAATGAAAGTCATGCAAAGGAATTTGTGCAGAATAATCTAGATATTCAAAGGCATGCATTATTTAGTGCATTCAGTAGCATTGCTGAACGATTGGCTGATAAGAAATCCTATCTGCATGTTATGAAAGGTTCAAAATATGACCATCCACTGATGATAACATGTGACAGGGATATATCAGAAGTTACGATGTTTCATTACTATCAGGAAAATGGAACAGAAATCAATGAACCTTATATGAGGTTTAACGTGGATTTTGGTGCTAGAACATTAAGTCCTGTTGAATTTGAGAATCAATTAATGAACTTCAGATATAATCTAACAAACAATGATACCAGTCGAAGTGATGAAGAGATAGAAGCTGAAATGCTGGATTATGCTCTTCGATGGATGAACAATATCCATGATAAGCAATATATATTGGAAAGTGAACAGATCTACAGATATGAAGAAGGTCCAGGTGTCTTTACCAATGACTATGAAAATAACGAAATCATATTATCAGATATGCCCTATGATAGGTTAATGGATTTTGCAGGTGAGCATAGCTATATGATTTCTCCAAAGGTAAGAGCATTTGATGAGGAAAAAACAGTCAGCACCATTCTATATGCAATGAAGATGACTGACATTTCTCTATCATGGAACGAAAACTTTGAACTAATTGCTAAAGATAAGGACAACATCTGGCGTGGAAGAGAATTCTATGATTTTATGATTGATGAGGCGATTGTCTATGAGGATGAAAAACCATCCTTAATTGATGCGGAGACATTTGAACGATTTATAGGATTATCAAAGTCATACCCTGCTGTCCAAAGACCTAAGATTAATTATCATATTACCGATGAACATCTGGGTGCTGGTACTCCAAAAGAAAGATACCGAAATAACATTGAAGCTATAAGGCTTCTTTTCAGACTGGAGAATGAAAATAGAAGAGCAACACCTCAGGAGCAGAATATTCTTGCAAGATATGTAGGATGGGGTGGTCTAGCTGATGTGTTTGATGAAACAAAATCAAACTGGAGTCATGAGTATACTGAACTAAAGGAACTTCTAACCGATGAGGAATATAGAAATGCAAGAGAATCAACATTGACTGCTTTTTACACATCACCTGTTGTTATTGAAGGCATCTATGATGTTCTTGATAATCTGGGATTTAGATATGGAAATATTCTTGAACCTTCGTGTGGGACAGGAAATTTCTTTGGCATGATTCCTGAATCCATGGAGAAATCAAAACTATATGGAGTGGAACTTGACAGTATTAGTGGTAGGATAGCCAGACAGCTTTATCAGAACGCTAGTATTGCTGTTGAAGGCTATGAAAAAACAGATCTTCCTGATGCATTCTTTGATGCTGCTATCGGAAATGTTCCGTTCGGTCAGTTTGGAGTGCTGGATAAACGATATGACAAATATAATTTCAGTATTCATGATTACTTCTTTGCAAAAACATTGGATAAGATTCGACCAGGAGGAATTATAGCATTCATTACTTCACGTTTTACGATGGATAAGGCAAATTCATCAGTAAGAAAATATATAAGTGAACGTGCTGAACTGTTAGGTGCGATTCGTCTGCCAAATAATGCATTCAAAGAAAGTGCTGGTACTCATACTGTCAGTGATATCCTATTTCTTCAGAAAAGAGAGCGTCCTGCTGTCAAGGATGAGGAATGGATATATACCGAAAAAGATTTGAATGGCAATATAATGAACAGCTACTTTATCAGCAATCCTGATATGATATTAGGTACTGTTGAAAAGACACGCACAATGTATGGGGCTGATGATATAACAGTTGTACCTTTTGAAGATATGACTTTAAGAGAATCATTAAAACGTGCAGTTTCAAATATTCATGGCAGAATTGATGAATATATATTTAATGAGGAAATCAGTGATGATGGTGATGAAATAGTCAGCATTCCAGCTGATCCAACAGTAAGAAACTTCTCCTACACTCTTGTTGATGGTGATGTCTATTTCAGAGAAAATTCATCCATGAGCAGGATTGAATTATCGAAGACAGCAATGAATCGTGTTGCTGGACTTATTGAGATAAGAGAATGTGTGAGAAGACTGATTGAGTATCAGAAGGAAGATTATCCAGAAGATATTATTGATAATGAACAGATAAAATTAAATGAATTATATGATAGGTTTACTAAAGAGTATGGACTTATCAGCAGTCGAGGTAATAGCATTGCTTTTCGAGAAGATAGCAGCTATTACCTTTTATGTTCTCTGGAAAATCTGAATGAGGATGGAACATTAAAATCTAAAGCCGATATTTTTACAAAACGTACCATCCGAAAAAGAAAGACAATAGATCATGTAGAAACTTCAAATGAGGCATTGCTGCTGTCTCTTAGTGAAAAAGCTAAAGTCGATCTGGAATATATTTCTGAATTGACTGGATTTGATAGGGATAAGGTCATAAGTGATCTTAAAGGTGTTATCTATGAACTTCCTGATGTCAGTAATGATGAAAAGGTGTATGTAACTGCTGATGAATATCTAAGCGGCAATATTAGAGAGAAATTAAAGATTGCAGAATTGTCAGCTGCCATTGATCATAGCTTTAATGAGAATATTGAAGCGTTAAGACAGGCAATGCCTGATGATCTTGCTGCATCTGAAATAGAAGTAAGATTAGGAGCAACGTGGGTTGATCCTGAAATCTATGAAGATTTTATGAATGAAATATTCGGCACTTCGCGATTTGCACAGCAGCATATTCATGTGTCCTATTCATCAGTTACTGGTACGTGGGGCATTTCCAATAAGACCTGGGATAGAGGAAACGTCAGAACAGAAAAAACGTATGGAACACATCGTGCCAATGCATATCGTCTGCTGGAGGATGCATTAAATCTTAAGGCAACAAAGATATTTGATTATGAATATGATGATAGAGGAAAGAAAGTAGCAGTTCTAAACAAAAAGGAAACAATGATTGCGCAGCAGAAACAGGATTCAATCAAGGAAGCATTTAATGACTGGATATGGAGGGATTACTCACGAAGAGAACATCTGACAAAGAAATACAATGAACTTTTCAATTCCATTCGCCCTAGAGAGTACAATGGAGATCATCTTCAGTTTCCTAACATGAATAGTGAAATCACATTGAGAAAGCATCAGAAGGATGCGATTGCTCATGTTCTATATGGCAATAACGTACTTCTTGCACATGTAGTTGGTGCAGGAAAGACATTTGAGATGATTGCTTCATGTATGGAACTTAAGAGACTAGGATTATCACAGAAATCAATGTTTGTTGTTCCTAATCACCTTATTGAACAGTGGGGTTCAGAGTTTCTTCAGCTTTATCCTAGTGCAAATATACTGGTTGCTAGAAAACAGGATTTTGAAAAAAGCAGAAGAAAGAAATTCTGTTCCCGAATTGCAACAGGAGATTATGATGCAATCATCATTGGTCATTCCATGTTTGAAAAGATTCCAGTATCAGATGAAAGACAGAAGAAAATGATTGAAGATCAGATAGATGCCATTACTGATGGCATAAGAGAACTGAAAGCTAATAACGGGGAAAGATATTCCATCAAGCAGATGGAAAAAACGAAGAAGAATCTTCAGAAGCGACTAGAAAAATTAAACAGTGACGATAGAAAGGATGACGTTGTTACATTTGAGGAATTAGGTGTTGACCGATTATTTGTTGATGAAAGTCATAATTTCAAGAATCTGTTTCTTTATACAAAGATGAGAAATGTTGCTGGACTTGCACAGACCGAAGCTCAGAAATCATCTGATCTGTTTATGAAATGTCAGTATCTGGATGAGATTACCGGAGGCTAAGGCATAGTCTTTGCAACAGGTACTCCTATATCAAATTCTATGACTGAAATGTATACTATTCAGAGATATCTTCAGTATAGTCTTCTGAAGGAAAAAGGTTTAGAGCATTTTGATTCATGGGCTTCTACTTTTGGTGAAACTGTGACAGCTATTGAATTGGCACCTGAAGGTACAGGATATCGTTCGAAGATGAGATTTGCGAGATTCTATAATCTGCCTGAACTTATTTCAATGTTCAAGGAAGTGGCTGATATCAAGACTGCTGATATGCTTAATCTTCCTGTACCAGAAGTTCACTATCATAATATAGCAGTCAAGCCTAGTGAACAGCAGAAACAGATTGTTGCATCACTTGCAGATAGAGCACAGCTTGTTCGTGATGGTGGTGTTGATCCAACGACGGATAATATGCTTAAGATTACAAATGATGGTCGAAAATTAGCATTAGATCAGCGTCTGGTTGATGACAGATTGGATGATTATGCTGGAGGAAAAGTCAATGTATGTGTAGAAAATGTATTAAGAATATACAGGGAAACAGAAGATAAAAAGTCTACACAGCTAATATTCTGTGATATGTCAACTCCTTCTCATTCTTCAAGAAATATTATTGAGACAGTAGAGAAGAATGGTGTGTTTGAGCCAGCAGATTATACAAATGTCTACGATGATATTGCAAAAAAACTTATTGAAGGAGGAGTGAAACCTAGTGAGATTGCCTATATTCATGATGCAGGAACTGATGCAAAGAAAAAGGAACTGTTTGCGAAAGTTCGTGAAGGCAGCATAAGAATCCTACTAGGATCAACTCAGAAGATGGGTGCAGGAACGAATGTTCAGGATCTGTTAATTGCTTCTCATGACCTGGACTGTCCGTGGCGTCCTAGTGATCTTGAACAGCGTGCCGGACGTATTGTTCGTCAGGGAAATAGCAACACGGATGTTCATATTTATCGTTATGTAACTGAACAGACCTTTGATGCATATCTGTATCAATTAGTAGAGAATAAACAGAAGTTTATTTCGCAAATCATGACATCAAAGTCTCCAGTAAGAAGTGCTGAAGATATTGATGAAGCCTCACTTTCCTATGCTGAAATCAAGGCTCTTGCAAGCGGTAATCCCAAGATAAAGGAAAAAATGGATCTTGATATACAGGTCAACAAATTAAAACTGGCAAAAGCAAATTATCTTAGCGAGAAGTATGACCTTGAAGAAAAAGTCATGAAATTCTATCCAATGAAGATATCTGTGCTTGAGGAAAATATAAAAGGATTAGAAAAAGATATGGAAGAAACCGAGTCAGTCGAAGAATTTTCTGGAATGAAGATTAACGGGAGATTCTACGAAGAAAAAGAACTTGCAGGAAATGCTTTGCTTCTGGCCTGTAGTTCAAAAGATATCAATGAGCGTGATATTGGAACTTATAGAGGATTTAATCTCAAACTTGTCTATGATGCGTTTCATCAGTTTCATGTCTTAAGTCTTGTGAAAAACGCAGTTCATAAAGTAGAACTAGGTGGTTCAGAATATGGTAATATTACTCGTATTGATAATGTCATAGATGGTATTTCAAGACGATTGGATAATGAAAAAAGACTGCTGGATGAAACATTGACGCAGTATAGAAATGCAGAGGATGAGATAGAAAGACCTTTTGAAAAAGAAGAAGAATTAAATGAAAAAATAAAACAGTTATCTCAGCTGAATAAGGAATTGGATATTGGAAATAAAGATGAAACTGCAGTATTTATGAATGATGATATTGAAGAATCCAGTCCAAGAAATAAAATAATAGAAAGATAAGAGTGATTTATATTAAAAGCAGATCACTCTTTTATTGTGTGGTAAATATGAAAAGAAAAGGAATTTCAAAAGAAAGATTAAAGAAAATAAAAGAATTGGATTTGCTGACATACTACACTAATTATGAGCCAGATGAGCTTATACCAAATGGAAAAAGTGATTACAAGACAAAAACCTACAGTTCTTTACATCTTTCAAATGGATTATGGACGTACTGGGCAAAAGGAATCGGAGGAAGAAGTGCTCTGGATTTTTTTATTAAAGTTAAAGGGTATGAATTTCTTGAAGCTGCTCATTATCTTAATGAACTGATAGAGAAGAAGCCTCCAGAAAAAATTTTTCAGTATCATAAAAAGGCTCATAAGCTTATTCTTCCGAGAAGAAGTGATAATGATGAAACAGTTAAAAAATATCTTATAGATGAACGAAAGATTGATAAAGATATTGTTCAGTACTGTATTGATAAAGGATTAATTTATGAATCAGACAAAGATCATTCAGTTATCTTTGTTGGATATGATTCACATAGATTTCCAAAACATGCTTCACTTAGATCAACAAAGGATACAACCAAGAAAGATATTTATGGAAGTGATAAAACGTTTAGCTTCTCAATCAGAAATCCATCAAGTAGAAAGGTTCATGTATTTGAATCAGCAATTGATCTGTTGTCATACATGACTCTACTAAAAAATATCGGAAGAAACTATCTGGATGATAATTATCTTTCATTGTCAGGAGCAAGCGTTATAGGTAAATCTATTGAGGAAACATCTATTCCTGCTGCTTTAGAAAGGTTTATAAAAGATGAATTCATAGATACAGTTTATCTTCATCTTGATAACGATAGGGCAGGGAAAGAAACTTCAGAAAAGATTGTTTTTCATTTAGGAAATAAATTGAAAGTGTATAATCAGCCACCCAGCATGGGTAAGGATTTCAATGAATTATTACAGATAAAAAAAGACAGAAAAAGGTATTCGAAATTAGAAAATCGTTTTTAAAAATAGTAATCTTAAAAGTTAGTTATAAATATAAGAGTCTGATGGTAAAATGAAAAAAGAAGAATTCATTCTATGTACAAATAATAGTATGGAATTTTTATTTTGTTTATGTTATATTGTTTGTAGAAGATAATTCTTCTCTAAAACGGAGGACCATAGCCTGAGTTGGAGTGACTAAAACGGAGTTACCATAGCCTTAGTTGGTAGATTTTTATGATGAACAGAGATGGTCTTTGGACTTTTCTCTGTTTTCTTTTTAAATAAGGAGGGTTTACAATATGAGATTATTCAAGGTGTCTAAAACGTATTTGGAGTCAATTCAGGTAATTGATAAATTCATACCTAGAAATGATAATGTAGTTGGAACTATTTATAGATTAAATGGATATATCTATTTTTTACCTGTGAATCGTGATGATGAGAACGATTATGATACAGACGGTCATGTAAAACATTCATTACCTTTTATGATAAGAATGACAGATGAAACGGGGATGAAATGTTATGGTAAATGCCTGATTTCTAACATGTTTGCAGTACCATATAAAGACCTTGTTCCGTTAACAAAAAATGAATTTAACTCTGCTTATGAAAAAAGAATAGAGTATTTAAAAAGACACAAAGAGAGAATTCTAAATTCTATTAAAAGATTATATAAACAGAAAACTCGTGGTTATAAACAGGATTATCTTTTAAGAACAGTAAATTTTAAAGCAACTGAAAAATTTGCAATACGATATGAAATAGATAATTATGGAAAACATTATAATCGTTTTCCAGATGATAATTTTTTTATAACAAATCCTTATACAACAGGTGAAACTGAATATGTATTAATGAATAAGAATACAGAAATAGCTAGAATTCTTTACGACAACGAAAATAACAAAGTTATAGAAATATTAGAAGAAAAAGAAACTGACTATGCACCTCTAGATTGTTTTAAAGAAAAGAAATTAAATGCAAAGTATATGACAGCATGGTTTAGAGGGCGCGGAATACCTTCGTGGCGTGATGGATTAGACGATATGCTAGACAATTTAGGTATTGAAAACAAAGATATGCTTTTAAATAAAGCGTTTGGATTATCTTTAACAGATCAGTATTGGATGAATCCAGTTGAAATGAAGATGGAATGGAAAGAAATAAACTTTTTTATGAATGACTTCAACAGTAGAGATTTTATTGAAGCTAGTTTTGAAAACAAAGTCTTAAAAAAAGATGGTGTCGATTTATATACACCTAATAATACTTCGGATGGTATGCTGAAGAAAGCATGGACTGTAGGAGAAGACAAGAAAAGATATTTGTTGAAAGGATCTTTTAAAGAAAAAGATTTAGAGCCATTTTGTGAAGTTCTTGCGAGTAAAGTGGGCAAGGTATTAGAAGTTGATAGTGTTGATTATGAACTGGAAATACTAAATGAGAAAGTTATTTCGAAATGTGAATGTTTTGTTAATGAAGATACAGAACTAATATCCGCATTTTCTATTCTTAGGCATGAGGATATAGATTTGAATACATCAGATTATAGGTTTTTATTTCAGAAATATGTTGATATCTTAAAAAAGCATGGGATAAAAAGTGCAGAAGAAAAAATAGCAAAAATGTATATATTAGACTATCTGATTGTTAATAAAGATCGTCATTTGGGGAACTTTGGAATCATCAGAAACTGTAATACACTTGAGTGGATAGACATTGCTCCTATATTCGATAGTGGAGCGGCAATGTATTCACAGGATGAAATATTTGAATACAATTTTTCAGTGGCTTATGGAACTTTCTTTAATAATAAACACTTGGAGTTTGATAAAATTCTAGAAATTGTTGGATTAAATAAAGATTTAAAACCAGATTTTGATTCTTTATATAGTATAGCTGATGAATGGAAAAGACTACTTTATGAATATCAGCATATAACAGACATGTTAGATGAAAAAATTGAAGCCTTATATTTAGGATTTATAGAAAGAATCAATAAATTGAAAATTATTTTTAGCAATCATGATTAGGTGATTGCTTTTTCTTTTTGAAATGGAGGACTAGGAAAGTGAAGAAATTTTATGTTGAAATATCAGACCCAATAGAAAATATTGTGATAATTCAAGCTGAATCAGAAGACGATGCAGTAAAAAGAGTCAGAGAAAGTGAATCAAGTTTTTGCTTGATTATTACAACAGAACAGGAGGATTACTGATGAAAAAGTATACAGTTGAGATTACTGAAACACTTCAGAAACAGATTGAAGTTAAAGCAAATTCAAAAGAAGAGGCATTAGAAAAAGTCAAAAGAAAATATCGAGATGGTGCAGAAGTTTTAACCGAAGAAAACTATATAGATACAGAATTTGATGTGATTAAAACTGAAAAAGTCAGAAGTAATATGGAAAGATAATCAAAAATAATTAGTGATTATTAATATCGGCTGGTAAATATTTTGAAATGGAGTTAGAAGATATGATTAGAAAGATAAATAAAGATATACAAAGATTAGAACAGCTTAAACAAAAGAAGACTGCTCTTAAGGAAGAATTAGAAAAAGAATTGAATGAAATTAATGCCAAACTTAAACAGCTTTATGCATTCAAATCTCAGTATGAGAAAATGGAATCATCAGTTGATGATTTTTTTGAATCTTATAATGAAAATAAAGTGACTGAGACACAGTAGTGTCCTGTATTAGCAGCAAGCACTGAATTATGATATCCACATAATTCGCATGTTAGGGAAAATCCCTAATACCCTTATTTTATGTATGAAAGGATGGAACAGATGTCCAGAAAAAGAAACCGTCAGTTTCTTGTCCGAATGGATGAGAATGAATTCAGAAAATTAAATGAAGCAGTCGTAAGGAGCGGATATACTCGTGAAGAATATGTTCGCTCCCTTTTGTTTGGTCGTATTCCAAAGGATCAGCCATCACCTGATTTTTTTGAGATGATTTCTCACTTAAGAAAAATCGGCAACAATATTAATCAGCTGACATTGATTGCTCATCGAACAAACAGTATTGATATCCTTAAGTTAAAGGAGCAGTTACATTATCTTAATCAGAGTATAGGAGACATTCGTGAAGAAGTACTGTTACCTAGAAAGGTGGAAGATTAATGGCAACAACTGCAATATGGGATGTAAGGGATAATCTCAAAAGAGTAATTGAATATACATCCAATCCAAATAAGACTGAAAAACCTGAGAATGAGAATTACCAGTATAATGGTTTGTCTCAGGTCATCAGCTATACAACACATGACCTTAAAACTGAAAAGCAGCTATATGTGACTGGAATCAACTGTTCATTATTTACTGTTCAAAGAGATATGATAACAACAAAAAAACAGTACCATAAGGAAGATGGCATATTGGCTTATCATGGCTATCAGTCTTTTGCGAAAGGTGAGGCTGATGCTGAAACAGCACATCAGATTGGTATTGAATTAGCGAATGCATTATGGGGAGAACGCTTTGAGGTTCTGGTGTCTACTCATCTTGATAAGGAACATTATCATAACCACTTTGTTGTAAACTCGGTATCCTTTAAAGATGGACTTCGCTACTATGACAACAAAGCAACCTATAAGAAAATGAGAGATGTATCAGATGCCTTATGTAAAAAATATAAGTTATCTGTTATTGAAAATCCACGATACGAAGGAGTGAATTACGGTGAGTGGAAAGTGATTCCGACAATCCGTCATACAGTCAGAGAGGATGTTGATTATGCAGTCAATAGAGCAATGACATTTAGACAGTTTATCTCCTTAATGGAAAAGATGGGATATAAGTTCAAATTCAATAAGCATATCGCTGTATTGCCTCCTCATGGCAAAAAGTATATTCGACTAAGAAGTCTAGCTGATGATGACAGCTATACAGAAGAATCAATAAGAAAAAGAATTCTAGAAATCAGCAATGTACAGTTTGAATCAATTCAGGAAGAAAAACATTATCTAAAGGTTTTTCATTATAAGGGAAGCATGAAGAATGCAAAAAAGATTACTGGATTCAGAGCTCTATATTTCAGATATATGTATGCTATGGGTATATTACCAAAGAATGCCCTAAATAAAAAGCGAGTGCATTTTTTATTGCATGAGGATCTGAAATATATTGAACGCATTAGTGCGGAAGCAACACTGCTAGCTAGAAAGAAGATCAGTACAATCGATGAACTTGAATCTCATCTGGATATAGCAACATCCAGAAAGGAGAATCTAATCAGGGAGCGAAGATGCGTCTACAACAAAATCAGACGCTGCCGTAATGAGGAGACAAAAGAACTCCTTCAGTGTGATGTTGAATCATTGTCAACATCTATAAAGGAAGCAGCAAAAGAGATTTCACTATATGAAGGAATCAAAGCAAGAAGTAAAATTATGTCCTCAAAGCTAAAACAGATTCATGAGGAGGAAAAACAAAAAGAAATGAAAGAACAGAATTATATTAAAGAAAGAGGTGTTAAGTAATGAATGCTGGTGGAGAAACAGCAGATCAGGCTGTCAAAATGACATTACAGGGTATTGAGGTTGTCGGTAATCTTGCGTTGAAGGCTGGCGAAGCTGCTACAAAGTCTTTAGCAGCTACTCTATATGCAATACTTACTGACAGGAAGAAAGTGAGAGGAAAAACTCGCCTTAATACATTGCTGAAATCCGGAAAGGAATTAAAGGTATTTGCCATTCGTCATGAGGATCTAGAAAAATTCTGTACTGAAGCGAAGCGTTATGGTGTTCTTTATTCCGTGTTGAAAGAGAAAAACAATACGGATGGTATATGTGACATCATGGTACGTGCAGAGGATGCTGCAAAGATTTCAAGAATTGTAGATAAGTTTGAACTGGCAACGATTGATACTCGTGCATTAAGAGAATCCATTATGGCAGAACGTGATGAAAAGGAAAATCCGTTTAAGGATGTAACAGCATTAACAGATAAACAGCATGATGAACTTGTAGAAATGTTAATGGATTCCACAAAGGAACAGAATAAAGAGCGAAGAACTGTTGAAATCATAGAGGCAGATCAAAACCCCAAGCATGCTCGAACAAAGAAAAAGAGCGACAGTCAGTTCGAGCACAGTTTCAGGAAAGCAAACGTCGCAGAGGATACAACTTTTAAAGAGAAACGAACATCAGTTCGTGATGAACTAAAAGAAATCAAGACAAAACAATCAGTAGATAAGAAGTTAAAGACCAATCAGCGAGATCACTCAAAGAGGAATTCTCGTAAAATAAATAGAAATAAACCAAAAAGGAAGGTACGTTGATTATGGGTAGTTATGATGTATTGAACGATGATATTCAGACCAAAGAAAATAAAACACAGATGAAACAAAGATTGTCAAAAGAAGAATATGCCAAGAAGATGAAAGAAACAAGAAAAGCCTTGTTTTCAAGAGTGAATGAACAGACTTTGATTGCTGTATCAGATGAAAAGAATTATTTGAACTATCTTACATTACAGGCAACTTTAGGATATACAGTTCCTAATACGATGCTTGTTATGGCGCAGCAGCCTGAAGCCACTAAAGTCAAAGACTTCATGCACTGGAAAGAAGATGGTGTAAGTCTAAAGAAAGGCGCCAAAGGTATTCAAATATTAGAACCATCAGGTGAATTTAAAAGACGTGATGGCAGCGTAGGCACTAATTACAATCCTAAATATGTATTTGATATTTCTCAGACCACAGATGAAATAATTAGTAGTATGGCGCAATATGAGACTACTGATCTAGTAAAGGCGGTTACCTATAAGACTGATATCGTTCCAGAGGTTGTAAGTAAGAATTCTACACTTCCTAGAGATGTTTACTTTGATCCATCCCAGAAGAAAATCTATGTGAAGGAAAAATTACTTCCAGAAGTCTTACTTAAGGGATTGATTCGTGAATACTGCCTTGCTGAAACAGGAGATAGGTCTGATTCAGCAGTCAGCTTCAATGTGGATAGTGCGACTTATATGATTATGAAAAAATATGGAGTGGATGTTGCTGATGTATCATTTGCAAAACACTGCAGAGATTATTTTAAAGGCAAGGAAGACTATACCGTCAAAAAGGAATTATCATATATTAAGAGTTTATTTGATAAGGTATCTGAAAGAATGGACAATGGATTATATGTTCGTGAGCAGGAAAAAGAAAAAAGACATAAAACGAATCGTGAGGCAAGATAATGAAAAATAAAGAAGAATTATATAGCATTCTTGTGACGAGTATTGAAAAACGAATTATTGTAAAAGCTCTTGTTGAATTAAAGAAGACTCAGGAAAATGAAAACAAAACAACAGACTTTTTGGATGATATTCTAGTCAAGGTATGTGATGCACCAAATGTAAGAGAAAAAAAGAAAAAATTCTATGAAACGAGATAAAACTGAAGAATATATATTTTTAGGATTACTGATTATTCCGACTGTATGGTTTGCAGTTAAAGTGGCTCCTTATATGGATAAGGGATTACACAATGTGATTGCAAACTTAAGTGAAGTTACCAGTAATCCTTTTTCTTTTGAATGGTGTGAATATACATTAAGAACGATATTATTACTGCTGGTATTTTACCTTTTTGGTATAGCTGTCTATCTTTCAACAATGAGAAATTATCGAAAGACGGAAGAGTATGGCTCAGCAAAATGGGCGAATGCAAATACTGTCAATAAGAAATATGCTGATAAGAATTATCTTGACAACAAACTGCTTTCACAGAATGTTCGCATCGGTCTAGATGGAAAAAAGCATAGAAGAAATCTGAATACTATTGTCATAGGAGGAAGTGGTGCTGGTAAGACACGTTTCTATGGTAAACCAAATATCATGCAATGCAATACAAGTTTTGTAATTCTTGACCCCAAAGGAGAAATTCTGCGAGATACAGGTTATCTACTTGAAAAGGAAGGTTATGTTATAAGAGTCATTGATCTTATCAACATGGATAAGTCGCACTGCTACAATCCATTCAGATATATCAAAGACGATAAGGATGTACTGAAACTGATCAATAATCTTATCAGGAATACAACACCTAAAGGTTCGCAAACTATGGATCCGTTCTGGGAAAAGAGTGAAACAGCATTGCTTGAGGCTTTATGTCTTTATCTGATGAATGAAGCTCCTGAAGAGGAACAGAATTTTACAATGGTTATGGAAATGATTGCAGCTGCTGATGTAAGAGAAGATGATGAGGATTATATGAGTCCACTTGATGAACTTTTTGAAAGGCTGGAAGAAAATAAACCCAACACACTGGCCTACAAACAGTACAAGATTTATAAGCAGGCTGCTGGCAAGACAGCCAAATCAATTCTTATTTCTGTTGGTGTAAGACTGGCTGCTTTTAATCTTGATAGTATTGCATCAATAACATGTTATGATGAACTTGAACTTGAAAAGATGGGAGAAAGAAAAACAGCACTCTTTGCAGTCATACCAGATAATGATTCAACATTTAATTTTCTTGTCGGTATGCTATATACTCAGCTGTTTCAGACATTATACTATCAGGCTGATATAGTTCATGGCGGAGAACTGCCTGTTCCAGTTCACTTCCTCATGGATGAATTTTCGAATGTTGCCTTACCTGATGAATTTGACAAGCTATTATCTACGATGCGCTCAAGAAGAATATTTGTATCAATCATTATTCAGAATCTTGCTCAGATTAAGGCACTGTATAAGGATGCATGGGAATCTATTGTTGGTAACTGTGACGAACTTTATTATCTTGGTGGTAATGAACAGTCTACTCACAAATTTATGAGTGAGTATCTGGGCAAGGAAACACTTGATACAAATACTTTTGGCAAATCAAGTGGTAGTCATGGAAGCTATTCAACAAACTATCAGCAGACAGGACGCGAACTGCTTACTGCTGATGAAGTGCGACTTCTTGATAATGATTATGCTCTGCTGTTTATCCGTGGCGAAAGACCAGTCTTTGACAGGAAATATGATATACTGAAGCATCCTAAAATAAATGATACGAAAGATGGCTCGGCTCCACCATATCAGCATGGAGTAGTAAAGCATACCTATGATGACTGGCAGAATATTATACTTACAGATAATGAATATGAACTGTATTCTGAAGAGGATATGGAAGAATATTTTAGAAAATTAAAACTGGAGGAAAATAAAAAATGAAATTTCTAAAACAATTTAAGAGTGTAAAACGACCAATGTACATCTATGTGGCATTGGTTTTATTATTGAATTTTGGATTTGTATCAGTCTATGCGACAAATGATCCATTAGCAGTTGTAAATAATTTAAGTGAATTCGTATTTGCGTTAATTCGTGCTGTTGGCATGATTTTGTTGGGATTTGGTATTGTACAGATTGGATTGTCACTTAAATCTCACGACCCGTCACAAAGAGCCAACGGCTTTATGACATTGGCTGGTGGTGTCATTATCACTTTCGCAAAAGAAATTCTAAATTTAATTATTGGCGGCTAGTCATAGGATGGTGATTATTAATGGATGGAATAATTGACAATCTTGTGAACGCCATTGACACATGGAATGAAAAACTAGCGGAGATTTGGTTGTTATTGACTGAATCTCCTCAGACCTTTAAGGGTGGAGAGATATGGTCAATCATTGAAAAGATACATGGAGCACTGCTAGCAATAGGAGTTGCTCTTCTTGTATTGTTCTTTGTATTCGGTGTAGTTAAATCATTTACGAATTTCAATGAAATCAAGAGACCTGAACAGGCCATCAAACTATTCATTAGATTTGCGATTGCACGTGGATTAGTAGTATACGGTATGGAACTTATGATTGCTGTCTTTGATATTGTACAGGGAATAATCATACAGATTAGCAATACTGTTGGATTAGGTACTGCTTCACAGACAGCACTGCCACAGGAAATTATTGAAGCTGTCAATAACAGTGGCTATCTTGAATCTATTCCCTTATGGGCTGTTACCTTATTAGGAGGAATTTTCATAACAATACTGTCATTTGTTATGATACTGACAGTCTATGGACGATTCTTTAAGCTTTATATGTATACTGCAATATCACCGATTCCTTTATCTGCTGCAGCAGGTGAATCAACACAGAATGTTGCGTATACTTTTCTTAAGTCATATGCAGGTGTATGTCTTGAAGGTGCAATTATAGTTTTAGCCTGTATTATCTATTCTGCTTTTGCTTCATCTCCACCTGTAGTTGATACTACAGCAAGTGCTATTTCGATGGTCTGGAGCTATGTAGGAGAACTGATCTTCAATATGCTTGTTCTTGTTGGAACAGTAAAAATGTCAGATAGACTTGTGAAGGAAATGATGGGTTTATAAATAAGGTTACAAATTGTCAAAATTCATAAACTATCTATATTAAATATTATTTGACTTTTTTTATAGCAAAGATGAGAAAAATGTAATAAGGATCAAAAAGTTTTAAGCCATTATCTCTTTTAAAAAAATAATTGTAAAGACACTTTGGTGTTTTTTTGTTTGAAAACGAGGTGATTTAAGATGGAAGTTAAAATTAATAAAGAAGTTAGAGATTATACAGAAAGTATATTCTTGGGTTTATCTTTTAGGCAGTTTTGTTTTTCTGTAATTGCATGTGGTGTTGCAGTACTAATTTATTTTAGCTGTATTGATAAATTAGGGATGGAAATAACAACGTGGCTTTGTGTATTAGGTGCGTTCCCATTTGCATCATTAGGATTTATCACATTTCAGTCAATGAACGCTGAGGACATTTTGATAAATGCATGGTGTTCATTTTTATTATCTAGAACTGATCTTATTGATAAACCATATAATCTTTATTTAGATGTGTATAGCATATTATTTGAGAAATATAAAAAGGAGGCAATGAAAAAAGATGATAAAAAGCTATCAGAGACTAAAGCAGTTAAATAAAGAAAAATTTAAAGTACCAAAAACAGTACAGGATATTATACCAGTTGATACCATCTATAAGGATGGTATTTTTCGTATGGGAAATAAATATTCAAAAAGTTATAGATTCCTGGATATAAACTATTCTATTGCATCTAAGGAAGATAAAACGGAATTGTTTCTTGATTATGGAGAATTACTCAATTCCTTTGATCCATCTGTTATGACAAAAATAACAATCAATAACAGAAAGATTGATTTAAAGAAGTTCAAGGAGGATATTCTAATTCCAATGCAGAATGATTATATAGATAAATATCGCAGTGAATACAATGATATGCTGTTAGAAAAGTTATCAGAGAGTGATGATATTATACAGGAAAAGTATATAACGATTACAGCATTTAAGAATAATATCAATGATGCTCGTTCATTCTTTAATAGACTAACAACAGAATTATCTTCTCACTTTATTAAATTAGGCTCAAAATGTATTGAAATGAATGTAAACGAACGTTTAAAGATTCTTCATGATTTTTACAGAGATAGTGATGAACCATTTTACTTTGATATGAAAGATAATGCAAAAAAAGGCCATTCATTTAAGGATTACATTACACCTAAAATGCCTAAATTCAAAAGCAAGTATTTTACTTTTGATAATAAATATGGACGTGTTCTTTATTTAAGCAATTATCCTCGATTTATCAAAGACAGTATTGTATCTGAACTATGTGATTTGAATAAAAATCTTATGTATTCAATGGATATCATTAGTATACCTACCGATGAAGCTGTAAAGGAAATGGAAAACAAATTATTAGGAGTCAATACCAATATAACCAACTGGCAGCGAAGACAGGTAGCAAACAATAATTTCTCTGCAGTTATTCCATATGACATGGAACTTCAAAGAAACGAGTGCAAGGAATTCCTAGACGATCTTATTGTACGAGATCAGAAGATGATGCTATGCAATATTACTATTGTTCATCTAGCTGATACAAAAGAAGAATTGGATAATGACACTGAAACATTAAAGGCAGCTGCCAGAAAATATATGTGTGAATTATCTACATTGTATTTTGCTTCAAGACAGCTAGATGGTTTGATAACTGCACTTCCAATAGGTGTAAATAGATTAAACATCACAAGAACCTTGCTTACTGAAAGTGCATCAGTTTTTATTCCATTTAGAGCGCAGGAAATCATGGATAAAGGAGGAATCTGGTATGGGCAGAATGCCATTACAAACAATCCGATTCTATGCAATAAGGAATATCTTCAAAATCCAAATGCTTTTGTATTAGGGGTACCAGGATCTGGTAAATCCTTTCTAACCAAAGAAGAAATTGAGTTTATTATCATGTCGACAAATGATGATGTGCTTATATGTGATCCAGAAGGAGAGTATGATCCAATTATCAATGAAATGGGAGGAGAAGTTATCCAGATAGGTGCTAGCAGTAAAGATAGAATTAACGCAATGGATATGACTGAGGGCTATGGAGATAGCGGAAATTCTATAGGTGATAAATCACAGTTTATTATGTCACTTTTTGAACAACTTGATTATTCAAAGGATGGTATTAGTTCCATAGATAGAAGTATCATTGATAGATGTGTCACTTTGACTTACAAGGATGCAAAGAAAAATAACTATAAGCCAACGCTTAAGACATTAAGAAAATTTCTAATGGATCAGCCTGAACCAGAAGCCAAATCATTAGCGATTAAACTTGAATTATTTACTGATGGATCATTGAATATCTTTGCACACGAAACAAATGTAGATACAAAAAGTCGTATTATTTCCTATAACATTCTTAATCTTGGAAAGCAGCTTAAAACAATTGGTTTATTGGTTATCACTGATGCGATGTTGAATCGTGTCAATGAGAACTGGAGAAAAGGGATACGAACACATATATTTATCGACGAGATACATGTCATTTTTGAAAATGAAGAGAGTGCTACATTCTTTGCTTCAGCATGGAGACAGTTCAGAAAGCGTGATGCTTTCCCAACTGGTATTACTCAGAATGTAAAATACCTTCTGTCTTCTGAACAGGGAACTTCTATGTTATCAAATAGTGAGTTCATTGTGATGTTGAATCAGTCTGCAAATGATAGGGAAGATTTAGCAAAACTATTAAAAATCAGCGAAGAACAGTTATCATTTATAACTAATGCACAAGCTGGATGTGGGTTAATCAAATATGGAGCAACAATTGTTCCATTTATCAATAAAATGCCTTATGGTCTTTTGTATGATCTGAATACTACAAAACCATCAGATAAAAAAGAAAGAGTATCGAATTAGAAAATCGATACTCTAATCATTTTTAAATCTGTTCAATTGATCTTTTAAGTCTGCATTAAGTTCCTTTGTTTCCATACCTAGTGTAAGACCACTTAAAAAAGCAAAATGAAATGTATATTCTAGTTCAATATCTTCAGCTGAACAAAACGCATCAAGCAGATTTTCCATGAGAATTCTACCTTGTTTTTTTCCTAGATCTTTTCTTAGAATATTTTCTATTTCTGTATAGTATAGACATATATCCTTATCTGCTTTTATAAAATTTTCATTTTTTTTAATATCAGTGATTATCCATGAATTTTCGTCATAAAAACGAAAGAACTTAGCAATGGTTTTGTTTAACGGTTTATCTAACATATCTATTTCCTCCTCGATGTAAAGGATAGTGGAAATTATAGAATAAAACAAATGTGCAAATTATAGATTTGTACATTTGAAAATAGAAAGGACGTGATTGATATGTCGAAAGATATAAAGACAAAAGAAAACATGAAGAATATAAAAATTAAAGATAACACAAGGGATATAAAACACTTTATTAGAGATAAAGATATATCTACTAAAGACTCTTTAAAGGAAAATGATAACAAAGATATTTTGAAATCGAATCCAAATATTAAAGCAGTTAATCAGGTGAGTAATAATGCAAAAGCAGTAACTATAGAATCAACAAGAAAAACAAAAAATTTTATTAATAAAAAAAGGAAACAAAGAAAAAGAATCAATATTAAAGAAAAATCATTATTAAAAATCAGTAAAGAATCCTTAGATTATTCAAATGATATTAATGCTAAGACAAATAAGCAATCTAATAAAATAATGTCACAAAATGATTATAGAACCCAGATGAAGAGACATTTTATGTTTAAACATAAAAATAAAACAAAAGAAGCAGTAAGCACGGCTTCAAAATCAAGATACATGTATAATAAGATATCTGATACTATAAAGATCACTTATACATTTATGAAGAGTGCAGTTACATCAGTCTCAAATATTATAAGTTTAGGAACTGGATTCTTATTGCTTATTGTTATTTCGTTATTTATAGGTGTATTCTCTTCACTATCAGATAATAATCTATATGGAATAGCAGTATCTCTTCTAAGTGAAGAGGTACTAGCCTATACTGATATAATCAGCAAATATACTGAGCAATATGAAATTGAAGAATTTACACCTCTTGTTCAGGCTATTATGATGTGTGAATCAAAAGGACTTGGTGATGATCCTATGAATTCTTCAACATTTATATATAATGAAGAATATCCTGATGGTATACGAGACTCTGAATACTCCATAGATGTTGGGGTACATTATTTAGCTGAATGCCTTAAGAAAGCAAATGTTAATGAACCTTCCGATATCGAACAACTATATCTAGCAATTCAGGCATATGATTATGGTATAGAATATATCGATTGGGCTATCAGTTATTTCAATGGGTATTCAAAGGCAAATGCTAAAGTCTATCTGGATATGAAAAAGGAAGAAACTGAAAATAAATTTGATGGTAACGCTAGTTATGTTTCAAATGTATGGATTTATTATCAAGAAAGTGATTCAAGAATTGTAGAAATTGCGAAAGCTCAGATTGGCAATATTGGAGGAAGAAAGTACTGGGAATGGTATGGCTTTGAAAGCAGAGTAGAATGGTGTGCGTGTTTTGTTTCTTATGTTTAGCTAAACATAAGATACATTATGTAAAGTAAAATATTATGTTGAGTAATTAAAAAATTGCTGATATTTCTAAACTTTTATATTTTTACTCAACATAATAATATAATGATTTATATCACATTGCTTGTAAAGGAGGAAAAAT
>Ga0129308_1001691_pt1 | contig 21676 bp, 23 predicted proteins | sample L827metagenome_FD_94440 | JGI IMG/M metagenome (GOLD analysis project Ga0129308, IMG submission 94440) | Ring-tailed lemur group fecal microbial communities from Wisconsin, USA - L827 metagenome | ecosystem: Host-associated > Mammals > Digestive system > Large intestine > Fecal | place: USA... | reverse complement strand
ATCATAGGCGGATGACGCGGAAACGGCCCCTCCCGGGGCCGTTTCAGTTCCAGATCGTTGTTTTCGCCCGCTGAGCTGGGCCTATGCCGGAATCTCTCCCACAGAAACCACCGAAGAGCCGAATATCTCCGTAATGAACATTGCGAGCAGTGCCATTCTCACCATTCAAACCAGCGCGTGAAAGAGTGTTGTTCTTCAAGAACTCGAAGCAGTCTCCCAACTTATGCTGTCCCCAAGATGAAACGAGGGGGCGCATGGTCATATACGCCCCCTAGGATTGGCAAACTCTCGATTTCGCCTGTTCAAAATCGTCGCTCATTCATCGATGTCGAAGCCGCCTTCTAGGATGAATTTCTTCAACAGCGCTGCCGCACGGGTGTTCACCTTGAACAAGGGGAGCGTTTTGCCTTCCTTCTGCTCAAAGAAGGCCTTGGCGCGTACCTTGTCCACCGAGTCCTTCAAATCATCGAAGCGCCCGAACTCGTTAATGTTCGATTCCGTCAGGTCAAGCGCAGCCATGGTGGCAAGAAGCTCGTCGTCTATGCCGAGCGCCTCGACGATTCGCTCGACTTGAGCGTTTTTCGCCTTGCGCGCATAGGACGTGATGTAATCCCTCAGCGTCTTGCCGTCTTCCAGGGCGGCGTCCCCTCGCTCGACATCATGAAGGAACAGCTCGGCGAAGCGCTGGTCATCCTGGCTTAGGGACGCGAACGATCGGTGGAGCTCCTCGCGCGCGGCGGCAAGACCCTCGTCGTCCTGCTCAAGGCATTTCAGCCACTTCTCGAAATTCGCGTTCATGTAGTCGCTGTCTATGAGCCCCGTGTCGATTTCGGTTATATGACCATCGAGCTCGTAGGGCGCTTCGGGCGCGCCGCCAGGCCCGCCCCCTCCTACGAACAACTCCTTGTAGCGCTGCACGAGAATGAGATAGGTCCGCTCGTCGATGATCGGTTGCACGAAGAAGGACTTGCCCCTCGGCTCGCCTTCCTCCGGCTCCTCCTCAAACTCGTAGGTGTCCTGCTCCCATGTGAAGCCCTGCACCTTTGCGGCCTCGAGGAACCCGTTCAGCTCAACGAACTCCTTGGCGAACTTGCGCTTGGCTTCCTGCGATGCGGGGAGCTTGGAGAGGTCTCCTATGCCAGCTGCTTCGAAGACCATGAGTATCTCCTGAAGGCGCGCGTCCATCAACGCGATATTCTCCGGTAGTTTCTGGACGAACATGTCGAGCGGGCGGTCTCCCGAATACAGTTTCACTGCCGCTTCGATATAGCCCTTCATGGTGTGGGGACGACGGTAATAGCGGATCGTGCCGAAGGGCTTGTCGGGGCCGAACAGGCGATTCGTGCGGCTGAACGCCTGGATGATGCTCTCGTAGTCGATGACCTTGTCGAGGTAGAGCGTGTTGAGCCATTTGGAGTCGAAGCCCGTGAGCATCTGGTCCACTACGATGAGCAGGTCGATGCGAGAGTCGCGGTTGGAGTCGACGTTGACGTAGGGCTTCTTGTGAGACAGGCGCGCCGAGATGTCCTTCTTCATGGCGGGCCATGTAGGGATGGCGAACTCCTGGCCGTATGCCTTGTTGTAGTCTTCTATGAGCTCGACCAGGGCGTCTTCCTTCACCGTGGAGCCGGCGTTGTTGTCAATGCTCGGGTCGAAAAGGGCGGTCACCTTCATCTGCGGGGCGCGTTCCTTGAAGGCTCGGTAATAGTCGATCGCCTCCGGGATAGAGCTCGTCGCCAAGATTGCATGGAACTTGTTGCCGTGGGAGAGTACCGGGAAGCGGCGTAGGATGTCCTCTACGACCTTTCCGTGGTGCGGGGTGTCGGGCCAGTATTGGGCACGGGTGAGGAAATCCTCGATGCCCTTGATGCGGTTGCCGGCGTTATCGACCATCGGTCCCATGGGGACCTTTGCCGAGTCCATATAGTAGTAGAAGACCTTGTTCTTTCGATCGTCGGTGATGGCTTCGATCACTGTTGCGGCTTTCGCTTGCTCTAGGGCAACTGCTTCGCGCATGTCGTGGTCATCGAAGGTGGTCACCATGTAGGGGTCGAAGCCCAGCACGTTGCCATCGCGGATGCCATCGGCGATGCTGTATCGGTGCAGGCATTCGCCGAACACCATAGCCGTAGTCGACCCCTTCTTCTGATTCTCGTTGAGGATTGGTGTTCCCGTGAAACCGAAGAAGAGGGCATTGGGGAAGGCGCGGCGTATGTTCTGGAGCATGTCGCCGAAGGTGGATCGGTGGCACTCATCAATGATAAATACGATACGCTTGCCGGCCAGGCGGTCGAGTTCGGCTTGGGTGATTCTGGACTCACCGACCTTCAAGTTGCTCATCTTTTGAATAGAGGTGACGATAAGGCGATTCTTGGGGTCGTCACTGGCGAGCTTGGACTTGAGGACCTGCGTGTTCTCAGTGCCCTGCACGTCGTCGGCGTCGTCGGCGAAGGAGCGATACTCCGAGAGCGACTGCGTGCCCAGCTCGATGCGATCCATGAGGAACACGACCTTGTCGGCATCATGAGAGTCGGCGATAAGTTGAGCCGATTTAAAGCTGGTCATGGTTTTGCCGGAGCCGGTGGTGTGCCAGATGTAGCCGCCAGGGCGACCTGGCGTGCTACTGTGCCGTGGCTCATCCCATTTGCATCTGCGGACCTTGTCCGAGATGGCCGCGGCGGCGTAGTACTGGTAGCTGCGCATGACTTTTAGGCAGCCATCCGAGCTGTCAGCCACGGTGTAGAACCCAATGAGCTGATGCGCCATAGGGATAGAGAGAAGCGTCGAGGTGAAGCGCTTCCACTCGCCAGTGCCAGGCTTGTCACCTGCGCAGACGGGCTCGTTGTTGAAGTCTTCCCAGTGGAAGTAGAAGTTGGGGTTAAAAGCGCCTGCTCCAGGGTTGGCAAAGTACCGAGCCTCATCGGGGGTCATTCCCACAAAGATCTGAACCAGGCGGAAGAGACCCGTGAACACACCTTCGTGCGCGTATTTTTCGATCTGTCCGGTTGCCTGGCTTACGGGCACGCCGCTGCGCTTGAGCTCGATGTGGATGACGGGCATACCGTTGATGAGCAGGCACAAGTCTCCGCGACGGTCGTTCAAGATCTTGCTCTTCGCAGGATAGACAGGCTGCTGAGCTATCTGGTAGCGGCTCTGGCCGGCTGCAATCTCCTGACGATCATAGATCTTCAGGCTTACCTCCTTGCCCAGGTGAAGCACATCGTCGGGGTTGTCGCGCGTGATGGCGACGGTCTTTCCGTTGATGAACCCGTTGAGCGCGAGCGGGGTCTTGAGCGTTTCGATTTGTTCGATGACCTGTGCCATCTCGCCCTGGGTGAGCGGGCAGCCGTTCAGGCGGTCTATGTCGGCGTTGTTCTGGAACAGAATCTTCGCCCAGTTGTCGATGAGGTCCTGCTCGGTGGGATAGCGAAGCACACCCCCCGCGTCGTCCCAGCCATGCTGCTTCAGCACGGTGATGACTGCTTCTTCGAAAGAAGCCTCTTTATCGAAAACCATCGGAGAAACCTATCTACGGAATTGCAAAAAGTTATGCACTTAACTATTGACAATCATTATAAGACATAGATGCATCTACCTGGGAACAGCGTAAGTTGGGCGAGCTCTGCACTATTTCTAAGGGGCATGGCTACAGCAAAGCCGACATTAGGGATGCTGGCACCCCACTGATCTTGTATGGACGCCTGTATACCCAATATGAATCACGTATTGAGAACGTGGACACTTTTGCCGTTGAGCAAGAGGGGTCGCTTCTTTCAAAGGGCAACGAAGTAATCGTTCCTGCATCAGGGGAAACGGCAGAAGATATTGCCGTTGCATCATCCGTGCGCAGGTCAGGAATCATTTTTGGAGGCGATTTGAACGTCGTCACTTCAGTAAGCAAGCTTGATCCAGACCACATCGAGCTTGCTATAACGTACAGCAAAGCTCATGACGATTTAGTAAAGCGAGCACAAGGAAAATCGGTCGTACATGTCCATGGCAACGACATCGCCGAAGTTGAGATCCCTTACCCGTCGGAAAGCGAGCAGAAGCGCATATCTACGGTCGTTCTCGGTCTCGACCATCTCATCACCCTTCATCAGCGTATGTGTTTCGTCTTCTGCTTTTGCGCACATGGATCAAGAACCAATTGCGCAGAACCTCCCATGCCAGGACGTCCTCCTTTGCCTCCCTTGGCTCCGCCACGCTCGCTCAGAACCAGGCTCGTCAGGCAAGGCGCGAAAAACTTTTGCTGCGCAAAACTCGGGCCCTGCCGGGTTTTCGCTTCGCTCCTTGCCTTCGGCCAGAACCTGAGCGGCTTCCGGATCACAAGGCAGGCCAAAGGGGCCGGCCACGAACAAACGGAGGTCATCATGAGTAATTTCGAACTTCAGGAGAAGGCAGTCAAGGCAGCCACCTGCTTCATCGAGCGCAAGGGCTTCGAGCTTCTCGAGACCGGTTGGACTCCCCCCCGAGGGAACCCAAATCGACCTGATCGCCAGCGACGAGGACTCCCTGGTCTTCATCGACGTCGCCGCCACCGAGTACGGCGATGGCGGCTTCGAGAGCGGCAAGGTGAAGCGCAGCGACCTTGAGATCGCGGCAGCGTCCTGGCTCGCAGGCAACTGCCCCGACGGCGACATTCAGGACCGCTTCGACATCATCGACATGCTGGTCATGAGTGCCGACAGGGCCCTTCTGAGGCATCACATCAACGCCTCCAGCTGCGGGGTCGAGTAACGCGATAAAAGAGCGGAGCCTCTTTTGAGGCTCCGCTAAACATGCAAACCAGTTGCGACCATTGCCTTGGAATAGTTGCGCCTTACTCCCACTCAATTATCAAATCGTTGCGTATTTTCTTCAGTTTTTGTCGTAGTGCGGCATTTTGAAGAGTTTTACGTTGGATTAAACATAATTTGCGAAAATCCATGTTGTCAAAATGTTGTCACGGCCCATTTTTCCTGTGACAAACGCCTGCATTTTGGACCAATGGCTTAGAGGTCTGAAAATAAAGCTAATTGCCATAAGCAGTTCTCGATTCTGCCTTACGTTTAGTGGCTCGGCTGATGTTCGGCCGAGCCACTTTAGCTTTTGCGATTAGCTGCAACCCTTCAGATGGGGAATCCGCCCTACTCGACGGGCGGTTGGATCTCGGTGAGCCATTCGTCAACGGACTCCTTGTTCCAGATGCCGTCGATGTAGCTTTCGCGCGAAAGGCCGGCTACCGTGTAGCCGTTGTCCTCGGAGCATTTCATGATGAACGAATAGGCCTCGCCGATGTTGTCGTAGGCGCCCTGGGCGGGAATCCAGCTCATGGCGTCGGAGTGTCGAGAAAGCGCGGCCTCGGTGTAGTAGACGATGCAGGCGGGGAGGGTCAAGAAGATTATTTCTTCTTTTTCGGAAGGGGGAGCTGGGGGAGCATGGCATCGACCACTGCCGCGATTAGCGTTGGATTTTCGCTATCAACGAGAAGCATCGGCTTCGCCCCCTCATAGGGGACTTGCTTCGTTGAAAAGGCTTCCCGTGCGGCTGGGACGTCTTTCAGAAGGAATCTGTTGTCGTAGACGCCGCCGAACAGGACACCGTCGCTGTACAGCATGTATTCGCCCATCATCTTGCGATAGGTCAGGGCGGGAACCTCATGCAACAGGTCCAGTATGTAATTCAGATACCGCAAGCGCTTGACGTGAGGGCGCTGTTCGGCATTTCGGGCGGATTGAATTTCGTCGATTTCCTGTTCGCTGCCTTGCTGTTCGACTTTGCGACGAAGTTTTTCGCGCGTGCGCACATTTCTGCTGGCAGCCTGAAGCAGTATCGCATCTACCACATTCCCACCTTGGCTACCGTGCGTGGCGATAAGGAAGCTATGCGCGAGTATCGCCGCGAGATTGTGGAGACGGGCAAGGCGATGGCTGTCGAAGGGAGATCGGCTCTGGCGGAAACATACGAGGCTCTGCTTGAGCGCGGGGCGAACCTGGCTATGATGGCGAGGCATTTCCTGCAAGATGCCGATTTTCTGCATGTGTTCTCTTTCAAAGAAGACCATTTGACGGTTGATCAGCAGATTCGCGCCATCCTGTATCGCGATAGGGCTCGCGAGGTGGTGCCGGTTATCATCTTCTGGGTGGTGGAAAACGCTCTTGTTGCCATGTTGCTGCTGCATATGGGATGGCTGAATCAGCAGACGGCGCTTCTCTGGTGCTTGTTCCACTTCGTCTTCGACATGGTATGTGTGGTGCTGTGGTGTCCGCTGCAGCTGATTCTGATGCGCAATCGTTGCTGCACTACCTGTCAGATATTCAACTGGGATGCCATCATGGTGGCTACGCCGCTGCTGTTCGTCGGTGGTTGGTTCGGTTGGCTGCTTATCGCGTTGGCGTCGGCAGTGCTGGTTCGTTGGAAATTGACGGCGTTGCGACATCCGGAGCGCTTCGATGAGCGCACGAACGCTCGTCTTTCCTGCGCACAGTGCGATGGCAAGCTGTCTACCTGCGCGGCCCGTTCCGTCTTAAACGCGAAGAGCGTGTTGATCTGCTTGAATTGGTGGTTTCCACGGAGCAGAAGTAGTTCGCGCGCCGCGGCGCAGCGACCGTGTCAGTTATGGCGCGTTTGCCTGCTTCGTTCCGCTTGTCGCGCTGCACTAGTTGTGGTGCAAAAACAAACTTATTGCTTAATGAATCGAAGCGTGCGAGGGCTTTCGTCCGTTAGGCGCTCGCGTTTTACAGCAGATCGGCTAATGCCGCTGCGCGTTCGCAGCCGTCGGTGCGCTGGATGTCTCCGATCAGATCGACGCCTCCAACCAGCAGGGTGCCGGTCATTTCCCAAGCCAAATGCTCTGCACTGCGCTCAACGGCGAATACGGTTCCATCGAACACCTGCTCGTCGTCTTCCTGGGCGCAGGCTATCAGCATGCATTGCTTGCCGAAGACGTCGGCGCCTTTCAGCAAGGAATAGAACTTGTCCATCACGGCTTTCAGCTGCGCGCTGACGGTGTACCAGTACACGGGCGTGGTCAGTACCACCACGTCCGCTTCTAGGATGGCGGGCGCAATGTCGTTGAAGTCGTCGGGGTATGCGCACGCACCTTCCGTTGTGAAGCATTTTCCGCACGCGCGGCATCCGCCAACCTGCATGAATGCCGTATCAAAGCGAGTGACGCTATGACCCTTCGCAATGGCAGCTTGAACGAAGGCGTCCGTCATGGCGAAGCTGTTGCCGTCTTTTCGGGGGCTGCCTGTCAGCACTACGATCTTCTTGTTCATAGGTCTTCTTTCTTAGCGCTTCCTGATTGCGATTTCTCGATGTCGGTTATTCCAGGTACTCGACCTTCACGCCTAGACTCTGCGCATGGGTGTCCATGACCGATCCTTTGTGGCAGCGGATGGTCAGGATCTTGCTCGAATTGAATGGCGTGTACGCGCCAGGGAACAGAGCGGGTTCAACGGGTCCTTCAACGACGGCGATTTCAAGAGAAGGGCAAGCGTAAAACGCTTCAACGCCAACCCTGCTTACGCTTTCTGGCAGATATGCGGATCGCAGGTTGGGGCATCCTCGGAATGCGCACGAGCCGATGGATTGCACGCCCTGATCGACAACGACGTCTTCCAGGTTGGGGTGCATATGCAGTGCGTACTCGTTCAGGCCCTTGGCGCTGGCATGTATCACCGCATGGCGTACGTCGTCGATGGGCCACGGGCGAGCGGAGTCTTTTTTGCCAGACAGAAGCGGTTGAGGTCCGGTTATGTGAAGCGTATCCCCATCCATATGGAACCAGTCTTCGTTGGGGGGTTCCTGGAAAAGCAGCCTCATGTAGAAGTTGCGCGTCTTGTAACCTGTGCCGTTATTGTCCGAAACGCTGTCGATCAGCAATCTGCTTCCCAGAATGACCTTGTGACCGCGAGTTTCCACTCCGCATACCCTGCCATCAAGCATGAATACTTTCTCGAGGTTCAAGAGGTCGCACGTTACGGGGCATTCGCCGTCTTCATTCAGGATGAACCAACGCAGCTGTTCTTCGATGGGCAGTCCGTCCAGCTGATCGGCTCTTTCGGGCCATGGGAAGGGCTCGTCGCCGATGTGCTGATGTTCGCAGATGATGGCGTTCGTCACGAGTGCTCCTCACGTCGTTTTCGTACGTGCCCATTATGCGCTTTGGATTGCGACGGTGGGGTGAAAATCAGACGTGTCTGAGGGTGAGGCAAGAATTCGGCTGCATCTGATGGCAGAGCGGGAATCCCACCGCATCGGCGAGTGAGGGCTCTCCGCATCTGATGACGGAGCGGGGATTCAGCAGCATTGACGGGTTGCGTCGTCGGCTGCCGTTATGCCGCCTGCTGCAGTTCGGCCTGTGCGTCCTGCTCAGCTTTCGCTTTGCGGCACATGCCCAAGCAGATGAAAATGCACACGATGCAGACGGCTGACAGGATGAGCAGCGTTCCCATAAGCCCGAGGACGAGTTCGGCATCGTGTCTGCCGAGAAGGCGCCCAAGACGACAAAGATGCTCAAGGCCTGGGCTGCGAAGCGAAGCGAGGTGAAATCCGGAGGAATCACACCGGAGGAATACGCAGACTGGAAGGCCAAGTTCTAGGAGTAAATTTTTACTCCCCATTGTTGACCTGCGCTTTTGTTGAAAAGCCACCATATTTCGCCCCGTTGAGTTTCATTTGAGTTTTGGGGCGCATTTCGACCAATTGGGGCAGGCGACTGGGGCAATTTACTCCCTCAACGAATCTTTTACTCCTCGTTCATGGGGTACCGCCATTTCCGTCCTGTACGGCAATTGGGAGTAAATCCATCTAAAACAGCAGGTCAAAAGCATAAAAATACCCCCGATTCCAGGTGGAAATCGGGGGTATCTCGCTCGATTTATTCCCCCAAGTTGCTGGGGGCTTTGCGTTTCTCCCGTACGCTGCGACGCTCTGCGGTACTCAGCGGACGGAAAATCGACGCTTCAAAATAGCCTTTCGGCTACTCCCACTCGATAGTTAAAAACTTTCTCCAGTTTGTCCCAGTTTGCCGCAGTTTGTTCCAGTTTGTCCTATTTACACCCAGTCTCAAAATTGCCGAAAATCCATGGGGTCAAATTTGGGTCACGGTTTTTCGGGTCATCCGAGGTGATTTCGTGGGTCACGGTGGGTCACGAAAACCGTTTCTGGTTTTTGAATCACGACAGGAAGACAAGTGCGGTCAATCTCTGCTGGCCGTCAATCACGAGCTTTTTAGATGTCGCGCAGTTCTTCTGGTTGAGGTCAATCGAGGACTTCTTGTCCTCCTGGTCATCGGGGCGCCTCCCAAAGAATGCAGTAGCCGATGGGATGGCTGCGTAGCATGGAATCGAGGAGATTTCGGACGCCGCAATCCCTTCATACAAAGGGTCTCTGCAAATCGGGCAATCTAACACGACCCTCTATGACATCACCGAAGAGCTTGCCGACAGGTCGATCGACTCTGGTGAATAATGTTTCGGCCATGAAGCTATCCCTTCGCCCTCGATGCATGACTAACTCGATGCCTTCGGCGTATCTTGTAGTGCCGCAATCGCAGCATCGTAGGCGGCCTTATCGAGCCGGATCTCATCGATGAACGCACTAGTCGCCTCTATGATGATCTCCTTGAAACTCGCTTTATCGAAACCATCGTGTTCGCATTCGACTCTGAACTCGCTTGGGTCAAACTAATCCCTGATCTGCACGATCCCGCTACCAAGGGCACCGATGTCTGGCGCGTCGCTCTTCAAGATGACCTCATGGCCGGGTTTGAGAACGACCTTGACCTCTTTATTCTCCATACTTAACGAGCCTCCTTTTCACCGCATCCTTGCCGCCGTCAAGAATGAGCGACGCCTGGTCGATTATGTCGCCGTACTCAAGAGCGCCGTATTGATAGGCAAACTCCCCTTGGTGTGGCTGTTCGGCGATGATTACGTTTTCGGCGTCAGCGTTTATGGCGATATTTGCGTCGTGTGTAACCACGATTACCCGCCTTGACTGTTTGAGCCCCATGAACCAGCTGCGGATCTTGCTATAGATCGTCTGGTTGTCTACGTTGTCCTCAGGCTGGTCGATAAGTAGCGGGATCTTCGTTTTCTTGTGCACGATGTACTCGATGAGGATGTTCGTCTGCGTGCCTGGGGAAAGCTTCCTTATGTCTTGATAAGTGCCATCCCCGGAGTCGAAGCAGATGGAAGACTTTTCTTCATAGGTGAGCCCAAAGGCGATGAGGTCATCGTATAGTTGTTCCCAGTCAGAACCCTTTCGATACCCGTCTTCGCTAAAGCAGAAGGCCTTAATCTACTCCCATAGGTTTTCAGGATTGCACTTCCCGATGCCCTGCAAGTTCAAGGTTCTGGCGTTGATGGTGCGTATCATGAAGTCGATGGGATACTCGACATATAGTTCGCGCATGAACTTGAATGCATTTGCCTTCTCGCCGTTTGCAAAGTCATGCTCCTCATAGTGCGTTACGAAACCATCGCATACCGCGATTAGAGCTCTTACGAGTGCGACGCGCTTCCTTATCCCCAGCGTCTTTTGCTGGAAGGTTGAATCGAAAAGCTCGATTTGCTTGGTGCGCTCGCTCTGCGCATTGTTCATAGAATTCTTCTTGGCAACGAAGAGGTCGACAAACATGTTCTGGAAGAAAGGACCCTCAAGATACGTTCGCCTGGCAGTATATGCCTCATCGCAGATGACTCGCTCCAGTTCTGTAATCGCCGCGTCGATACGCGGGTTGCTTTCGAGTGTCGGAGGCAGCTTGGCTTTTATAGCTGGCCTAATGTCATCGAGTACTTTCTGGTATTTAAGAGACGCCAGCCTACTGTCCGGAATCTGGGCCTTCGATTTCCTTGGTCCGATGCCCATGTCGAGTCTGTCCTTTGTGCCGACTATGTACTTATCGACAAAGCCAACGATGTTTTCCGGAGTCTCCTCTTTAAAGGACTCAATGAGCTCGGTGAATGCGTCGGCATTGGCGCGCTCTATCGATGCCCCATCCAACAGTTCAAGGGTTTCGGGCAGCACCACGGTTTCTAGGGAGGGAAACCCCGAAAAGCCGCCGTCAATTATGGTTACGCCGCGGGGAAACAGAATGGCGGTGATGCCAAATTTGGATCTTTTGGATCCTGGGGCCAAGATTTTTCCGCCTACGCCCATCAGAATCTCGCCCGCGTCGCACAGGTAGCCGTCAGCGGTTACGCGCATGTAGCAAACGGGCGAGCTTTGGTGCGAAGATGCACCAATGCTGCTTCCGTATAGGCCGCATTGCGCATTCTGGGGAAAGAAGCCAATCTGGCTGGCGGGTTTAAGCGTGACCGGAGATACGCTGGGGGGAATGATGTGCAGTGTCGAAAAGTCCTTGGACCACAGGCAGCCCTGGTCATCGGCAGCAAAGGAGGGGTTGCCCGCGTCTACCGTAAAGCCCTGAAGCTGGGAGCAGTTACTGAAAGCATTCAGCACGAAAGAGCCGCCTAGCGCGCGGGGTACCCGTGGCAATAAAAGCTTGATATCACACTATGCCCAGTTGAACAGCGTTTTTGCATCGGCCTGCCGTGGTGGGTGACGTGCTTGGTGGGGAAGATACCCGCGCCCACACCCGTGGCCTGAACTCGCGCCTGCACTCCCAAGCCGTTGACGTTTCGCGGAAATCGTCAATAATTGACGAAAGTGCCATTTCTGTCAATTGTGCGACAGATATCCTGCGCCCTATACTGGCGCCATGAAAAGCTGGTAGCGCGCACCGGTTTGAAGGGAACGTTTTATGAGCTCTCATCAGGGAATTCCGCAAAGCCGTCGGCAAGAATTCGTCGATGCTGCCCGAACCCTGTATGAGCAGAAGGGACTGTCGCACACAAGCATTCAAGACATTACCGTTATGGTGGGTGCATCCAGAACGCTGTTCTATCATTACTTTCCCGATAAGGCAGCGGTGACCTCGGCGGTTCTGGATTCTTACGTGAACGACTTCGTGGAAGCCATGGAGTACTGGGATCGGGAAAGGGAAGAGGGGCACATTGAAGACGCCCTGACCAGCGTGGTTACGCTGCTGCGCCTGGGCCTGTTTGAAGACAACCCCTTCCACCGAGCCCTGGCAACCGACGAAAACGCGGCTCTGTACCTGGAGTTCGTCAATCGCACCGCCGAGAGGGTGGCGCTATTCATGGAAGCCCGAACGGTGCAGGATTACGCAAGGCTTCACGAGCTTAAAAATCCATCACGTCCATGAGACCTTTTACGTGCTGTTCGTGGGGCTTGCCGCGTACCTGCGCAATCACCCCAACGCAGACGACGAGGTGCTGAAAGACCTTATCGCTCAGTCACTGCATATGGATCGCGCCAGACGGTAATTTCCTCTGCTTGCTTTTGTGCGGACCTCCTTTCAAAGCGACTCAAACCGAAAGAAGGACGCAATGTTATTTGACGTGTATGGCGATACCGCCATCTACCAGTGGGTTGGCATGCTGGCCGTGCTGGTAATTCTGATTCTGCTGAACGAAGTTGAGCGCCGCACCAAAATTGGCGGCTTGACCGTGTTCGTTGGTTGCTGCGCCGCTATGACCATCTACTGCCTGGCCGTTGAGATTGGCGCCGCCATGGGTGCCGAATGGGCCTTGAGCAACCCCACCCACACCGACATGAACAGCTGGTTTCACTACGCCAAGGTGTACGCTGCCACCGCCGGCTGCATTGGCTTCATGATGCTGAAGTACTCCTGGGGCAAGTTGGGTCGCGCTCAGTGGTTCAAGTGCTTCCCCTTTGTCATTGTGGCCATCAACATTCTGATTGCCGTGGTCAGCGACTTTGAGAGTGCCTTCCGCGCTTTTGGCACTAGCTGGATTACCACCGAGGGCGTTGTGCTCAACGGTGGTTGGCACAACGTCTTCAACGGCATTGCCGGCATCATCAACATCTTCTGCATGACTGGCTGGTTTGGCATCTACGTTTCCAAGAAGCGCCAGGACATGCTTTGGCCCGATATGACCTGGGTGTTCATCATCGCGTACGACCTGTGGAACTTCACCTACACCTACAACTGCCTGCCCACGCACTCTTGGTACTGCGGCGTTGCCCTGCTGCTGGCTCCCACCATTGCCGGCCTGCTGTGGAACAAGGGCGGCTGGATTCAGAACCGCGCCTTTACCCTGGCTACGTGGTGTATGTTCTGCCAGGTGTGCCCCATGTTCGCGAACGATTCCATCTTTGCTGCTCAGAGCGTTAACGACCCCAATGTTAACTTTGTGGTTGCCTCCATTTCCCTGATTGCCAACATTGCTGCTTTCGCCTACATCCTGTATCGCGCTAAGAAGCTGGGCGTGAACCCCTGGAAGCAGGAGGTGTTCGTGGGCACGCGTGACTTCGTAAAGGCTATGGGTCGCCGCGAAGAGGTCGCCACGCTGCTGGCATCCACTCCCAAGAGCGCTACCGCCGAAGAGCTGCAGCGTTTGGAGGAGAATCACCGCTAAGCGCATCTTTGCTGGCAGATTGCCAATGGCCGTCCTTCGGGGCGGCCATTTTCGTGCGCGGGGCGGTATAACGGGCGCAGGAAACAATGGCCTTGTTTCGATTTATTTTGAGCCTTTGATGTCTGCTGACCGTCTGCGAAAGGAGCCCCGATGGAAATTGACGTTGATGCACTGCGCGCGTACCTACTGGATTACTGCGGCACAGCGGCGTTCAGCGGCATGGGCGCGGCCATGATTGACGTGTGGGACATTGAGCGCATGGACGGCTACTCGCTGTGCAGGAAGGCCGAGCAGCTAGGCGTTGACCTGCGCCGTTTCGAAGTGCGCGGGCGGTAGTATGTCGCTTCTTTCGTTCTTGAAAGTCCTGTCGAACTCGAATTCCCAGTCGTCGTCCACCTGCACCGCCGCGATCTCACGGAACGCCCTCTCCGCCGACTCGTGGGTGAGGTCGAAGCCCCTGACCGTCGTGTCCAGGTCCATGGTGGTCCTGGAACCCACGCCGACGAGGGAGGAAATGAGCACGCCGCCCTTGATGACGACGTTGTCGCGCCACGGAGATTCCGCGAGGCGTTCGAGCAGCCTTTCCAGCAGATAGCTCTGCATCATCGCCTGGGCAGGGATGCCAGCCTCCTTGGCCATGTTGCTGATGCGGGCCTTGAGCTGCATCGCATTCTTGGTTCTCACAGCAGCACCTCCAGGTAGTTGCGGATCTTCCTCTCGACGCCGAGGCTGCGGGCGTACCCGACGAGCTTCTGCACGTCCCGCTTGGGACTTTTCGCATAGGACTGCATCGCCGGGTTCACGACCTGCGAGTCCACCGTTCCCTGGCCCCTTACCAGGTCGCAGAGCGTCCTCTCCGGGTCGTAGACCCTGACAACGTTTCCATGTTGGGTGGTTAGCTCCATGATCCCGAGGTCCAGCACGTCGTCGGCGCAGGTGCGGCAGATGATGCCCGCCTCCCTGGCGGGCGTGGCGTTGTATCCCCTCGGGAACGTCATGGTGAGGGAGAAAGGCGCACGGTCGGTCATCCCGTGCAGGAACAGCGCGGTGTCATCGGAGAAGACTCCGCGCGCGAACCTGTGCTGCGCGACGAGGTACGGGTCCTCCCAGGTCTCGGGCAGCGCGTAGAGACCGCGGGCAACCTGGACGAGGTTTCCCTTTCTAACGGCCTCGGTGAGCTTTCGCCTAGGAACGCCGGCCTCCGTCGCCTGCGAGGCGGTCACGTAGCCGTTGCCGCTTTCTGCCATTTCAACCAGAACCATCGCGTGCCTTCTTCACGTGCTTGTGTACTTTCATGCTGAATATTATCATATTTTAAGCATGAAAGTACAGATTTGATATTAACGTTCAGCGTCTTTATCTTGCGCATGTGGCGTAATTCCTGATGTGAAAGATAGCTTGGCTCAAAAAATGAATGCTCCTCGGATAACCCGGGAGCATTCCAAATTATTGATTCATATGGTTATGAGGGCATTTCTGCTCGATGTTGCGATTTATACCCCCATAACCAAGGATTTCTTGTTCCCACTCTATGATTCCAACTCTGCCCGAGTTTTCATCCTCGTCGCGTTTCGTGTTGCCTCGTCTCACCCGTGCCGTCTCGTTATAGGTGAGTATTTACATTCAGGCTGTTCTGTTGGAACTCACTTGGAACTCACTTATGGGGAGTATTTTGCCCGATATGGGGAGTATTGCCACTGACCTGCGGTTTTGCCGCTCCATCGTGGTGGAGTGAGTTCCAGCCCGATTTCCTGTCCTCTCGACCGATACGGGGAGTATTGTTTTCCGACATGGGGAGTATTGGGGTTTACCTGCGGAAACGCACTTGCGCACTTGCCCAGTGAGTTCCAGCGAGCTCGGCGGTATCTTGGGAATAAACGGCAGCGAAAGATTCATTGCTGTCCTATTTCTAGTACACGTGGATGCTATATCGGGTGAGACAATTCATCTTGCAAGAAACCGCCTATTCGAGGAGTCTCCTATGGTCACCTACGAACTCGTGCAGCGAGATGACGACGCGCTCCGATACGAATACTGGCCGGAAGGCGATCGGGCGTCGGAACCGGGCGTCATCGTCGTCGACCTGAATAGCGAGACCGCACGCCTGGAAAGACCCGCCGGGAAAGATTTCCTGTGTCGAACGACGGGCTCAGAGACGAACGCGCTGAGGGATTCCATAAACCGCATGCGCGAAGAGAGCGGGGAGCCGCCCCTTACAGAAGAGGAGCTTCCAGCCGAGCCGGAGGATGCTGTCTACGAGTGGTGGCGGTACTACGACCATGCGCTGCGGGATCTGTCGAGGCGGTACGACGAGGGAGAGATTCCGGAGCGCGGCATGGTCGCTTGGTACTAGGGACAGGAGGTACGCATGGAATTTAGCATGGTTGCGGAATATGCGGACGGGACGGGCTACGACCTTCACGGGACGCTTGAAGAAGGTGAGCGCCTTACCGTTGGTGGGATTGTCCGCATCGAGCTCATGGACGACACCGTTATTGAGCGGGAGATACTTGACCTTCGAAAACCGAGAGACCACAGGTGGTTTCACGTCGACGAGCTCGTGGGCCCTGCTCCTTTTGAAATCGATGTTGCAGACCATGGCGACTGCGAGGTGAAGACGCCGAATGCCATAGCAGTGCGGGAGTGGATCGAAAAGGAGAAGAAGATGGTCTGCCCGACACCGTTCGAGGAGCTGCGCCTTGGGGATGCGAGCATACACGACTGGGTCGAGGAAGGCTACGAGGTGCCCGACAAGGTCCTCGCCTACCTAAAGACAACCGAGCCCTACATGATGTCGCCCGGCATCTACGAGCATCCGTTCAAGCCCGGTGAGCGCCTGCTCGGCCCGTACTGCTACACCGACGGGCATTACTTCTGGGACCGCGACACCTGGAAATACGTCACGAAATATCACGTCAAGCTGCCGCAGGAATTCGTTGACTACGTCATGTCAGGTGCTGGCGACGAGTTTGCCAGGGAACATATCCCTTGGGCACGCTCTTGGTTTCAACACATCGAAGACAGTTATGACGACACGCCTCACGGAAACTACCTTCCCGAAGATGCGGGCAATGTCGACATCGAAGACTTCTAGGTCTTGAAAGGATGAAATTGAATGCTAACTGTAGAGCTCGATGATTTCGACTTGTTTATGCTCAAGCATTCGCTCGAATTCAGGAAAGTCGTAGACGGATACCTCGATGCAAAAACCGTTGACGGGGATGACCCCACAAGCGACGTCATTGTCGATCGAGCCAAGACCATGCAATCGTTCATCGACTACATGCTGCGAGTGCGTGGTCTTGCCACGAGTGCACCCTACGATGAAACAGCGCCGATCGGAGGGGAGGATAAGCATGTCTAGGCCGGTAAGAGAGACGGTCGTATGCCCGAAGTGCGATCATGAGGGCGAAGCAGTGATTTGGTCTTCACTGAACAATGTGCTTAGCCCGAACGAGGCAAACGAGTTGCTTTTCGGGAACCTCTTCGGCTACACCTGCCCAGAGTGCGGCAATGCGACCGAGCTCTGTTACGCGTGCCTATATCACGACATGGAGAAGCATGCGATGGTGCAGTATGTTCCAGACGAAAGCCAGGCCGAGGCGACCGTCGCCCACTTAGACGGCTTCCTCGATGGGGGCATCCCGCACCGCGAAATGGACGAGGCGGGCTACAGGTACCGGATTGTGTTCGACCACAACCGCTTGCGGGAGAAGGCGCGTATCTTCCATGACGGGCTGGACGATCGGATAGTTGAAACGCTCAAACTGATGGTGGAGGCCATGGCCTCCGAGAACATCGGAGACATGGGCAGCGTTCCCGTTTACTACGACAGCATCGAAGACGACGGCGACCTTGTTTTCGCCCTCCTGGCCGACGAGATAATGGTGGCGACGATACCCCGCACCGCCTACGACGAGCTGAAACCAGAACCCACCAATAGCCCAGACAGAGATTATTTCATCGATAGAAACTGGGCCATTGAGAACTTCACGGCGACAACGGGCTCAATAGATGAAAACACTTTGCGGTAGGGCGAAGCCATGATCAGGTGGTATTCGTGGATTCGACTCAAGGAGACTGGTCAGCTCGGATTCGTTTGTGACTTCGACGAGGATGTCTGCGGCGAGCTTGATGATCCCTCTTGCGTTCGTGAGATCGAGCTGTTCAACGGAGGGGCACCGCGTGAGATGTGGGAACGCATCGAGTGCTTCACAGCAGAATTGGAAGAGGTTGAAGAAGCCGCGGAGGAGACGCGGCATAAGGTGTGCGCAAACTTCGATTACATGCGAATCAAAAACCACTGGACTGAAAACACGCCACTTGATCGGCACTACTCAATCTGGATTGTCGTGGAGGATGGTTGCGCCACGGTTTGGCTCGAGCGGGGGATGAACGGGCCAGTGGAGCATCTCACGGATTTGTCCGCCACGGGAGTTGCTGCCCTTAGGACGGCTCTTTCTGACGTCGGTCTACACGGATGGAAGAGAAATTACAGGCCTCAAGAGTGGTACATTGGGGGAAACGCCTGGGGCATCGAAGTCATTTGCGGAAGCAAGAAGGTGAGCACAGGCGGTGTCGATGCATACAACATGCGTATCAGAGAGTTGTGTGAAACCCTGAATGGCTTGGGTTTGCCAGTAGAGTACTGGAAAGAACACGGACTCATATACTCGCCCGACAAGAAGGCCAAAAAACGTAAGAAGGTTCAGGCTAAGGCTTGATAAGGTGAGCTTTTGGGGCTTGATTATTCATTGGGATACCCCAAAAAGCTTCGAGATACTTAAAGAACCCTTCTGCCAAGCGCGGCGGATGGCAGGCTATTACCCCGCCTCTATGATGAGCCTGTAGCCGCCGCAGTGTAGGCAGCGGAACAGAAGCCCGCTGAGCCAGCCATCCTTTTCCAGGTCGTTGCGGGCGCCCTCCCAGCCGTCGAAGGAGCCGTCCTCCTCGAAGAGGTCGTCTGCGATGCCAAGATCTTCGAGCTCCTTGGTCCCTACAGGGCCCAAATAGGCGCAGAAGTCGTTGCAACACGCGGGCCAAATATGATCCTGCCAGCTGAGGTAGCCGGGCGTGCGATGCTCGAGCTCGTCAACTGCTTCGGGGCTGTCGACACGCTCGTGGTCATGGTTGAACGCGCCGTCAAACTTCGCGGCGGCCCTCCCGGACGCTATGCAGTTAAGGCAGATGTAGTCAACGTCCTCCGTGCAATACAGCCCTTGGTAGAAGACGTCGCTCTCCTCGCCGCAGCATTCGCACGCCCCATGGAAGCGGTCCAGGATGCCAAGTTCGTAGAGATTCGGGTGGTATTTGAATTTCGGAAAGTTGTTCTGGACTGCCATGGCATTCTCCTGGACGAGTTGTTGATTGATCCAGCCTGAAATCAATTCTACAACCGTTTCTGACTACTTACGTGTACTAAACGAAGGACAGCCGAATCATCGACCCGTGAGATAATTCTTCTGTAAACGAAAGGGGTCAAACATGAAGCTGGGCACTGAAACCGGGCTGATTCTTTCAGTGGACAACCCGAGCGCGAAGACGATTATGCTGTTGCGCAAGCTTACGCTGCTCTCAATCGCTGAAATCAAGCAACGCGCGCTGGAGGGTAAGCCCATAACGGGGTTCCCCTGCACCGATGAATACGGTGCTGAAGACGAGAGCATGCTGCTCCAGTCGATCAAAGATGCCAGAAAGAACCTCCTTGAGCTTGGCGTTGAGACACGCATCGTCATAGACGGAGAAACGATGAGCGAAGAGCACCTCGATAACCGCAGGCAGATGCTTCGGGAGATCGACGAGGAGCTCGAATGGGAGAACGAGGTGCGCCTCGCGCAGGAGGAGGTCGACCAGGCCGTCGCCGAGCTTGCGGACGAGTTCGAGGAGTTCGGCTGGTGGGTGCCCGACGACATGTCTTTTCTCTGGGACGAACTCGGGCAGGAGCTGCCCGCGAGGCACCCGCTCGAAGAACGCAACCTGGCGCCGATGGCCAGGTGCGATTGCAACGACGACGTGCTCTTCCACGACGGGAAAGGCTTTCTGGTCGTGCACTTGACGTGGAGTAAAACCAACGTTCTGCCGTTCCCGTTGTTCGAAGAGGTCGAGTGCGACAGCATCGCCGACTACTTGAGGAGTGAATACCTTGAGAATTGCGAGTTAGAGTAAAAGTTGATAGCGTCGCCAGAGACATAGGCGATTCATTCGAGAAGGCAGATGGCATTCGGTCTCGCACTATGCGAAACGCAGGGGAGAAATAGATGGTTGGTTTTGGCTGCGACAATGCAGAGCTCGGAAAGCAAATTGCGCCCTTTATGCTGGGCATGACGGACGATCTTGACCACAAGTTGAGAATCGCCGTTGGAGCATCTGTGGTAGGTGAGCCCGCTGGAAAGGTCTAACTCGAAGAGTGGCCCGAAAGCATTCAAGAGAATGTCAAGCGAAGCGAGAAGCTACAGGAAATGATCTCAAGTATGCGAGATGTCTGGGGCAGCACGGAAGACGTGTGGGAGATAGACGTCGACGGGTATGTGCTCCTCATGGAGCGAAACGAGTCGTACACGACATGGGACGATTACGCAATCGAGAGAGGCATGTGGCTCATGGTTTTCGAGAGGTCATGTCTCCTCGACGATCTGTCGCACTACACGTTCGCCAATGACCGCTATCCCGGCAAGCTAGCGCACTACGGCGTGTATTGCGAGGATCATCTCATTGACATCGTCACAGATGCGATACCAATCGTTCGCAAGTTGACCGCAGAGGAAATCCATGCTTGGGGTATAGAAGATAAGGACGATTCTATGGTCTAAAAGGCTCCTGAGGGCTTATACGGGCTTAAGAGTAGCCCCTCGGCAGCGATCTCGTTGCCGAGGGGCTATCGTGTTTAGCTGGGGGAATGTTCCCTTTCGTTACTCCCACTCAACGCTAAATTCGTTTACTCCAGTTATACCGAGTTACATGGAGTCCATGCAGTTTGCTCTGGTGATATCAATTTCCGCATGGTTGGGAACCATTTGAGAACCAGCTACTATTTCTCTTCTGGCTTTTCGTTCCATGCGTGGCCGAAAAGCTCATGATCTCTATCGAGGCGCAGAACGATGGACTTCTCAAGAACAGCCGGCATGCCTTCGCTTGAGTACGAATGACCCTTGTCGATGGCGATAAACACTTGCTTTTCGGTTCTGTCGTACATCTCCAGAAGAGACACAACAGAATCGTCTTCAACCTGTTTAATCAAGTGCGAGTCATGAATGATTGCAGGGAGATTCGTTTGTTCCAATACAGCTAGATCGAAAAGAAACATCGCCCTGGTAAGCGAACCGGTTCCGTGATCGTTTGCGATTCCAAAAGCGTACCTCTTGGGACCCTCGAAGTTCAAAACGGGCGCCGTCTTCTCTGCTCCGCAGACCTCAGAGTTGGATGTTGCGAGTGCAGCGTTGATTTGCGTTTGCATCGCACCCAACAGCAAAAGTTTTCTACTGCTCAACAGATCACGACGCTCCTTGACCTTCTCATCAAGTGCCGTTTTCTTGTCGTACAGTTCGTTTGCGCTTTCAAGCTGGGCAATCTCTTTATCCAGCGCAGCGTAAGCATCGAGGACCGCCGCCGACAAATTCGAAACAACTCCAGCCTTTTTGACCTCCTCTTCGAGTACAGAAATCTCTTCCTCAAGCGCGCTAATCTGAAGCTGGGCAACTGATGCGGATTCTTTCCTCTCTTCCTCGAGGAGACCACTCAGCGTCTTATGGAATCCTTCGATCTCTTCAATTGAGCGAATGTCGGCCTCGGGGAACAAGCGCCTGAAGTCTTCGAAATCCCGTCCTTGTCTGTAGGAACCAAAGGACCTTTCGTCTTCGATGGACTCGAGCGTTCTCTTCAGCCTTGTCTTCCTGCGTCGAAGATTAGCGAGAGCCCTTTTTAGCGATGCAACTCGCTCCGCTACGAGTGGTTCAAGGTCAATGAGGTTGTCGTGGTCTTTTGCAGCGAGCTCATCCTTTTCACTTCGAAGGGCAAGAGCTTTCTCGGCATTTTGTTGGTAGTTTTTCTTGTTTGCCGCTGGCGTAACCAGCTGATGTCGCATTGCGGCATAGAACACTTTTGGCTCTTCGGTGGTTTCTGTGGGAGAGATTCCGGCATAGGCCCAGCTCAGCGGGCGAAAACAACGATCTGGAACTGAAACGGCCCCGGGAGGGGCCGTTTCCGCGTCATCCGCCTATGAT
>Ga0129308_1001690_pt1 | contig 21688 bp, 11 predicted proteins | sample L827metagenome_FD_94440 | JGI IMG/M metagenome (GOLD analysis project Ga0129308, IMG submission 94440) | Ring-tailed lemur group fecal microbial communities from Wisconsin, USA - L827 metagenome | ecosystem: Host-associated > Mammals > Digestive system > Large intestine > Fecal | place: USA... | reverse complement strand
GCAAGTCGCTCGTCTCCGGCCTCATCGCCGCCGACGCGGCGCGCAAGGGCCTCAAGGTCGGCATCCTCGACGCCGACATCACCGGCCCCACCATCCCCCACATGTTCGGCTTCAACCACGTGGGCATCACCGCGCAGAACAACCTCCTCGTGCCTGCTCGCACCAAGGAAGGCATCGAGGTCATGTCGATCAACCTGTTGCTGCGCAACCCCGATGACCCGGTGATTTGGCGTGGCCCCGTCATCGGCGGCTGTGTCAAGCAGTTCTGGAACGAGGTCGTCTGGGGCGAGCTCGACGTGCTCGTCGTCGACATGCCTCCCGGAACGGGCGACGTGGCCCTCACCGTGTTCCAATCCATCCCGGTCGACGGCGTCGTCATCGTCGCCTCCCCGCAGGACCTCGTGGCCACCATCGTGGGCAAGGCCGTGAACATGGCCAAGTCCATGGACGTGCCCGTGCTCGGCCTTGTCGAGAACATGAGCTACTTTGAGTGCCCCGACTGCGGCAAGAAGCACTACATCTTCGGCGACAGCCACATCGACGAGGTTGCCGAGAAGTACGGCGTCGACGTCCTGGCCCGCCTGCCCATGAACCCCGATTTCGCCGCCATGTGCGACGAGGGCAAGGTCATGGACATCCCCAACCCCGGCATCGACGCCGAGAAGCTGCTCGACAAGGCCGCTTCCGTCAAGGTTGCCTCCTCGCTCATGGGCGGTTGGACCGTCGCCGAGTAACAGCCCCGGCTTTCAGTAAGGATTGATATGAACTCTCCCCACATCATCGTCGTGGGGGCCGGCGCCTCGGGCTTGGCTTGCGCAATCGCCGCAGCTGAGTCCGGGGCGTCCGTTTCTGTCTTTGAGGCAGGCCCCCGCCCCGGACGCTCCATCATGGCCTCAGGCAACGGCCGCTGCAACTTCTGCAACGCCGACCTTGGAAGCGGCCGCTACAACGACCCGACATTCGTCCAGCGTGCCTTCGAGGCGTGCGCGGACGGCCCCGTGCCCGAGGTTCTCGGCTTCTTCGAGCGCCTGGGCCTGTGGCATACCTGCGACGAGGAGGGGCGTTACTTCCCCCGCTCGCGCTGCGCCGCGTCGGTGCTCGACGTGCTGCTCAACCGTATCGACGAGCTGGGCGTGCGCCTGTGGATCGAGTCGCGCGTGAGCTCGGTTGCCTGCAGCGCCGGGCGTTGGACCGTCGAGCTTGAGGATGGGCAGACGTTTGAGGCCGACAGGGTGGTGTGGTGTGCGGGCGGCCAGTCGGCCGGCTTGCTTGCCGACATGTGCGACCTCGAGCTCTGCTCGCAGACGCGCGTCCTGTGCCCCATCGCGACTTCTCCCAAACCTGCCCGCGACCTCGACGGCGCGCGCTTCACCTGCCGCGTCAGCGTGGAGCATGCAGGGGAGCCTGTGTTCAACGAGGTGGGCGAGGTGCTCATGCGCAAGTACGGCGTCTCGGGCATCGTCGTCTTTGACGCCTCGCGCTATGCCCACCCGGGCGACCGGCTTTCGATAGACCTTGCCCCCGAGATGGGCGAAGACGAGCTCCACCGCGACCTGCTGCGCCGCGTCGAGGCCGCCGAGGCGTCGGGCGATGTGGCATTTGCGCGTCTGCACCTGCTTGACGGCACCGTTCAGCCCAAGGTGGCCGCGCATCTGATGGAGCGCGTGTGCGGCCGCGACGGCGACCGACCCTGCGACGTCGACAGGCTCTGCAGCCTGCTGAAGAGGTGGGAGTTCCGCGTCGAATCCCTCATGGAGGGCGACCAGGCCCAGGTCACGCGCGGCGGCATCGCGACCTCTCAGGTGGATCCGCTCACGTTTGCATGCGCCGATGTGCCCGGCCTTTTCATCTGCGGTGAGGCCCTTGATGTGGACGGCATGTGCGGTGGATTGAACCTGGCGTGGGCTTGGGTCAGCGGCATGCACGCGGGAAGGGCAAGCGCGGTATCATAGGCACGACTGTCGTGATAGCAATTCGGGAGCTGCTGCGATGAGACGGTCGGGGACGATGTGCGCGAGTTGCGCACTGTCTTCGGCGGTCTGGTCGCAGCAGCTCCCCGCTAATTTTACAGGGAGCGCCGATGATCGAGATACGCAACCTCAAGCTCGCCCTTTCCGGTGGCAAGGCGACGGGCGTCGCCTATGACGCCGACCTGCTCCGTCTGGCCGTGAGCCGCAAGCTGGGCGTCGACGTCTCCGACATCGACGCCTGCAGCGTGGCCCGTCGCGCCGTCGACGCCCGCAAGCGCGGCGACGTCCACTACGTCGCGAGCGTGCGCGCCTCGCTGCACGAGGGCGCCGCTTGCGAGGAGAGCCTCGTTGCAAGCCTGGCGACCAACGATGTCGTGCTTGCCAAGGAGGCCTCCTACGAGGCGCCCAAGCTCGAGGCCGGCCATACGGTCGCGCGCCCCGTCGTTGTGGGTGCGGGCCCTGCGGGCCTGTTTGCCGCGCTCAGCCTGGCACAGGCGGGCATGGCGCCCATCCTTATCGAGCGCGGTGCTCCTGCCGAGCAGCGCAGCCGCGACGTGGCGAAGTTCGCCGCAACCGGCAAGCTCAACACGCAGAGCAACATCCAGTTCGGTGCAGGCGGCGCCGGCACCTTCTCCGACGGCAAGCTTACCACGGGCACGAACGCCCCCGAGCATGCATGGATCCTGAAGACGTTCGTCGAGGCGGGCGCCTCGTCGGACATCCTCTGGCAGGCGATGCCCCATATCGGAAGCGACGTGCTTCCCGGTGTGGTGGACAAGCTCGTCGAGCGTATCCGCGAGGCCGGAGGAGAGGTGCGCTGGTACACGAGGATGTGCGAGCTCGTCGTTGAGCAGGGCTGCCTTGCAGGCGTGCGCGTGGCCGTCGAGGCGCCCGGCCGCCCTGCCAAGTTTGAGGAAATCCGCTGCTCGCAGGCAATCCTTGCGTGCGGACACTCCGCCCGCGACGTGTTCTCCCAGCTCAAAGAGCAGGGTCTTACCCTCGAGCCCAAGGTCTTCTCCATGGGCGTGCGCATCGAGCATCCCCAGAACATGATCAACAAGGTCCAGTACGGCGGCATCGCCAACAGCGACGCGCTGCCCGTGGCCTCCTACAAGCTCAGCTGCCACCTCAAGGACGGCAGGGGCGTTTACAGCTTCTGCATGTGCCCCGGCGGCACGATCGTGGCCGCGGCGAGCGAAGAGGGCGGCGTCGTCACGAACGGCATGAGCGAGTTTGCCCGCGACGGCCGCAACGCCAACTCCGGCTTTCTGGCCAACGTCCTTCCCGAAGACATCCCCGGCATCGCCGATGACCCGCTTGCCGGCGTCGCGCTCCAGCGCCGCTGCGAGCAGGCCGCCTTTGCGGCCGGCGGCGGGGATTACAAGGCGCCCGCCCAGCTTCTTACCGATTTCCGCGCCAAGGTCGCCTCGCGCGGTGCGGGGCACGTCCAGCCTACCTATCCTCTGGGTGTGAAGTGGGGCAGCGTCGGCAAGTGCCTGCCCGATTTCGTCGACCGCGCGCTTCGTGCGGCCGTTCCCATCTTCGCCAAGCGCCTTGAGGGATTCGACCGCATGGACGCCGTGCTCACCGGCGTGGAGACGCGCTCCTCGTCGCCCGTACGTATCGTGCGTCGCTCCGACGACCTCGTGAGCGTCGACGTCGAGGGCCTGTACCCCTGCGGTGAGGGAGCGGGCTATGCCGGCGGCATCATGAGCGCCGCGGCTGACGGCCTGCGTTGCGCCGCCGCCGTGGTCCGCGCCGCCAACGCCCGTTAGGCTCTTTCCGGGCGTGTGGCCTCCACACGCCCGTTGCAATTAGAGGTGCATGCAATGACACAAGAAAACATCGTCATCCGAGGTGCGCGCGAGCACAACCTCAAGGACGTCTCGCTTGAGATTCCCCGCGACAAGCTCGTGGTCATCACGGGTCTTTCCGGTTCGGGCAAGAGCTCGCTGGCCTTCGACACCATCTTCGCCGAGGGTCAGCGCCGCTACGTCGAGTCGCTCTCGAGCTATGCCCGCATGTTCTTGGGACAGATGGACAAGCCCGACGTCGACAGCATCGAGGGCCTGTCCCCGGCTGTCTCCATCGACCAGAAGACGACGTCGAAGAACCCCCGCTCCACCGTGGGCACGGTGACGGAAATCTATGACTACCTGCGACTTCTGTACGCCCGCATCGGCACGCCGCACTGCCCTGAGTGCGGGCGCGTCATCGAGCGCCAGACGACCGACCAGGTCGCCGACAAGATCGCCCAGGCAGCTGCGGGTCGCAAGGCGCTGGTTCTGGCGCCTGTCGTGCGCGGCCGCAAGGGCGAGTACACGAAGCTTTTCGAGGACCTGCGCGCCGAGGGCTTTGCCCGCGTGCGCGTCGACGGCGAGGTCATCCGCCTCGACGACCAGGAAAGCGTGACGCTCGACAAGAAGTTCAAGCACACCATCGAGGTCGTCGTCGACCGTATCGCCGTCAAGGACGGGTCGCTGGGCCGCATCGCTCAGGCCGTCGAGACGGCGACGCGTCTGGCCCAGGGCAACGTCGCCGTCTGGCTCATGGAGGAAGGGGAGCGCCCCGGCGAGCTGCTCGAATACTCGCTTGCCCTGGCGTGCCCCCAGCACGGCCACTCCATCGACGACCTGCAGCCGCGTGACTTCTCGTTCAACGCCCCCTACGGCGCGTGCCCCGAGTGCGATGGTCTGGGCGTCCATCGCGTCATCGACGTCGACCACCTGGTGAGCGCACCCGACAAGCCCATCGGCCACGGTGCCCTGGGCAACATCTTCAACATGAGCAACTATTGGCCGCAGGTGCTCGACGCCGTTGCCGTGCATCTGGGCTACGATCCCGACGTCACCTGGAACGAGATTTCCCCGGCCGACCGCACGGTGTTTATCGAGGGCTTGGGCGACAAGAAGATCGACGTCTCCTACCGCACGCTCGACGGGCGCGACACGGGCTGGCAGGCGACCTTCCCGGGCCTTGCGAACATTTTGATGACGCGTTACACCGAGTCGGACAACGAGAAGCTGCGCGAGCGCATCGAGCCGTTCATCATCGAACAGCCCTGCTCCTCGTGCCACGGCGCCCGCCTCAAGCCCGAGATCCTTGCCGTCACGGTGGGCGACAAGTCCATCTACGACGTGTGCTGCATGTCCACAAGGGACGCCCTGGCATTCTTCGAGGGCCTTGCCCTGACCGAGCGCGAGAGCTTCATCGGCGCGCGCATCGTCAAGGAGATCGTGGAGCGCCTGCGCTTCCTGGTGGACGTGGGCCTGGGCTATCTCACGCTTGAGCGCTCAGCCACGACCCTTTCGGGTGGTGAGGCACAGCGCATCCGCCTGGCCACGCAGATCGGCGCCGGCCTCATGGGCGTGCTCTACATCCTCGACGAGCCCAGCATCGGCCTTCACCAGCGAGACAACGACCGCCTCATCGCCACGCTGCGCCACCTGCGCGACCTGGGCAACACGGTCGTGGTGGTGGAGCACGACGAGGACACCATCCGTGCGGCCGACTTCGTGGTGGACATGGGCCCGGGCGCCGGCGAGCGCGGAGGACAAGTGGTCGCGGCTGGCACGCCTGCGCAGATTGCCGCCTCGTCTGAGTCGCTTACGGGTGCCTACCTGCGCGGATCGCGCATGATCGAGCTGCCCCAGGAGCGCCGCCGCCCCGAGCGCGGCTCCATCACGCTGCGCGGCGCCACTGCCAACAACCTCAAGGACGTCACCGTGAGCGTTCCCATCGGCACCCTCACGGTCGTGACGGGCGTCTCCGGTTCGGGCAAAAGCTCGCTGGTCACCGACACGCTGGCCCCTGCGCTCACCAACGCCATCCAGCGTTCCATGCGCCCCGTCGGCCCCCACAAGGGCCTCGAGGGCCTCGAGCTCATCGACAAGGTCATCGACATCGACCAGACCCCCATCGGGCGCACGCCGCGCTCGAACCCCGCCACCTACATCGGCCTGTGGGACGACCTGCGCAACCTCTTTGCGAGCGTCCCGGAGTCCAAGGCCCGCGGCTACGCCCCCGGCCGTTTCAGCTTCAACGTGTCGGGCGGTCGCTGCGAGGCGTGCAAGGGCGACGGCCAGATCAAGATCGAGATGCACTTCCTGCCCGACGTGTACGTGCCCTGCGAGCAGTGCGGCGGCAAGCGCTACAATCGTGAGACGCTCCAGGTGCTCTACCGCGGCAAGTCGATCTCCGACGTGCTCGAGATGACCGTGGAGGAGGCCCTCGTCTTCTTCGCGGCCATTCCCTCCATCAAGCGCAAGCTCCAGACCCTGCATGATGTGGGGCTGGGATACGTGCGCTTGGGGCAGCCTGCCACGACGCTTTCGGGCGGCGAGGCGCAGCGCGTGAAGCTTGCCAAGGAACTGCACCGCAGGCAGACCGGTAAGACGTTCTACATTCTCGACGAGCCTACCACGGGCCTGCACTTCGAGGACGTTCGCCAGCTTCTCATCGTGCTGCAGCGCCTCGTTGACGCCGGCAACACGGTGCTCGTCATCGAGCACAACCTCGACGTCATCAAGGTGGCCGACCATATAATCGACCTCGGCCCCGAGGGCGGCGACGGCGGCGGCACGATTGTCGCGACCGGCACCCCCGAGGAGGTCTGCACGGTCCCCGAGAGCATCACGGGACGGTTCCTCGCACCCATTCTCGAGCGCGACCGCGCCCGCATGGAAGGACGCATGCAATGACGCGCGGCAAACGCGAGCAAGCAGGCTCGAAAACCAACGCCATGCGAGCGCTCGACAACGCGGGCATCGCCTATGAGTACCTTGCCTACGAGGTGGAAGACGAGACGAGCACGGGCATTGGCGTGCGCGTCGCGCTTGCCACGGGCGAGGACCCCGACGCCAGCTTCAAGACGCTCGTGTGCGTCTCGCCGCGCAAAACCTATTCGGTCTTCTGCATCCCCGTCGCCTGCGAGCTCGACCTCAAGAAGGCGGCGCGTGCGGCGGGCGAGAAGTCGCTTGCGCTGCTCAACTGGCACGACCTGCCGGCGGTGACCGGGTATGTGCGCGGCGGCACGTCGCCGCTGGGCATGAAGAAGGAGTTCCCCACGTTCATCGACGAGACTGCCCAGCTCTTTGACCGCATTTCGATTTCCGGCGGCAAGATCGGCGCGAAGCTTGTCCTTGACCCTGTGGAGCTCGCGAACTTCTGCCATGCGGCATTTCTCGACCTGGTGGAGGAGTGATGCGGGTGTCGGAGCGCGAAGAGTACGTACCCCGGCACATGAAGCCTGCGGGCGTCACGGAACCCGCGCCATGGCCTTCCAAAGCCCCTGCGCATATGGGCGTTGCCGCGTATAGCGCCCAGGAGGAGGCTGAGCCTGCAGCCGCCCCCGCCCACATGCGGGCATCCGAGCGACCTGCGAGCACGACATCAGCAGATGGGGGAGAGTCGGAAGCTGCCCGCCAGGCGCGCGTGGGTCGCTCGCAGCTTCTCATCAGCGTGTGCGTGGCCATCTCGCGCATCACGGGCTTCATCCGCACATGGGCCATGGGCCTTGCGATGGGCACGACCCTGCTCAGCTCGTCGTACCAGGTCGCGTGCAACCTGCCCAACCAGCTCTACGAGCTTGTCATGGGCGGCATGCTCGTGACGGCGTTCTTGCCCGTGTACGTGAGCCTGCGCAAACGCGAGGGCGAGGAGCGCGCCAACCAGTACGCAAGCACCCTCATGGGCATCGTTCTGGTCTTTTTGGGCGTCGTGGCGCTGCTTGCCACTCTCTTTGCCCCGCAGGTTGTGTGGACGCAGATGTTCTTCAGTCCTTCGGGCGACCGCGAGCTTGTCGTTTACTTCTTCCGGTTCTTCGCGGTGCAGCTGCTCTTCTACGGCGTGTCTGCGGTGGCGGGAGGCCTGCTCAACTCGCGCAGCGACTACTTCTGGAGCTCTGCTGCGCCCATCGCCAACAACATCGTTGTCATCTTCGCGATGTTCGTGTACTACTTTGTGTCGGCCGACAACCCCGACTTCGCCAAGCTCGTGCTGGCCGTGGGAACGCCTTTGGGCGTGTTTGTGCAGATGGCGATGCAGGTGCCCGCGCTTGCCAAGAACGGCGTGCACCTCAAGCCGTGGCGCATCAACCTGCATGACCCCGCCCTGCGCGAGACGCTTGCGTTGGGCATTCCCACCCTCGTCGTGACGCTGTGCTCGTTTGCCACGGTGAGCGTGCAGAACGCCGCCGCCATGGCGGTGAGCGACGCGGGATCGTCGGTGCTCTACTATGCCCGCCAGTGGTTCACGCTGCCGTATGCGTTCCTTGCGGTGCCCGTCACCACGACGCTGTTCACCGAGCTTGCGGGCATGGTCGCCGACCGAGACGACGCTGCGGTGCGCCGTACCATCGTCTCGGGCACCCAGCAGAACTTCTTCTCGATGGTGCCGTTCATGCTCTACCTCATCGTGTTTGCCGTGCCGCTCGTGTCGCTCTTCCGCGCGGGCAGTTTCGACTGGACGAGCGTGGACCTCGTGAGCGGCTATCTTGCCGTCATGGCGCTGAGCCTGCCGTTCTATGCATGCTTCCTGTTCATGCAGAAGGTCTTCAGCGCGCTGCGTGCCATGAAGCAGTATGCAGTGTGCAACCTCGTCGTTTCCATCGTCCAGGTCGTGCTCACCATCGTGTTGTGCCTGGGCGCCGGTTCCTGGGGCGGCTTCGGTCTGGCCGGCGTCGCCGTTGCCCAGATAGCGTTCTTCGTCTTGGGCACCGTGTGGTGCTACGCCTACCTGAGCAAGCGTCTGGGCGGTATTGGCCTGAGGACGCTCGTGGGGTCGTTCGTGTCCTCGCTTCTCGTGGGCGCCGCCGGCGCCGCCGTGGGCGCGGCGTTGCTCTGGGCGCTTCAGGCCTTCGTCATGCCCATCGAGGCGGGAGGCATTCCCTGGGCGCTCGCGTGCATCGTGGTGGGCGGCCTTGCAAGTCTTGTCGTGACCTATGGCCTGGGCGTGGTGCTCCATGTCCCCGGCAGTGCGTTTATCGGCCGCATCGTGGCCCGATTCCTTCCGAGAAAGGCAAACTAGCGTGGGCGTTCTCATCAGCTGCGAAGACGTAAGTTTGGAATACCCCACCCGCCGCGTGCTCACCGGGCTCAGCCTGGGTGTCGCCGAGGGCGACCGCACGGGTATCGTGGGCAAGAACGGCGACGGAAAGTCGACGCTGCTCAACATCGTCTCTGGGCTCCTGGAGCCCGACACGGGTCGCGTCACCATGAGGCGCGGCACGCGCGTGGGCGTGCTCGGGCAGAAGGACTCCCTGCCCGACGACGCCACGGTGGGGGAGTGCGTCGTGGGAGACGCCCCCGAGCACGAGTGGGCCTCCGACCCCAAGACGCGCGCAATTGTCGCCGCCCTCATCGGCGACGTCGCCTGGGACGCGCGCGTGGGGTCGCTTTCCGGCGGCCAGCGCCGCCGCGTCGACCTTGCGCGCCTGCTTGTGGGCGACTGGGACATCCTGGCCCTCGACGAGCCCACGAACCATCTCGACATGCGCACCATCCGCTGGCTCGCCGCCCACCTCAACGCCCGCTGGCCGCAGGGCACCGGCGCCCTGCTCGTGGTCACGCACGACCGGTGGTTTCTCGACGAGGTGTGCCTGTCCATGTGGGAGGTGCACGACGGTATCGTCGACCCCTTCGAGGGCGGCTACTCCGCCTACATCCAGCAGCGTCTCGAGCGCGACCGCCAGGCCCGCGCCATCGAGGACCGCAGGCAGAACCTGCTGCGCAAGGAGCTCGCATGGCTGGCTCGCGGCCCGCAGGCCAGGGCCTGCAAGCCCAAGTTCCGTACCAAGGCGGCCCATGAGCTGATCGACGACGTGCCGCCCATGCGCAACTCCATCGAGCTGCACCGCCTGGCCGTGAGCCGCTTGGGCAAGCAGGTCTTCGAGCTCAAGAACGTCACGGTTGACTTCGGGGACAAGAAGGTCCTCGACGATGTGAACTGGCTTATTGGCCCGGGTGACCGCTACGGCATCCTCGGCGCCAACGGCGCGGGCAAGACGACGCTGCTCTCCATCCTCACCGGCCGCCTCGCCCCCACCTCGGGCACGGTGAAGATCGGCAAGTCGGTGAAGTGCGCGGTGCTCTCCCAGCGCCTCGACGAGCTTCTCGCTCACACGGGTGAGACGGTGCGCGAGGTGCTCGCTGGCCTCAAGAATCGTTACACAATCAACGGCAAGGAGTACACGCCCGCACAGCTGCTCGAAAACATCGGCTTCGAGTCCGGCCAGCAGCTCACGCGCGTGGAGGAACTCTCCGGCGGCCAGCAGCGCCGCCTGCAGCTCATGCTCGTGCTTTTGAGCGAGCCCAACGTCCTTGTCCTCGACGAGCCTGGCAACGACATGGACACCGACATGCTTGCCATCCTCGAGGACCTGCTCGACTCCTGGCCCGGCACCCTCATCCTCGTGACGCACGACCGCTATCTCATGGAGCGCGTGACCGACAACCAGTACATGGTCATGGACGGTAAGCTCACCCATGTGCCCGGCGGCGTCGACGAGTTCCTTGAGAAGCTCGACGCCCATGAGCGCGCCGCAAGCGCGAAGGCTTCCAGCGCCGCCTCGGCCTCGGCCGGTGCAAAGCCGAGTGCAGCCGCCGAGACCTCGTGCGGCCTCAGCCAGTCCGACATCTATCGCCTGCGCAAGCAGCTTTCGAGCATCGAGCGCAAGATGGACACGCAAAACGAGCGTATCGCCGCCCTGCAGGAGCAGATGATGGGCTTGCCCGCATCTGACTTCGAGGGTTTGGGCAAGCTGCAGTCGCAGGTGGACGCGTGCAAGGACCAAATCGACTCCCTCGAGATGGAATGGCTTGAAATTCAAGAACAGCTCGGGGAGTGAGGAATCCCAAGAGAGGGCCCCTGGCGTACAATAAGGCTTTGCCCTGCTCCTTCGACTGAGAGGAAAGCATGCAGCAAGAACAGTTTCGCGTAGAGCACGACTCCATGGGTGACATGCAGGTGCCGGCAAGTGCCCTGTGGGGCGCGCAGACCCAGCGCAGCTACCAGAACTTCCGCATCGGCACCGAGACGATGCCCGTCGAGATCGTGCGGGCGTTCGCTATCCTCAAGAAGGCGGCAGCTCAGGCCAACGTCGAGCTTGGCGTGCTGCCCTCTCGCTCCGGCGAGCTCATTTCGCAGGCATGTGATGAGATTCTTGCCGGCAAGCTCGATGGGGAGTTCCCGCTGAAGGTGTGGCAGACCGGTTCGGGCACGCAGTCCAACATGAACGTCAACGAGGTCGTCGCCAACCGCGGCAACCAGATTGCCGGCGAGCGCGTGCTGCACCCCAACGACTCGGTCAACCGCTCCCAGTCCTCCAATGACACGTTCCCCACGGCGCTGCACATCGCCTGCGTGCTTGCGGTGCGCGACGCGGTGCTTCCCGCTGTGAAGTCGCTTGCGGCTACGCTTGAGCGTGTTGCGGCCGAGCATGAGGGCGTCGTCAAGTGCGGCCGCACCCACCTGCAGGACGCCGTGCCGATTGCGTTTTCCCAGGAGGTCAGGGGTTGGGTCGGCTTGCTTCAGAACAGTGCCGAGCAACTCGAACTCTCCCTTGCCCCTATGCGCAAGCTCGCCCTGGGCGGCACCGCCGTGGGCACCGGCCTCAATGCACCCGCCGGCTTTGACAAGCTTTCGGCTGCGAAGATCGCCGAGCTTACTGGCGAGCCCTTTGTGAGCGACCCCAACAAGTTCGCCGCGCTTTCAGGCAAGGACGCCGTGGCGTTCTCCCATGGTGCGCTGCGCGGCTTGGCCGCCAACCTGATGAAGATTGCCAACGACGTTCGCTGGCTGGCATCGGGCCCGCGCCTCGGCCTGGGCGAGATCACGATTCCCGCCAACGAGCCTGGCAGCTCCATCATGCCCGGCAAGGTGAACCCCACGCAGTGCGAGGCCGTCACCATGGTGGCGGTGCAGGTCATGGGCAATGACGCCACCATCGGTTTTGCCGCGAGCCAGGGCAACTTCGAGCTCAATGTGTTCATGCCTGTCATCGCGTACAACTACCTTCAGTCGGCTCGCCTGCTTGCCGACGTCATCCGTTCTTTCGAGGTCAACTGTGCATGCGGTATCGAGGCGCGTCGCGACAAAATGGACGCCAACCTGCACAACTCGCTCATGCTCGTGACCTGCCTCAACCCCTACATCGGCTACGAGAACGCCGCCAAAGTGGCGAAGTCCGCGTTTGCAAACGGCACCAGCCTCAAAGAGGCCTGTATTGGCCTAGGTTTTATGACTGCTGAGGAATTCGACAAGGTTTTCAAACCAGAGGAGATGATCTAGCGTGAACGTAAGCGAGGAGAGCCTGAAGCTTCACGAGGAGATGCGCGGCAAGATCGAGGTGTGCGCCCGCAAGCATATCGAGAGCGCCGAGGACCTGTCGCTGCTCTACACGCCCGGCGTTGCCGAGCCCTGCCGTGCCATCAACAAGGACTACCAGAAGTCCTGGGACCTCACCCGCCGCAACAACCTCGTGGCCGTCATCACCGACGGCACCGCCGTTCTTGGTCTGGGCGACATCGGCCCTGCCGCCGGCATGCCCGTCATGGAGGGCAAGTGCGTCCTGTTCAAGGAGTTCGGCGACGTCGACGCCTTCCCGCTGTGCATCGACTCCAAGGACACCGACGAGATCGTGCGCACCATCCAGCTCATCTCCAAGTCGTTCGGCGGCATCAACCTCGAGGACATCTCGGCTCCCCGCTGCTTTGAGATCGAGCGCCGTCTGAAGGAGGTCTGCGACATCCCCGTCTTCCATGACGACCAGCATGGCACCGCCATCGTGACCTCTGCGGCTATGCTCAACGCCATGAAGGTGACGGGCAAGAAGATGGGCGAGATGACCATTGTCATCAACGGCGCCGGCGCGGCTGGCATCGCCATCGGTGAGCTCATGCTGCACATGGGCTTTGGCGAGGTCATCCTGTGCGACTCCAAGGGTATCGTGTGCGAGGGCGACTCGCGCCTTAACGCCGCCAAGGCCGAGATGGCCAAGGTCACGAACCGTAAGCATCTCACCGGTACCTTGGCTGACGCTCTCAAGGGCGCTGACGCCTTCGTGGGCGTGTCTGCCGCCAACGTCGTGAGCCGCGAGATGGTCGCCTCCATGAACAACGGCATCGTCTTCGCCATGGCCAACCCCGTGCCCGAGATCATGCCTGACGAGGCCAAGGCCGGCGGCGCCGCTGTTGTGGGCACCGGTCGCTCCGACTTCCCCAACCAGATCAACAACGTGCTCGTGTTCCCCGGCATCTTCAAGGGCGCCCTGGCTGCCCGTGCTCCCCAGATCACCGAGGAGATGGAGATCAAGGCCGCTTACGCCATCGCCGACCTCGTGACGCCCGAGCAGCTCAACGCTGACTATGTCATTCCCAGCGCGCTTGATAAGACCGTCGCCGCCGCTGTGGCCCAGGCTGTTGCTTCCTGCGTGAAGTAGGAGATATTGCCTACTTGAAGCCAACTTGGTAAAGGTTGCATTGAAGACCCGCCGGGCAGTTTCGCTTGGCGGGTCTTTTTTGTCGACTTAACAAAGGCGGATGTGGTGTGTACCTCGGTAATTCACATATGTATATAGGCATATATACATATTGGGAACATTAGCTTGCGTATCCCATGACAGTTTGGGCGAAGCAAAGAAAAGGGGCCCGCACTGATGTGCGAGCCCCTTTGCGTCGTGCGGGATGATGATCGAGACGCGCTTACTTCTTGCGGCTCTTCAGGATGAGCACGATGGCAAGGACAACCACGACAACGCCAACACCGGCTGCGATGTAGATGGGCGTGTTGTCAGTGGTGTCGCCCGTCTTGGCAATGCCGTTCTGCGGCTGGTTAGCGGCAGCGGTGACGGTGACGGTGCACTTGACGTTGTGACCCTGCACAGTGCCGGTGACCTCGAAGGTGCCCGCCTTGGCGTAGAGGTCGGCATAGTTGGCAGGCGTGTTCCACGTTACCGTCTCGTTGGTGGTGCTGCCGTCAGACCAACGCACGCTGGCCGTGGCAGGCAGGGTGGGAGCGGTGCCAGCCGTGGTGGTGGCCGTCAGGTTGTTCTGGATGCCGTTGATGAACTTGGTGTCGGCAGTCTTCCACTGGGCGTACAGCGTGGCGTCGCTGCCAAGCGTGAGCTGGCCGCCGTTGACGATGGCGGTGCCGGTGTCGTCGGCTGCGGTGTTCCAACCGGCGAAGACGTAGCCGTCACGCGTGAACGTGGAGGCGGGGAGGGTAACCGTGGTGCCCAGGTCGGCCGTCAGCACATCCATGGAGCCTGCGCCGCCGTTGGCGTCAAAGGTGACCGTGCATTTCGTGGCAGGGGCGGCGACCCACTGGGCGAAGAGCGTCATGTTCTCGTGGATTGCGGGAGCATCCTGGGGCATGTACTTGGTACCGGTGCCGTCGGCCGCGGTGTTCCAGCTGTCGAAGACCTTGCCGGCGGGAGCCGTGAAGGCGCTACCGGGTACGGTGTACTCGGCGTCAGCATCCACGTCTGCGGGGGACATCTCGCCAGTGCCGCCGTTGGCGTCAAAGCTCACGGTAAAGTGCGTGACAGGTGCAGGCTCGACATCCTTCCACTTGGCGTAGAGGGTCGTGTCGCCGGCGAGCAGGCCCAGGCTCGTGCCTGCGGGGTAGGTCTCGGAGCCGTCGACGTTGGTCCAGCAGTCGAACTCCTGGCCGTCGGGTGCGGTGAAGGCGCACTCGGGAGCGGTGTACTCGTCCTCGGCGTTAACGGTCACGGGGTCCATCGCACCCTGCCCGCCGTTGGCCTCGAAGCTCACGGTGATGTGGGTGACTGCGGGAGGCTCGGAGTCACCTTCGCCCTCGCCGGCACCGTCGCCCTCAATGGCATCGCCGTCGGGTTGAGCATCGCCATCGGCGGCGCCGTTCTCGTCGCCGGGCGTCGCGTCGCCGTCCACAGCGGGTGCTTGGCCTGCGACGGTAAGGCTCGTGCTGGCGAGCCACTGGCCGTCGGCATAGACGCTCACAGTTGCAATGCCCTCGCCGAGCGTGGTGAGGGTCTCGCCCTCAATCTGGGCAACCTCGGGGTTGTCGGAACCATAGGTTGCGCCAGGCAGCGTCACGGGCGTGCCGTTGTCGGTGGCCACGTAGCTCAGGACAAGCTGGGTGCCCGGCTCATAGGTGCCGGTCTCGCTCTGCGTGCCGTCAGGCTGGGTGGCAAAGACGGCGACCGTGAGGGCCGACGAGTCAACGGTCACCTTCATGGTGGCGGGGACGGGGAACTCGGTGCCGTCTCCCTGCAGGCTCGAACCCTCGGTTGCGCGCACGTAAGCGCCGCCCTCGCTCAGGTTGCCGGCTTCGCTGGAGAACACGGCCACGAGGTACATGTCGCCGGTCTGGGTTTGGAAGAGGGCCACGCCGCAATAGGCGTTCTCGGGGTTGGCGAACGGGCTCGCGTCGTTGAACCACGAAGCGGTCATCTGCTCAACGGTTGCAGCGATGTCCGCGGTGTTGACGTTGGCAGCGGGCAGAAATGCTACACACTCTTGGTCGTTCTGTGCAGAATGTATGGCGTTTTCGGCGCACTGAGCCGCGCGTGCCTGGGCCTGAGCCTCAAGAGCTTGCGTGGATTCCAGGGGAGCGGCCTTTCCGCGGGCGGCGTTCATGCTGTCGACGACAGACTGTGCCGAGGCCAGGTAGTAGGAGCCGCTGATCTGCGTGGTGACGGGTGCACTCGCCTGGCCCTCGGCCTGGGCTGCTTCGTCGGCCCACGCCACAACAGGGGTAAAAGCGCTGGTGGAAGCCACAAAAGCGCCACCGGCAATCAGTGCTGCGGCGGCGAGTGTGACGCGACCGGCCAACCAGCCGGAAGTGTTGGTACGTGCCATATCGGTCATCTCCTTTAAAGTGCATGAGGCGAATGCCTTGCACCGGATTGGAAGTACTTCGGCATGACTGGCGCTATTTTACCTCATTTATGTGGGGGAGCCTTGCAACAAGACGGCCCACCGCCTTTAGGCGATGGGCCGTCGCATACCTGAAGTCAATTTAAGGACGCTGAACCAGCAAAACCAGGAAGCGCCGCAACCCTAAAAAAGCAGAAACTCCTACAGCAAGGCAGCATACTTAGAACGCATCACGCGACGGGGGCTGTGCCATAAAACGCAGGAGGCGCTGCAGCAAGGCGCACGAAGGTGAAGTGCGCGGTGCGCGCCTCTGGCGTACTGGACGTACTCGAACCTTCGTGGAACGCAGCTGCAGCGCCTCCGCAATCCCAAAAGCAGAAACCCCTGCAGCAAGGCGTACAGGGCCGTAGCGTACTGGATGTACGTAAGGCCCTGTAGAACGCAGCTGCAGGGGTTTCGCAACTAACTTAGAGGTAGAAGAGGATGTCGTTGTAGGACGGGAGCGGCCAGTACTCCTTGCTGCAGATGGTCTCCATGGCGTCGGCATCCTTGCGCAGCTGCTCCATGGCGGGCAGCACGCTGTCGCGGCATGCGTCGCCGCGTGCCTGAACGTCGGCGGTGGCAATCATGGCGTCGTGAGCCTCAACCAGCGCGTCGATGTCGTCGCTGATCGCGTCGGCACCGTCAGAGAGCTTCTTGAGCAGCTTGGTCTCGGCCTTGCAAGCCACGCCCATGTCCTGCTTGATGGCCAGGTTGGAGGCAACGTCAGCAGCGTAGGCGTTCACGGCCGGCAGAATCTGCTTGTTGGCCATGTCAATCATCGTGAGAGCCTCGATGTTGATGAGGTTCGCATACTGCTCGAGCTTGATCTCGTAGTGGCTCTCGGTCTCGACGCGGCTCATGACGCCGAACTCCTCGAGCAGGGCGACGTTCTTCTCCTTCATCATCGCGGGGGCCGCATCGGGCAGGGTGCGCAGGTTGGACAGACCGCGCTTGGCAGCCTCCTCAGTCCACTCGGCGCTGTAGCCGTCGCCGTTGAAGATGATGTGCTGGTGGTCGGTCAGGGTCTGCTTGATCCAGGCCATGGCGTCGGTCTCAAAGCTCGCGCTGCTCTCCATGGCGTTGGCGAACTCCTTGAGCTCCTTGGCAACGGCCGTGTTGAGCACCATGTTGGGGTCGGACAGGTTCTGACGCGAGCCAGCGGCGCGGAACTCGAACTTGTTGCCCGTGAAGGCGAAGGGAGAGGTGCGGTTGCGGTCGGTGGTGTCCTTGGTGAGGTTGGGAAGCACCGGCACGCCCAGGTACATGCTCTCCTTGTCGTGGCTCTCGTAGGTCTTGCCCTCGATGATGGCCTCGACGATGCCGTTGAGCTGGTCACCCAGGAAGATGGAGATGATTGCGGGCGGTGCCTCGTTGGCGCCCAGACGGTGGTCGTTGCCGGCCGAGGCGACGCTGACGCGCAGCATTTCCTGATAGTCGTCCACAGCGGCGATGACGCAGGTCAGGAAGACGAGGAACTGCAGGTTCTGCTCGGGGGTGTCGCCGGGATCGAGAAGGTTCTGGCCGTCGGCAGACAGCGACCAGTTGTCATGCTTGCCCGAGCCGTTGATGCCCTCGAAGGGTTTCTCGTGCTCCAGGCACACCAGGCCGTGGTGGCTGGCGATGATCTTCATGAGCTCCATGACGAGCAGGTTGTGGTCGATGGCGACGTTGGCTTCCTCGAACACGGGGGCGAGCTCGTGCTGGCAGGGGGCGACCTCGTTGTGCTTGGTCTTTGCGGGCACGGCGAGCTTCCACAGCTCGGAGTCAAGCTCCTTCATGAAGCGGCTGACGGTGGGGCGGATGGAGCCGAAGTAGTGCTCCTGGAGCTCCTGGCCCTTGTCGGGGGCGGCGCCGAAGAGGGTGCGTCCGCACAGGATGAGGTCGGGGCGCTTGGCGAAGTCCTCTTCCTTGATGAGGAAGTACTCCTGCTCGGGACCGACGGTGCTGACGACGCGGTCGGGATGCTTGCCGAAGAGGGCCATGACGCGCTTGGCCTGGTCGCTTACGGCAGTCATGGAGCGCAGAAGCGGGGTCTTCTTGTCGAGCGACTCACCGTTGTAGCTGATGAACGCCGTGGGGATGCACAGGACGTCGTCCTTGATGAAGGCAGGGCTCGTGGGGTCCCAGGCGGTGTAGCCGCGCGCCTCGAACGTGGAGCGCAGGCCGCCGGAGGGGAAGCTCGAGGCGTCGGGCTCGCCCTGTACGAGCTCCTTGCCAGAGAAGGTCATGATGGCCGTGCCGTCGCCGCCGGGGTTCAGGAACGAGTCATGCTTCTCGCTCGTGATGCCGGTGAGGGGCTGGAACCAGTGGGTGTAGTGTGTGGCGCCCTGCTCAATGGCCCATTCCTTCATGGCGTGGGCGACGACGTTGGCCACCTCGATGTCGAGGGGCTCGCCCTGCTGGAGCGTCCTCATGAGTGCCTTGTAGGTCACCTTGGGGAGCTTCTCCTGCATGATCTTCTGGCTGAAGACCTTGCAGCCGAAGTACTCGCTGGGGTTGACTGCCATTTAAACCGCCTTCTCTCGATGACGCCGCGCATCGCGCGGACGTCTTGGACACAAAGCTCGGTGCATGTCGCAAACTCTAGGAGTCGAATGTTTCGCTCACTTTACGGGCGTGGGAAGCGTTCGTGACCGTATGATATCGCCGATGGAAACTATAAGGCTGGCCGTGTGGCCGGCCACCCCACTTTCACATGCAATGGAAGGTGCTTCATGGAACAAGAACACGACGTGGCGGCCGCAAGGCCTCTGACGTTTGCCGTCATTGACGGCAACTCCCTCATGCATCGCGCATTTCATGCGGTGCAGACGCCCATGAACGCCCCCGACGGCCGACCCACCAACGCCATCTTCGGTTTCATGGGCATGTTTTTGCGCCTGGTGGAAGACTTCCACCCCGACGGTATCATGGTAGCCTTCGACAAGGGTCGCCCCACGGTGCGTATGGAGATGCTTCCCCAGTACAAGGCGCAGCGCCCGCCGCGCGACCCGCTGCTTTCCGAGCAGTTTCCCATGATGCGCGAGCTGCTCGAGGCTATGCATGTGCCGGTGTATGCCGTCGAGGGCTGGGAGGGCGACGACCTGCTTGGTACGCTTGCCAGGCAGGGCGAGGAGCTGGGCCACAGGATGCTGCTTGTCACGGGCGACCGCGACGCCTACCAGCTTTCTGACGGCAATGTCTCGATTCTCTCCAACAGGAAGGGCATGAGCGACGTCGCCATCATGAGCCCGGAGGAGATCTGTGCGCTTTACGAGGGCGTGAAGCCCGAGCAGATCCCCGACTTCTACGGCCTCAAGGGCGATACGAGCGACAACATCCCCGGTGTGCCCGGTATTGGCCCCAAGAAGGCGGCCGCGCTCATCGTGCAGTACGGCTCGCTTGACGCCGTGCTCGCCGACGCCGACAACATCAAGGGCAAGATGGGCGAAAACATCCGCAACCATGCCGACGACGCCCTGGTGTCGCGCGAGGTTGCTCGCATCCGTCGCGACGCGCCGGTCACGTTCGACGCCCAGGCAGCCATGTGGCCCTCCTTTGACGCGGCCGAGGTTGAGCGTGCTTTTGACGCACTGGCACTGCGCACCCTCAAGGGCCGCGTGCTGCGCTGCTCGTGCGGGGCGCAGGCCCAGCAGGGTGTCGACGATGCGGCATGCGCCTGCGCGCAGGCACAGGGACCGAATTTGCCTGCCGAGCCCCTGCAGGGACAGGCTGCTTGGGATTGCCTGAAGCAGGCTTGCGATCGGGACGCCTGGGTGGGCGCCTTCTTCGACGAAGGCCAGGACACCGGCTCGCTCTTCGGCAGCGCACAGACCCTGTGGCTTGCCTGCACGTCGGGATGGCAGATGGCTGAGGGCGCGCCCTCCCAGGAGCCGGCGTGCCTTCTGCGCTTCGACGGCGACGACGCCCTCGATGCCCTGCTCATGGCATATGAGAGCTGCAAGGTCGTCTCGTTCGACACCAAGGCCGACCTGCGCCGTCTGTACCCGCTCGATTCCTCCGAGCCCGCGCGCCTTGATGCCGCAGAGTTCGCCTCTACCCGCAGCTCTGAGGTGTTCGACGCCGGGGTGGCCGCCTATCTGCTCGATTCGGACCGCTCCGACTTCGAGCCCAGCGTGCTTGTGGGGGCGTTCTTGCCCTGGAGCCTTCCCGCCCTGGAGTTCCCGGCCGCACCGAAGAAGGGCAGGGGGGCGCCTGCTCCCGCCCCCACCGAGGAGTCGAGCGCGGCGCGCGGGGCATGCGCGGCCGCTTCGCTTTTGGCGTTGCGCGAGGTGCTCGACGAGCTTCTTGAGCAGGACGGCACCAAGGCCTGCATGACCGACATCGAGATGCCGCTTGTCGCGGTGCTCGCGGTGCTTGAGCGCAACGGCATGAAGGTGGACCCTGAGGTCCTCGCCCATCAGTCCGGCCTGCTTACGGGTCAGATCGAGGAGATTCGCTCGCGCATCTTCGACCTTGCGGGCCAGGAGTTCAACATCGACTCGCCCGCCCAGCTCTCCGGCGTGCTCTTCGACACGCTTGGGCTTCCGACGCGCGACCCCGAGACGGGCCGACCTCTCAAGAAGACCAAGACCGGCTTCTACTCCACGAACGCCAAGCTTCTCGAGAGCTTTGCGCGCGACTACCCCGTGGTGGCCGATGTCCTCGACTATCGCGAGCGCGTGAAGATCAAGTCGACCTACCTCGATGCGCTGCCTCGCCAGATTCTCGGTGACGGCCGGGTGCACACCACCTACACCCAGACGGTTACGGCCACCGGCAGGCTCTCCTCCTCGGACCCCAACCTGCAGAACATCCCCGTGCGCAGCGACCTGGGCCGCATGGTGAGGACGGCCTTTGTGCCCGCCGGTCCCGACAACGTCATCCTGTCGTGCGACTACTCGCAGATCGAGCTGCGGCTGCTTGCGCACCTGTCGGGCGACGAGGGCCTCGTCGAGGCGTTCTTGAGCGGGGAGGACTTCCACCGCGAGACGGCCTCGAAGGTCTTCGGCGTGCCGGCGGCCGAGGTGACGCCTGCACAGCGCTCCCGCGCCAAGGCGGTCAACTTCGGCATCGTCTACGGCCAGACGGCCTGGGGTCTGTCCCAGACGCTCAAAATCTCCGCCGCCGAGGCTCAGGAGATGATCGACCGTTACTACGCGACGTATCCCGGTGTGCGCGTCTACCTCAACGACCAGGTGGAACTTGCGCGCAAGCAGGGCTTTGTTCAGACGATGTTCGGACGTAAGCGCCATGTTCCCAACATTGCGGCGCGCGTGCCGGCTGTGCGCCAGTTTGCCGAGCGCACGGCAATGAACCACCCCATGCAGGGCTCTGCGGCCGACATCATCAAACTTGCTATGGTGCGCGTGCAGCGCAGGCTGTTGTGAGGAGCGTTTAAGGCAAAAATGATCGTCCAGGTACACGACGAGCTTGACTTCGACTGCCCGCGCAGCGAGGTCGAGGCGTTGCAGGAGATGGTGGTCGAGCAGATGCAGGGTGTCGCTCAGCTTCGTGTCCCCCTGCTCGTCTCCTGCTCCATCGGTCAGAACTGGGCGGAGGCGAAATAGCGTGCAGAGTGTTGAGGCGTCCCCTGCATCCAAGGTTACGGGTGAGCACTTGGGTCTTGGCATCGCCTTCACCTTGTTAGGTGGTGTGGGCTGGGGCTTTTCCGGCACGTGCGCGCAGTTCCTGTTCACCAACTACGACGTGGAGCCCACATGGCTCGTCGCCACGCGCATGGTCATCGCGGCGCTCATGTTTGCCCCTCTCGTCCTCGGCACGCATCGCCGCGAAGAGGCCGAGCTGATACGTGACAAGCCCAACATCCTGATAACGCTG
>Ga0129308_1001689_pt1 | contig 21699 bp, 15 predicted proteins | sample L827metagenome_FD_94440 | JGI IMG/M metagenome (GOLD analysis project Ga0129308, IMG submission 94440) | Ring-tailed lemur group fecal microbial communities from Wisconsin, USA - L827 metagenome | ecosystem: Host-associated > Mammals > Digestive system > Large intestine > Fecal | place: USA... | reverse complement strand
TAGCTTCCAGCCTTTTCTCTGATCTGTTCTATGATCTGATTCTTTGTGCGATCGTCGATATTCTGCATGTGGATCGCCTCCTTTCCCGCCGTTCAAAGGGCACTTTCTCCAGACAGCCGGGACGCCGTCCTGCCGCGCTGTTTCCAACTTAAATGTTGTCGCCGAATCCCTCGTTGATATAGAAGGGGAAGACCAGATTAAAGGGATTGTTGGTGGTCCTGACCACATAGCCGATGTGGACCACCAGCTTTCCGCTCTCCGCCTGATCCAGGTCCACCTCCACATCGATATCCCGGATCCTGGGTTCCCATAAGATCAGAGCCTCTTCCACGCTCCGCTCCATCTCTTTCAGCGACGTAAAATCCATCGTCCCGAATATATAATCGTGGATGCCGCACCCAAACTCGGGATTGCGGACCCGTTCGCCTTTTTTCGTCATTAAAATGAGATAGATGGCTTCCTTGATATCCTCCTCGTAGGCTGAAGTCTTCATCCGGCCCGTCACCTCATCCACCTCGATGGGAAATCGAAAACCCCTGCCCAGGAAGGAATTTGCATCGTTTCCTCCAAACATGACCCGCCTCCTCCGATCAGTTGATCTTAACCATAGCTCCCTTGACCTCCAGCATGCCTCCGGACTCCGCTTTCAGGGAGCTCTGCGCCTTGATATTCAGCATGCTGCCCTCTATGGTATCGTTCTGCCCTTTGAGCTGCAGCGCCTGACCCGCCTCCGCCTTAATATTGTCCGCCTTGATCTGGGCGGTCTTCGAATTGCCGTCCAGGGCGACCATGGCCTTGCCTCCCACTTTCAGCTCGATCTTCGTCTTGGCGCTGATCTCCAGTTCGCCCTTTTCCGCGTCGATCCGTATTCCGTTTTCCCCTTTTTCGTCCTTGATCAGGATCTGCTTCTTCTCATCCTCAATGGATATGGTGAACTTGCCCGGGCTTTTCACTTCGATGCGCGCCTTTCCGTTTTCATCGTCAAAGGTCACCTCGCAGCCGCCTTTCGTCCGAAAGGACTTGATGGTGTTCTTGTCATTGGCCGTATCGGCCTGCAGCTTATTTTTATTATTCCAGAGCGTCCCAAGCACGATGGGACAATTTCTGTCCCCCATGTTGAACGCTACCACCACCTCGGCGCCCACCTCCGGAAGCGCGTAAAAACCAAAGCCGCTGCCGCTGTACTGAGTCATCACGGGGATCCAGCCCGTTACATTCTGGCCTTCTTCGCCCAGAAGGATCTCCACCTTGACCTTGCCCGGATAGTCCTTATTCCAGTTTTCCTTTACCACGCCTGTGGTAACGCCTGCAATGCTGCGCCCCTCGTTCTCCTGGCCGGTGAACTCGCTAAGAAGTCCCATTACTTTACTCCCCCTATCTCAAAATACGTCAGGAAACTCTCTCCGCTCATGGTGTGGACCACTTCTGTGATGTAATAGGACTGGTCCGCCATCTTTTCCAAAGCCTCCACCTTGAGAAACCGGCCCGGTACGATCTCCGGCAGACCCAGCGTGCTTCCGCTTCCCGTGCAGGACTTGTCCCGCCGCATCCGCGCAATGGCCTCCGCCCGCACCTTGGCCTTTTCCCTGCTGTCCGCGTCCGGGGCCGTCACCGTAAAAACAGGCGTCTGTCCCTGGATCTTCGACTGACTCATGACGCCCTTGGCCTGGGCCTCCCCCTTCACCGCCGTCTGCTCCGCCGGGTTGTAGCCCACCGCTTCCACCTTCAGATCCAGATAGGAAAAATCCACTTTCAGGTCCTGCAGTTCCCTGCCATACTTGACGGACATCACAGGCGCCGTCACCTTCTGCGGCTTGCGGAAATAGACCTTATCCGCCAGTACAAAAAATTCTCTGTCGGTCCTTCCGCTGGCGATCAGCTCCTTCGATATGAAATCATAATCGCTGGTAGTCTGCGATACCGGTTCCGTCAGCGAATCAGCCGTAGCATCCACCGAAGGAGTGCAGAGCCGGGAATAATCGCCCAGCACCGTCTTCACCGCATCCGAATAATTCTTTACGTTGTAAAGCTTGTGCTTTTTCCCGCTGCTCATCATCAGACGCCTGGCGTCCATCACCGTGACCACCAGCAGGGGGTGCTCGCCAAACTCGAAGCCCAGCATGGCCACATAGCCTTTGAAGACCTTCTGCGTCGAGGACAGGTAACCGATCTCCACCTCCACCACAGTGCCCAGCTTGAATTTGGTCTTTGCGGCGGACTGAAAGGAGTGACTTTTCTCGTCGTACAGCCCCGCCAGCCGGATCACCGCGCTGCCTGCCTGGGTCAGAGACAAAGTGATGACGATCTCCTCCACGATCAAATTCATGGTCTTCACCACGTCTGCGCCTCCTACCTTGATCTTCAGCGCCGGGACCATGAAATTTCCGTAGCGGGCTTCCAAAAGCTTATAATTTGTCACAGCTGTCATTAAATCCGCCATAAAACAAGAGCTCCTCTTATCAATCCTTTTCTCTCGCGGGTCCGCCGTCGGCCCCCCGTGAACTCCTCTACAGATCCGTAAGGGCCGGGATCTTCAGCGCCGTTCCCGCCGGTACGTCCAGGGGATCCAGTATGCCGTTCGCTTTGGCGATCAGTCTCCACTGTTCGATATCCCCGTACTCTCTGCCGGCCAGCTCCCAAAGACTGGTGTCCTCGGACAGCACTCTGCTTTTCGTCCGGTCCGGAGACGCGAAAGGAGAGCGCTTGATCGCGCTCTGTTGTCCCACCGATAAAAGGGTGCAGTCCACCTTGGCCCGCACGGGCACCCCCTTTTTATCGAACATGGTAAAACTGGTATCCACTTTTACCACCACGCCCGTTATGCTGATGGAGCCCCAGGAAAAAGTCACGCAGGGAGGCCGGTGCAGGTTGCCGTCCACCTTCAACAGCGCGGAAAACTTTACAGTCAGAGCCGACACGTCTGTGGCGATCTTCGACTGCGACACGCTGGTGGCCAGCACGGAATCCGTGTCAAAATAAAAACTCAGACTTGCCACAGACTTTACCGATCCCACGTACTGCGTCACATCGCTGTTCGTGCCCTGAGCCGATACCTGATTGTACTCCACCGTTTCGCTGATGGAATAGGACTCCGGATTGAACTGCACATACAGCGGCAGCGCGTCGCCCTCGATCTTAAACTTCGCCTTGTTGTTCATCATGCCGCTCAACGCGGTCTTCGCCGAGTTTACCGCCGATAAAATTCCCATGCACGCCCTCCTTCTCCGGTCCTGTTCGTACTCGATCTATCAATTATATCCAGTTGATCTATTCTATTGAGTGACGCATCATCCGTCTCCGGCGCCGTCCTGTCCCCGGCTGCGCGGTCCCGCTCTAGTCAAGGCCTGACCGCAGGCGTTCCATGCGCAGTTCCGTTTTCAGCTGTTCCAGAACCTTGTGGGACAGTCTGCCTCTTTCCCCTGCGGGTCCGCGGCGGGCGGTCTGCCTTTCCTTCGTCAGTTGTTCCTTCGCCAGCCGTTCCACTGCCTCTGTCTGCACTTCTATCTTTTTTACCAGCTCGTCCATCCGTTCCCTGTCCTGCCGCGCTGCGTACTCCTGCTGCCTGATCCTGGTCTCCAGACGGATCACTTCCTCTTCCGGGTTCGCCCTTCCGACCGTTTCTTTTCGCGTCTCACGCCGCTTCTTGCCGCCTTCCGCATACACCAGAGACGCCCCTTCCGCCTGTGGGCGCCTGCGAAGCTCCGCCGCCGGCGGACGATTCCGGTCTTCTGCCGGCCCCATTGTCCCATGGCTGTTTTCCAGAAGTATCGTTTCTGCCGGATCCGCCTTTCTCCCGGTCGAAAACCGGATCTTCCGGCCCGGGCCCTGAACTGCAGACGCCTGGGACCGCCTTTCGTACGGAGACTGCCGCCGTACCGTCCCAAAAGTCTGGATCCAGCCGCTTTCAGCCGCTGTCTTTAGCATCTCCATCCGCCCCTTCGACCCGTCCAGACCGCTTCCCCGACTCCTCTGCAGATCTCCCGACCGCAGGCTGCCCAGTCTCAGGTCACGTGACCGCAGGCTGCCCGGTCTCAGATCGCCTGACTGCAGGTTCCCCCGCCGTAGGTCGCCAGACCGCAGGCTGCCCGGTCTCAGATCGCCCGACTGCAGGTCCCCCTGCCCCAGGTCGCCTGACTGCAGGTCCCCCCGCCGCAGTTCATTGGTCTGCAGGTTTCCCGATGGCAGCTCTCCCGCCAGTCCGACTCCACGCCGCGGCTGGCCCGAAGGTGTGTTTCCTGACCGCAGGCCGACCGGGACGCTTCCACGGGCCGTCAGCCGCAGGGAACGTTCCCTGACCCGATCCGTGGATCTTGCCCTCCGGGCGGCCCGAGAGACCGGTCCAATGGGGTCCGGCAGAAGGAAACTCTGCTCACTTCCCCGCTCGCCACCCTGCCCGCGTCCCTGCCTCGGCCCGCCCGCAGCCTCCGGCGCTCTGCTCTCTTTCAAGATCCGGTCCCGCCCGGCCGCCGGCTGCAATTCTTTCTGCACCGGATGCGCCAGCTGTCCTCCGAGCATCAGAGCGGCGGAGATCCGCTGTTCCGTCTCCGCGGCAGAGAATCCGGCGTTTCGAAACACGGGACTGGCAAAGGACCGGATAGGGGGTGTCCCCAGCCCCTCTCCTCTGGGGCGCGGCCCTGTTGCAAAACGGCTGTTTCCTGCATCAGTCTCAAAACGACCGCGCTTTCTGTTTTCAAAAAAAATCCAATTCGTATATTGCTGTCCGCTTCGGTTTCTCTCCTTGACCGCTTTCGCAGTCCTGTGTTCAGTCTGAATACCGCCATTTTCGGATATCGAACTGCCGGAATTCATCCGATGCAGCGCCTGCTGCGGCCTGTGATCCAGTGTCCGCTGCCCTGTCTGGTGTACTGTCCGCCGTACTGTCTGCTGTGTTGTCCACGGTACTGTCTGCTGTATTGTCTGCCGCAGTGTCAGCTGTATTGCCCGCCGCAGTGCCTGCTGCGGCAGGCTGGCTGTCCCCACCGGCAGATACGGCGTCCGGACCGCTCCCGCCGTTAAAGGCGGCGTCAGTGGACTCCGCCCGCGCTCCTTGTCTCCACCTTCGCTGGCCTGCCCGGGCCCCCTGATCTCCTGCGGCAGCGCTCCTCTGCGCCCCCGCACTGGGACATCGCCGTCCGCCAGCGCGCTCTCTGCCTTTTTCTCCGCCTGGAAAGGTCCCGAACGGCCATATCCCAGGAACGCTCCCGGTACCGCTTCTTCGGTCATCCATTGCCTATATGAAAGAATGCGTTCCATCGCAGCGGCCGCGCCATCTCCACGTTCTGCGGCGCTGTCACTGCCCGCCGTACCATCGTGCTCTGCCCCGGCGCCGCGGCCCGCGGCATGGCCGTAGACGGCCGCGGTTCCACGGCCGCCGGGCGCCATGCTCCCCAGAACTTCCAGACCGCCGTGCCGTGCCGGTTCCATGCGTTCCCACTGTTGTAACAGGCCCACGGATGCGGAATGAAGCGATCCTGCAGTTTTCTCCGGCTTCGCCGTTTTCCCTGCCCTCCCCGTTTCCTGCGCCCGTCTGCCGGACGCGGCGGTCAGTGGATCACTTTTCTTCTCCTGCGCTCTGCTGCTCTGAAGATCCGAAGGGCCCCCGCATAACGTCTTAAATATCGTCTCAGAAACCATTCGCCGTATCTGGTCAAACTGTGCGGCGCTGATCTGCGGGGATCGGAGCTGCTCTTTTTTCCCGCCTTCCTGTTCTGCCTGTCCTTCCCGAGGGAGACCGGCGGTCCGGAATATCCGTGGGGCGCCGCTGTTCTCTCTGCTGTTCTGTCTGCCGTTCTCTCTTCGTTCTTCTCCGGCCGGTCTCCTTTTTTCCCAGATCTCTTCTCCCACTGTTCGGGCGAGCAGCGAGCGAAGAGTCTCCTGGGACGGAACGCCGCCTTCTGTTTCTGCATCCCACAGAAATCGACGGGAGATCTCACCTGCGGCGGCGTCGATCGCCGGTCCCGCCGCGGTTCGGAGCAGCCTTTCTCTCAGATAGTCTGTCCGTGCCCCGCCTTCCAGCGGTGTATCCCAGAACCCTTCAGACAGTTCCTTCGCCGTCTTCCGCAGCGCTTCCAGCGCAGCGCTGCCCGCTTTTTCTTCTTCCGCCGGCCGCTGATAGGCGATGAGCGCCTGATACCGATCCTGGATCCCCGCCAGCATCTCAGCCGCAACGCGGATCTCCCCTTCTCCTTCGGACGACGCCAAATGGATAAGACGTTGGGGCGAAAGGGTATTTATATACTCCCAGACCAGCATGCCGGCCCCGTCCTTTTCCCCGGGCAGCCCTGCCCTCAGATCTGCCCTCAGATCTGCCCCGGGCGCTCCGGGCTTTCGCCATATGGCTGCGGCAGGCTCCGGCAGCGGCGCTTCGGCTTTTTCCTGCGCCCCCGGCGCGTTCTCCTTCCGCACCGGCGGGGCCCCTGTCCCGGTTCCGATCCCTGTTTCAGCGTTCATCCGGCCGCGGATCTGCGCTTCTATCTGAGCGGATACGCGGTCCTTTACGATCTGCAGATAATAATCGCTCTGCTGCCGCGCGGTCTCCCGCAGAAACAGCCTTCTGCCGCCGGAGACGGACCGGCGCACGGCAGTCTGATCCAGCAGGCGGTCAAAGGGAGCGCCCAGCGCGGAGGTGATCAGGCCGCCCCGGACTTCCCCCGCACGCTTCGGATCCAGCATCCGGTCACCACCGCGGGAGATAGGCGAACCTGCCGGCAGTCCGGCTCGTTCCCCGGGAACAACCCCCATCCGGCTCAGTTCTTTTTCAAAGACTTCTCCGATCCTCCGGAGTTCCGTCTTTATCTCCTGCCGGCTCCAGCCGTTACTGTCCTCATAAATGCGAAGCAGCTCTCCGTGGACTTCTTTATCCAGCCTTTCCAGCCTGTCCAGATTTTTTTCCAGCATTCGCTTCACGTTGGCGTCAGAAACGGCCGATCCGTTAACGCCGCCGCTTTTCAGCAGTCTCTGTTCTAAAAAAACGCGAAGGATATTCCAGGCGAGCAGAAAGACATCCGCTTTCTCCCGGTTATCACTCCGCTCTTCGGAGGCCCTCATCAAAAAAATCAGAGTTTCATATCGCCATGGACTGTTTCCCCGACCGGTGTATCTGTCCATGATCTTCTGTGCAAACCGGACCGCAGAGAGGACGTTTTCCGGCAGCGCTTTTCCCGACACAGTGGGTTCTCTCAAGTCTGTCGCTCTGTGACTCATCGCCGCCTCCTTTATGGAATCGGAACTTCGCTGAAGCCTGTATGCGCCAGCTCCAGTGATTCGATCAGAATAGCGCTGCTGTTTGAATCCAGATCGCCGAACTTCTTTGAGAGGATCAGCCCCTCGTCAATGCTGAATATCTTCATGAGCTTTCCGTTTCTCTTGACGAATATCAGGATGTTGGTAAGCTTCATTCCCTGCCGCAGAATGGAAAAGATCGTGCCTCCCATCGTGCTTGTCATCCCTTTTTCAAAGATGATGATGTCCGGCTTCTGCCTGGCTTTCTGCCTGACGATGGGGAAATCATTGTTTCCCCCTTCCACGAAGGTCTCGGTCTCTATCTTATTCTCGATCCCTGTGATCTTGCTGAAATTGACTTGGATCAGATTGATCCTCACATCAAACTCAAAAGAACCGATAAATTCCCGCGTGGCCTCCCGGTTCAGGACCTTGGTCACGCTGGGTCCCTGACCTCTGACATACCGTTTGACCGGCGCAGGCGCAGGCGCAGCCGGCGGCTCGTAACGCTTTTTCTCCACCGGCGGCTTTTCCGTGTTTTCGACTATGTATCGCTTTTTTCCATTTATAATCGGCATACGGACAACCTCGTCTTCTTACTTAATCTCCCATAGATCTCCCATAAAAAACTGATTTTCGACACGATAAAAAGCGATTAATGTCGCTTTTATCCGAATCATGTAATATAAATTCATGGTATATTAAAGTAAGCCCCTTGAAAACGGGGCTTGCACAGTTGGTCGATATTTCGCACAGTTGGTCGCTGTCATTTACCTTATAAATATACTTGCTTCTAGAGGTTCTACATGTGTTCTTGAATTTCACCCATTCTGCCCCGCGACAATCCAGCCGCCTGCGGCGGAGAGCCTGCGCCGCCGCTATATCTGAAAAACATTCTCCGGCTCCTGATTGAGCTTGCTGTTGATCTTCGATATCTCTCTGCACCAGCGCAGTCTGTCGCCGTGGCTCAGACTCATGATCTCGTCGTGGGACCAGTGGGTATAATACGCGATGAACGCGATCTCTTCATAGATCTTTTCCGCCGGATACGTGCTTACAGACCGGCGTCCATAAAATTTACGGGTACCTCGATCTCTTCTCCGCAGTGAGGGCAGATCGTCTTGTACATGGGCATTTCCATGGTATTGACCCTCTCGTACAGGTCCTGCAGATAAGCCAGGTCCATGGTGTAAAGGCGTTCGATCACATTGGTGTCCACGGTGGGCAATGTGCCGAGCTTGGTGATGACTCTGGCCAGCAGAATGATCGTCAGGTAACCCGGGTTCTGCTGCACCCGTGGATCCCGCAGGGGCAATATTTCGTCCCCGGCATTGGCCAGGCGCATGACTCCCTCCCGATGCAGATTGCCGGCCTTGTCGAGAAAGCCTCTGGGAAGCGTAAAACTGAATTCGGTCTCAAAATCCGTCATGTTGTTTCCTCCTGATATTTTTTGATCTGTTTTCTGTGAAAAGCAAGAAAGAGGGTGCCCCAAAGCCTTTTCACTTTCCAGCCTTGGGACACTCTCGCATACTTACCTTTCTCTGCCTTTAACCGGCCTGCGTTTCATCAGGAAACGCGCACCATGCCCTCGTGGGCGATCTCCAGCGTTTCGATCGCTACTTCAGAAGCCGTAGCGTTGAAATCAGGAGCTGTGTACTTGGTGGGCCACGCGTTGATCACCTGCCAGGACGCCGCCGGCGCTTCTTCTTCGTCCAGCAGTGTGATGGTGATGGTCTTTCTGTCAACAGCGCCGTCCACGCCTGCGATGATCCAGTCGTACAGCACCATGCTGTCCGCCAGACCCTGCTTCAGCGTAATGTTGCCGTATTTTTTCAGTCCCGGCACCTTCATCGGCGTCTGGACCATGTCGCCCTCGCGATACTCCATCACGTCGATGGATACGTCAAAGCCGCTGACTTCGGAAAATCCCCCGGCGTCCAATCCGTCAATTTCTACTTTATATCTAAATTTTCCATGTGGGTAAGCCATCTGAATTGTCTCCCTTCTTTAGCAATTACTCCGCCGCTTCATTTGTTTTCTGCGTGATTCTGAAGATTACAAATTCCGCCGGCTTCACAGGAGCCACACCGATGACGCAGATCAGTCTGCCGTTGTCGATATCGTCCTGACTCATGGTATTTCTGCCGATGTTCACGAAGAACGCCTCGTCCGTACTGGTTCCGGCCAGCGAGCCCTGTCTCCAGAGGTTGGTCAGGAAGACGCTGATCGTCCTCTGCACACGTACCCAGAGCACTTCGTCGTTGGGTTCAAACACAGCCCAGTTGGTGTTGGCCTTGATGGACTCCTCGATAAAGATGAACAGCCGGCGCACGTTGATGTATTTCCAGCTGCCGTCGCTTGAAGCCGTGCGCGCTCCCCACACGCGGATCCCCTGTCCCGGGAATACGCGGATCAGATTGACGCCCTTGGGATTCAAAATATCCTGCTCGCCTTTGTTGAACTGGCAGTCCAATCCAACGCAGGCTCTGACCACCTCATTGGCCGGCGCTTTGTGGACGCCTCTCGTATTGTCGCTTCTGGCGTAGATCCCGGCCACAGAGCCCGAGGGCGGGATGGCCGCGTTTTTCTTATCCAGAGGATCGAAGACCTCCAGCCAGGGATGGTACAGCGCAGCGTAAGTGCTGTCGAAAATATCCCGGTGTGCGATCACATCCTGGACCTTTTTCGAGTCTCTGGGAATATCCAGGATCGCAAACCGGCTGCCCAGATTCTCGCAGTGCGCCACCAGCGTCAGCTGCACGTTGGGATCTGTCACTCCGGGAATAGCCATGATCGATACCACGTCGTTGTCCAGGAAGGACTGGATACCCGTTCTTCTTCCTGCTCCGTTGTCCACACCGATAAAATCGGAGGCTGAAATGCTGTCCACAGAGCCGTTGCTGCCGCCGCTGAGAGAAACGGCCGCACCGCAGCTTCCGGAAGCGGTAAACACATCGAAGGGCGATACCGCGTCTTCATCCGCCGCGCCCACGAAATTCGCTATGATAATATCCGATTTTGCCAGCTTCTTGTCTATGTAATTGGGCGCTTCCACATTGAAGGACACATTTTCATAGGTCTCCGCCAGATCTTCATATTTGACCTCAAGATTGATCTCGCAGGTAGCCAGCACTTTAGAGGGAAGCAGATCCCGATCCACCACATCCTCTTCAAAGGGTCTGCTGAATGTGATCACATTGTCCTGATTGGAAACAACGCGGTTGTACACTGCGCCGTCCTCGTTTTTTACCGTAAAGGACACCACGTCTCCCGGCTGGAATCCGGCGCCGTTCTTCACCCGGTATTTCTTTTCTCCGCCCGCTTCCAGAACTTCAAGGACCTGTGTTCTGGCTTTGCTGGACGGGGAAGCGGAGACTGTGATCCTGTCTCCCCAGATCCCCGGATTCTTGGCGATGAAACGCACGGCCTCTTCCCCGTTTTCCGGAGCGCTGCCCATGGCCTGCTTGGCGTTTTCCGGGGCGACCCGGGAAACAAAACATCTGGATCCGCCGTTGATAAAGAAATGTTCAACAGCGTAAGCCAGAAAACGGTATTCTCCAAATTCGTTCTCCGACAGATATCCGCCGTAGGTCCTCTTAAAATCTGCAAAATTGGTGATCAGCTGAGGTACTCCTAACACAGGACCTTTCTCCGCCAACCCGATAAAGCCCGCCGTACTCGTCCCGACACCCTCCATCGGCTTGGCGCCTGAATCAAATTCTTCCACGTATACGCCTGGTGATAAGTATTCCGCCATATTGTCCCGATTTCGTCCTGTTACCGGATAAAACCGGATACCTCCTTCCTTCGCTTTCAATTTTTATCCTTCTCAGACAGGAGTGTCTGATTCGTCACAACCTGTTACGATCCATCATAAACTCCTGTTCTAAACATTTTTATAACCATTTCACTTTTTATTGCGAAATTATTTTCCCCTCCGCTCTGGGGCGTCGGAGATCTCTTCCCCCGTCTCCCCGGCGGCTGCCTCCGTCTCCTGGGGCTTTTCATCCTGTTCTCCGGTCTCCCGCTGTTCCTTCGCCTCCGGCGCCACCGCCGGCTGCCTGCGCATCAGCCCCGCCGGCGAGGGGAACGCTTCCTTTTTCATGCGCTCCACGGCTGAGGCAAGTTTTTGGCGCAGCTTCCGCTCCGCCTGCTCTTTCTCCTGTATTTCCCTGTCCAGCCGTGTTCTTTCCAGCTCCAGCCCGTCTGCTTCTGTGCTGCGATCCTTTTCCCGCAGCGCCCGGGCTTTTTCTCCCAGATTTTTACGCTTCTCCTTTTCAGGTCCAGCAGACAGGAAAGGAACGGTCTGACGCAGCGTTTCCTGATCAAAGCGCACGGCGTAATCCTGCATCTTTCCCAACATCATCGCCGGGCTCAGGCCCCGGTCATAGCGGAACGCCACGGCGCCCTTCGAACGGTCCCCGCTGTTCGCATACACCTTTCCCCTGCCCACCGGACGCCGGATCTGCCGGCTCTCTCTGAGTTTTTTCTCCCTGCCGGTGATATTAGGCTGATCAAACCGTCTTTTTTCACTGACCAGGATGGTCATTTCCTTTTCCGGACCGCTTCCGAAGGCAATATTTCCGTAAGAGTTTTCAAGACGCAGGATCTCTCTGGTCCGCCGGTCTTCCCTGTGGCTGCCGCCGCTGTATTCGCAGCCGGTGATCCCTTCTTTCTTCTGGTCTTTTTTCGTCTCTTTTACACGAAACAGCCCTTCCGATCTCCGAAACCCGTCCGCCTTTCTTCTGCGTTCGTACATCGTCACGTTCCTTTCGACGGTCCCGTCCGTTCAGGACCCCAGCTCCGGCAGCAGCACGTAATACTCGCCCAGATCTTTTTTCGTCAGCACCTTTCCGCCTTTCGCGTACTCGTTGCGCACGCCCCGAAGCACGTGAGCCATATTGACGGCCGTTCCCTCCGCGGCGGCCAGAAAAGCGGCGTGCAGCGCGGCATTTTTTATGTTGCTTCCAGACAGTTCAAAGTTCTGAGCCAGATAGGCGACGTCCAGTTCTTCCCTCTTCAGCTCCCCGGGCATGGCCTTCCGCCACAGCAGGCGCCGCTCCTCCGGACCGGGAAAGGGAAAATCGATCACGAATTTCACGCGGCGCTTAAAGGCTTCGTCGAAATTCTGCAGCAGGTTGGTCGCCAGGATCGTCACTCCCTCGTACTCCTCCATCTTCTGCAGAAGAAACGCCGCCTCCATGTTGCTGTATTTGTCGTTGGAGTCTTTCACCTCCGTCCGCTTGCCAAACAGCACGTCGGCCTCATCAAAGAACAGGATGACTCTGCTCTTTCTCGCCTGTTCAAAGATCCGGTTCAGATTCTTTTCCGTCTCGCCCACAAACTTGCTGACCACAGCGCTCAGTTCGATCTTGTAGAGGTCGATGCCCAGCTCTCCGGCGAAGACCTGAGCCGCCATGGTCTTTCCCGTCCCTGGAGGACCGGCAAAGATCATGCTGACTCCCCGGCCGTAGGCCATCTTTTCAGAAAACCCCCAGCTCTCGTAGACCAGATGTCTGTATCGGACCTGATCGCAGGCTGCGGTCAAAAGCTCCTTTTGCCAGGGCGGCAGGATCAGATCTTCCCAGACATAGACCGCGGGTATTTTCACCGCTTTATTTTGCAGATCCATATGAAACAACTGGTAACAGCCCTTCCGGAGATCTTCCCGTCCGATCTCGTTTCTGCCCTGCCTTCTGGCCAGCCAGTCCGCATTTTTCAGCGCGGCCCGAATACCTCCCCGCGTCAGTGGAAACAGATTGGCCATCTCCTCAGCCTGAAGCCCGGCCGTCAGCGGGTAGCCCTCCGCCTCCTGCTTCCAGACAGCCCGTTTTTCCACAAGGCTCATATCCTTCACATCAAAATGCAGCCACCGTGCCGCCCCGCGCCACCGCTGCTCAGGCACCGGCCTGCGGTCCAGAAGAAAGACCACGTCCGAAGCCTCAAGCAGCAGCTCCGCCAGCCGAAGAGCGGCCTGCAGCAGCCGTGCGCCCGGTCCCCCAGGCATTTCTCCTTCCGCCGCTCCCAGGTCGTCCCCGTCTCCTTCTTCCTGTAAGATCAGCGCCGGCACCGCCTGAAACAGCCGGCATTCTCTGAGGATCTCACAGAAGATATCCTCCCCGGCCTCCGCCTCCATCAGGCGCCGGTCTACAGGAATAAAATACGCCATACGTCCCGCCTGCCGGCAGTAATATTGAACGCAGTACTTTTTCCCTGTTCCCGGCTCTCCCGTCAGCTCCGCCACAGCGGGCTCTCCATCGGTCAGGAAGGCCGCCGCGTCGGGCTGCCCCTGACTCAGTGTCCCCTGTTCTTCTCCCTGCTCCGGCTCATACCGTGGGGCAAACGCTTTCAGCTTCTCATCCTCGCCCAGCCGCCCGAAGAAGAAATCCAGGACCCGTTCCGCCAGTCTCAGCTGTTTTCCGATCTCCGAACAGCCATTTAGTGCCGGCCGTCGGAAAAACACGCTCATGAGTACGGAAGTGCGGTGAAAGGTCTGAAATACATCCACGCCATCCAGATCTCCAGGCCAGGTCAGGCAGGCGATGTGGGGCGTCAGCCCCTCCGACTGTCCCTCCTCTCTCAGCAGCGCAAACCCCGCCGCAAAGACAGCGTCGATCTCATAGCACAGCGCCATCAGGACGCAGTGGCGTTCAAAATCGCTGAGGCCAAAGAGCTGAAAGAGGTACTCGGGGGCAAAAAAGCCGCTCTCCTCCAGAAGGCCGGCGGAGCGGGCCCTGAGATCCCCTTCCGCCGCCGCGGCCGCCGCCCGCTCCCCGCGCCCGGCCCCCTCCGCTCCGCCGTCAGTCTCTCCCTCCGAAAACAGATCCGCCGCAGCCGCTTGAACATCCCCGTCGGCCTGTTTCAGAGCCAGTCTGAGTTTTATCGCTCCCAGCCGCCTGACATATTCAAAATATTCTTCTGTGGTATTGATCCGCACATTCTTTCCTTATCCGGCCAGAGCTTCCCTGTAGGCCTGCTCCGCCTCTTTTCCGGGCTGTGTGTTCAGATCCCGCTTCAGCAGTTCCCGGAACCGTTCGAATTCTTCCTTTACCAATCTGCGGTTTTTCATGGCGGCATAGCAGCGGATCAAAAGGCACACGGATTCCTCCGAATAGGGATTCACCAGAAGGGCGTTTCTCAGATACGCGGCTGCCTGCTGCCAGTCGTCCCGCTTCATGCAGAGCTCCGCCAGCATCAGGCAGCCGCTGAAAAAGCGGACGTCGTAATACTCGCCGGCTTCCGCGCCCCACTGACAGTCCAGATCTTCCAGATACCTGCCCCAATAGGTGCGAAACCGCTCCGCGTTTTTCTCCAGCTCCGCTGCATCCTTTCGCTCCACCACGGCGCAGAGCTGTCTGATCTCCGTCAGATCGGTCTCGATCTGCGACATGTCGATCCTGTACATTTTATCTTTGTAGCTGATCACATCCGCCATCTGATAGGGAGACAGCTCTTTTCTTATATTATAAAACATATTGTGCAGCATGGTCACCGCGTTATCGGGAAGCTCGTCGTGCCAGAGCTTCTGCAGGAGCTGTTTTCTTCCCACTGCGCCGCCGTCCAGATCCACCAGCAGCGCGAAGAGCTCCCGGCTCTTGCGCGTCCGCCAGGAAAGCATGCGGCTTCCCCCCGCTTTAACCTGAAACTCTCCGAAGACGGTCACCTGAAGCTTCTTTCTGGAGCCGGCCGCTCTCCCGCCGTCTCCGCTGAGCTTTTCCAGAAGCTGCCGTTCCGCTTCTCTGAGATAGGGCAGGGGCTGTCTTGTCTCGCGTAAAACGAAGAGCGCGCTGCGGATCTGTTTGCCGTATTTGTCCGGGTCTTCCCCGTACCGCAGCAGTCCCCGGTACAGACTGCGGTAAGTCCCGTATCTGTTTTCTTTTCCAAAGCTGCTGTCCGCCTGATTCAGATACGTCTCTGCCCGTCCGTACTCTCCGGTCTTATAGTAATACTGCGCCGCCGTCCCCAAAAGGCCGGGATCCGCCGGCTCCGCTTCCTTCGGGCCGCCCCCGGCCAGAACGCCGTGCTCTTCCAGATACTCCACGCAGATACGCAGCGCGCTGTCGTCCGTCCCGCTCAAAAGGGATTCCCCGTGAAGCGCCGCGATCTTCACGATCAGCTCCGTATAACCGGCGTCAGCCGCTTCCGCGGCGGCCTGCCCCCAGCGTTTTTCCTCCAGATAATACTCCGCAGCCCGCCGCGCGCCCTCCCTGTGCTCCCCGGAACTCAGCTTTCCGCACAGAAACATGCGAAAAAATCTGTGGTAGCGAAAGACCCCTGTTCCCTCCGTATGCACGTGGATCAGTATATTTTTCCGCACCAGCTCTCTGATGAAAGATCTGGCGTCCCCGATGCCCAGCGCCTTGACGCAGAAGTCCTCCTCCACCCTGAACGAGGCTGCCGTCTTCAGCATAAACTCCTGTACGGACGGCTGCTGTACCATAAACACCTGGCGGTTCAGCAAGCCTTCGATGAGGGATGCCTGGGCGAAAAAAAACCAGTCCTCCACCGGGGCGGCGGCTCCGCTTTTCTGCAGATAATAAAGCGTCAGCATCAGTCCTGCGGGCCAGCCTTCCAGCATCTCCGCGCATTTGCGAAAACGCTCCGCCAGCAGCCCCTGATTTTGAGACAGTTCCGCAGACGCTTCTCCCTCAACCCCGAGGATCCGTTCCAGAAGGAGGCGCTGCTCTTCCTCCGAGAAAGCCAGATCCGTCTCGTCCACGATCCGGCATTCTCCCCTGGCCGCAAAAGGCGCGAAGCGCTCCGGCACATCTTCCCGTGTGATCAGGATCAACTGTCCTCTGTCCCACCTCGACACCTGACCGAGAAGCCTGCCCAGCCGCCGGTCCGCCTGATCCCCGCTCTTATAATCGTCTATGATAATGATAGGTTCTCCGCCTGTCCCGCAGCCCGGGGCCGATCCATCTGCAGGCGGCTCCCCGAGGGCGGCGGCCATATCGCCGGCGGCAAAGGTATTGGCGGCATTGGGGGCGTTGGCGGCATCGCCGGTATCGCCGTCATCTCTGGCAGCGGCAGCATCCCTGGCATCCGCGGCAGCGGAGTACCACGCCGCCGGCTTCCCGCTCCGGGCGCAGAATTGTCTGGCCAGCTCCGTCTTTCCGTAGCCCGCCCCTCCCCTGATGATAAAAAACGGCCGCCGGTCCTTCAGCATGTCAGACAGCAGAGCGCTTCGCTCCACGAAAAACCTGGGCGGCCGGGGCGGACTGACCGCCGAAAATCCCTGATCCGGGGCTATGTATTCAATGATCACTCCGCTCATAGCGATCTATCCAAAGAAGGAACCGGCGCCGCCGGCCAGATTTCCCAGGATGCCCAGCCATCCGGAAGCTTTGTCCGCGGCCTTATTTTCGCCGCCCTGCGCCTGAGCGATACCGCTGACCGTGCCGGCGATACCGCCGCCCAATCCCGCCGCCCCGGCCAGAGTACCCAGGATCCCTTTTGTGATCTGCTTTCCGTCCCTTTTATTGGTAGTCGGGTCCTTTTTCGCGCCCCGCACGATATCTCCGATCCCCTGTATCATGCCCCCGGCGCCGCCCAGCGCGCCCAGTATGCCGCCGGCGGCGGCGAAGCCTCCCGCAGTTTTACTGTGTCCTGCAGCGGCCAGACTGCCGGATACTACGTCCATGGCCCCGCTGCCGACGCCCAGTCCCCCGTTGATCATGCCCATGATCCCGTCAAACTGCTTGCCGTCTTTGTTGTCCTTATATCCGGAAAACATGCCCTGCAGTCCAGAGAGCAGACCCAATCCGCCGGTTATGGCCGTAGACTTTCCCTTTTCCTCGTCTGAAAGCCCCGTCAGAGACACAATAGAGTTGGAGAGCCCCGCGCCCGAACCCAGCAGGCCGCTGGCCAAATTCATTCCGTCGCTCGTCAAGAAATCCAGAAAACCTCCCATATTATTTCCTCCTTATCTCGAATGCTTTTTCAAAATATCCTTCTCCACAGCGTCCGCAAAGGTCATTTCTCCGTTCCAGATCGCTTTCAGCCCGGGATACGCGGCCATCGTCACTTCCATCACCAGTTCATAGCAAACTACTGCGTCCGCGGCCGCCTGTTCCGCCCTCTTGTCCATGTCCAGGCGGAAACACTCCCGAAGAAACAGGTGTCCGTCCTCGGGATAGATGCCAAGACAGCCCACGGGCAGATAAGAATTCAGTTCGGAGACCGCTTTCTGCAGTTCCGCCCTGTTTTCCTCCGCCGTGGTTCCCAGCAGCTTCACGTAAAGCTCCAGCAGCAGCACATCTTCCCGAGCCTGATAGGGCGCCGCCTGGATCAATACAAAATCTGTCTTATCAGGAGACGTGGCAAACACGGTCTGCATCAGCCATTCCCCGTTGTTCTCATTTTTCATGAGAATATTGTCCTTCGTAAAGGTCTCCATTTTTTCCGCCAGCGCCTTAAAAAAATCCGTTTTCCAGTCCTGTGTTTTGTTCTGTGTCATGTTACCGTCCTTTCTCATTCCATTCATATCCTAAATATCCGAAATCCTCCTGGGTCAGCAGTCTTCCGTACTTTGCAAAATTAAGCCGCACCGCCTCCACCACGTCTCTGTTGGCCAGACCTCTGTGTTTGGAGGCGGCGATGTACGCCGCGTTGGTCAGCACTTCTTTTATATTGCTTCCCGAGAGCTCAAAGGTCTTCGCAAAAAACTCAAAATCGATCTCTTCCTCGTACTTCACCTGTCCGGGAATGATGGTCGTCCAGAGCTTGTACCGCACGGCCTCCTCCGGAAATACGAAATTTACCATAAACTTGATCCGCCGTTTAAACGCGTCGTCGATATTGTTGACATAATTGGTCGCCAGTATGGTAATACCGCTGTAATCCTCCAGCTTCTGCAGCAGATGAGCGGTCTCCGCGTTGGCGTTTCTGTCGTTGGAGTCCTTTACCTCAGACCGCTTGGCAAACAGTGAGTCCGCCTCGTCGAAAAACAGCAGAGCGTTGATGTTCTTCGCCTTTCGGAACAGCGCGGAAATATTTTTTTCTGTCTCTCCAATGTATTTGCTGACCATCTGCGACAGGTCGATGCGGTAAAGATCCAGCCCCAGTTCGCTGGCCATGACCTGCACGGCCATGGTTTTTCCCGTGCCGGGAGACCCGTAAAACATGGCGCATATGCCTCTGCCGTAAGGGGTTTTTCCGTGAAAGCCCCATTCCTCTCCCACCACGCTGCGGTACTTGACCTGATCGCAGATCATCTGCATCTGACGTTTCTGCTCCTCGCCGATAATGAGGTCGTCCCACGTGAACACCGCGTTGATCAGCGCCGCGTAGCTGCCCAGCTGATTGGAGGCCCTCTGCTTTATGGCAGACAGCAGATCCGGACGGGATATCTTCTCTCTTCCCAGGCTCGTCCGCTCCATATCCGCCGTGCGCAGGACCTCTCTGATCCCCGCTGCCGTCAGAATATACTGATTGGCACACAGTGTCAGATCCACGCTTTCCTCCAGATCGTAATCCTTCGACAACTCCCGCCAGAGAACGATCCGCTCCCCCACCGTCAGCATCGGCGATTCCACCGCCATAAAGTGCAGCGGGAACCGCGTCAGATACGACGCCTTTTCCGGAGTCAGCCACAGACAGAAATCCAGTTCCTCCGCCACCCGCTCAAGGAGCCATTCCAGCGCCGGAGGAAAGACCCTGCGGGACTCCGCGTCCTCATCCTCCTCCCGGCTGTAGGATTCCTCCCTGAAGCACAGTACCGAGTCGGTCAGTCTGCATTCCAGCTTCAGCGCGCGGAATGCTGCATTCAGCTCCGGCGCCGACATGCTGATCATTTTCGAAGCGTCCGCCGCCAGAAGTCCCAGCCCGCAGGCTCTTGCCCCGTGCCGGGCCAGAAAACGCTTTCCGTTTCCGCCGGATCCATACAGATGGAGAACGCGGCATCCCCCAGCGCCGTCGCCCTGACCGCCGCGATCCGGACTGCCGCGATCCGGACCTCCGTCATCCTGACCCCTATGGTCCTGCCCACTGTCCTCCGGACCGCCCTGGTCTCCATGAACCGCATAACATTTCATAAAACGCGAGATCTTGCGCAGGCTGTCCTGTCTAATATAGGGGGGATGCAGGGCCTCAGAAGCCGCGTATGCTTTGGCCAGACCTTCCAGCTCCGGCGGCGGGGCGCCGGGATCCATCAGCCAGACGAACACCCGCCTGGCCATGATAAACATCCTTGCCGCGGGCGGACCCTGATGGGCCGGATCTCCCTCCGCAAGATATTCGAACAGTCCGCCCTTCAGCTGTATCAGCTTCCCTTTCTCTTCATCAGGGATCGTCTCCGTGAGTTCCCGCAGAGAAAAGGCCAGACGCAGCGTGGGCGACGTTCTTCCCTTCCCCTGCAGTTTTTCAAACAGCGCCTCATACTTTGCGTCCCTGTATACCGCCATGGAGAGCAGAAGCATAAAATATTCCGTACCGCTCAGCGCAAATATTCTGCACAGCTTTATTATGCGAAAATTTTCACCCCGGCCAGACGTAAACGCCAGTCTCCCCATCATGTGCGCTTTTGCCCTCAAAAGACACTGCCGCAGGAAATCCCCGCCGGCTTCCGGCCGCCACCTCGGTCCGTCAAAATCCAGCGCCCGCAGCGCTTCCTCCTCCGTCACGGAAATTCCCCGGACGGCTCTTTCTCCCAGCGCCAGCTTCTTCCGTCCCTCCTCGTCCTGTGATCTGTACAGGACTACCGCGGACAGGCACATGTCTATATAGGCGAACAGGTCGTTGAGGTATTCTTCCTCTCCGCCGTACGGCGTTCCTCCCGCCGCCGTATCATAATACGTTTGAAATAGATTCATTTCCCGTTCTCCCAGGACTCTTCTTTTGGCTTCGTACGCCAAATATAACGATAGCCGCCGAATATCTACATTTTTATAATCAGTTCTCTTTCCCTTCACCTTACCTGATATTTGGGCCGGCAAAAAGCGCGCCGGCATACTTGGTCGAAATATGGCACACTTGGTCGTTTTCTTCTTTACAGCAATGAACTACGCTTATAGAATGGATTAGAAAATAAAATCTGAGAAAACAGATAAAAAAGTTTTCTTCGGAACCTATTTGCGCTTCGCGCTGATTTTCACAAGGTGAGCTTTTTGGTTATTCCATTGATAACTAAGCAATATTTCCTACATAAATAGAAGAGGAGGGCCCAAGGCTCTATGATAAAAAAAATAACAGCGATCACTCTGACCGTTTTACTTTTTCTCATTTTCTGCAATATATTATTACAATATACACATACTTCGGAGGATCGTATTCAGGAGTTTGACATACAGACCGAAACGCTGCCGGATGCGGCAGAATGGAATTTTTATCTCAATAATAAAGGAGAGGTCACGCCTCTGAGCTATCTTGGCACAGATACGTACGGCGGACTTGAATACAGCGGGCAGACTTTCTATTACTCCCGGACGCTTCCCGAAAGCAGCGAGTATTTCCCCATGCTTGCTATCCAGATCGCCGGAAACGGGATCTGTATTTTTCTCGACGACCAGCTCTTATACACCAATTGCCCGGAAGCCGCCGGACCGATCGGCGAGCTTGAGCTGCCGTACAGTGCCCTCGATACTTTTTACCACACGATCCTGGTTTCTCTCCCCGCGGACAGCGGGGGAAAAACTCTGACCATCGCACAGGGCACATCGCCCTTTGATGAGATCGAAGGACGAGCCAATTACGCGATCCCCTGCAGCGTCACCTTTTATGACGGCGGCGCTTATCAGAACGCGCTGATCGCTGATACGGCCAAAACTCTGTATCCGGCTGCGGCTCTGTTTCTGGCCGGCACTGTGCTGCTGGGCGTGTTTCTCTATTACGCTTTCTATAAGCGTCTGGACATGGGGCTGTTTTTTATCGCCGCCGCGGTTTTTATCAATATGGCCTATATGCTGTCCCATTCCCCGTTGTCCGGCTATTTCCCGCACCTCTCCTCCCCGACTCTGGAGGAGCTGTGTTTCACCCTGTCCTTCACCATGCTGCTGCTCTTTCTGCTCACCCGCATGCGTCCGCGCTTTCAGCAGTTTTTCGGAGCCGTGGTCTTTCTGCACGTGCTGTCTGTTGCACTGTTTTATACGCTGGTGCATACGAACATTATGCCTTACGGTCAGATCTACCTTTTTCTGTCAATGCTCCCCAACAAGCTATTCGTGGCCGCCGTCCTGGCCGCCGTCGCATTCGCTGTGCTGGAGTCCAGAAAGGGATCCCGGTTTTTCCATATTTTCCTGTACGCCGCATCTCTGACCGTGGCAGGTTATCTGATCATCTGCCTGTTTTCACTTTTTGACCCAGACTCGGTCTACGCAAATGATGTGATCGCCCGTCTGGCCGGCGCATTCTCCTCAGGCGTCTGGATCTTTCCGGCCCTTCTGTGCCGGAATCTGCTGCTCATCAGCACCTGCGCCGTGGCCTTCTGGGATGCCGCCGCATTCCTGATCCAGATGCACACCGACATGCAGATCCAGTCTG
>Ga0129308_1001688_pt1 | contig 21707 bp, 25 predicted proteins | sample L827metagenome_FD_94440 | JGI IMG/M metagenome (GOLD analysis project Ga0129308, IMG submission 94440) | Ring-tailed lemur group fecal microbial communities from Wisconsin, USA - L827 metagenome | ecosystem: Host-associated > Mammals > Digestive system > Large intestine > Fecal | place: USA... | reverse complement strand
TTGGCATATTATGAGTCTCGTCATGTTTAATAAACCGCCGTATGCCGAACGGCACGTACGGTGGTGTGAGAGGTCGGAAAATGAAGTAGGAGGAAAACTACTTCATTTTCCTCCTACTCGATTTTCTTTTCTTGAAAGTGGTGCCACCAGGAATCGTCATTTTCACCTAAGTGGCTGTATTTCTTATAGATATGTTTTCAAAAAAGAAGTAATCTCCCGCTATTGCTCCACCAAATTTTTGCACTACTTTGCGGCGAAATTCTTCACAACACATTTCCTACTACAAATATACGAGGAATCGTCATAATTAGGAAATTTATGAGATTCTTTTTATCAGTTTAATATTGCAGACCTATTCTGAATAAGTTGCTTATATTCTTCTTTCATTGGTTCAGTCAGGAAAGACACATCTATAAAGTCATACCATTGGGGTAATACCTTTCTGAATTTCTCATGGACGTTCTCTATCGCTTTTTCATCTACTTTAAAGGATTTCAGAAGATTGTCAAAGTCTGTTCTTTTCAGTTTTCGCTTTTTACCGTTTAAGGTCAAAGCCAGTTCTTCGTTATCTTCGGGGATAGCCAATTTTGTAGATAGCAAATCATAAGCAGGAGCAAATGTATATTCCCCTGTTCCCTTATAAAGAGAGAAATTTTTTAGGTGCATATCTGCATTTCCTGTCAGATAACAAAACAGTAGGACTTCAAAGTAATTAATCAAGTCCAAAACAGGATAAGCAGAATACTCTACAATCTTTTTCGCTATCTGTTCATGCGACCCTTTATACTTCTGCTCCGTCAGTTTTTCTGTTAACTGACACATATCTTCCATTGGGATTTTACCGCCTTTTTTATCTCGGTCGATTCGTTTTGTGATATAAGCTAATGAGCCGTCTTTGAAACGGATCAAAGAATGAGGTACGGTTTTTATTTTTGCTAACTCTGCTAAATGCATCGTTAAATCTTCATTTTCGGGAAGATTGGCGTATTGTTCGGTTTGAGGTTTCAGAATGTAGCCACCCCATAAGCCAACTATTGTAAAACGTTTCTCTCCATTTTTTTCTTTCTCTAAATCAACAGACAGTTTTGGTTGTACACCAGTAATCGTTATTTGTGAACGGACAACTTCTAAAGCCAATGATTCTATATCAGTTTTACTATATGGAAGAACAGGAGGAGTAGCAGTTCCAAATATTTTCTTTGAACATTGAGGGTGAAAGTCTGTTTGCTCTTCTTCAAGCGGCTGATAACAATATAAACATCTTTGCATAATACACATGATTAAAGAGGTTGAACACTAACAGCACCGATACAATCTTTGCAGCAAGCAAGCAGTAAAGACATTCTATCCCGATTATTAATTTTCCAGTTCTTTTCGGCAATGTCCAATAGCCACCCTTCGGGTATCAGTCCGTCAAAGAATGGATGCAGAACATTACTGATGTAGGCTTTATCTGTTAAAGGTAAAGTTAAACTGATTGATTCTGCTTTTTCATTGGCTAAATAATCAGAATCATACTCAAATTTATATCCGTTCTCATCTTCGGTGAGAATCCCAGCAAAGCTATTATACATATAAATCTTGGCTTGTTTCATGGCTCTATGAGATTAGTTCTATCCATAGGCACGGCACCGAGCTGCATCCCGAATAGTTTTAATACTTGGTTTACCTTATCCATTTTGAGGGTTTCTTTTCCTTGTTCCAATTCACGTAAGAAGCGAAGCCCTACACCTGCTTTTTGTGCGAACTCTTCCCGTGATAATCCCAATGCTTTACGCTTGGTTTTCACATATTCATGTAGTGGCATATTATTCATATTTGATACCTTTTCGGGTACAAATATAAGAATATTATTTGATAAATACCCGAAAGGGTGCTAAAACATCGAATACTAAATAATGATACCCAAAAGGGTGTCTTATGGAGATACTTTTATCAAGAAAATGTGATCTTTGAATATTCTGCTATTTTACAGCAACTTAACGAACTGAAAAAGTAGAATATGTAATGATTTAGTAACAAGCGAAACTCTTTGGTTTGTTTTGCTTTTCCATTGTTTCAAACAACTTTCCGTAAAGAAAAAAACAATTAGGCAGCTTGAATATATCAAATTAATATTCTCTTAAAAGTGTTTACGAAGCCTGCGCACGATATTCATTTGGCGTACATCCCACAATCTTTTTAAATGAGCGGTTGAAATGCGGTACATATTGAAATCCCAATTCATAAGCAATCTCACTGATTGTTTTACTGGTATCCTGCAAGCGCTCTTTGGCTATTCCGATTATTTTAATCTGAATGTATTCCTGTGCAGTTTTGCCCGTTTCTTTTTTAATTAAATCCCCGAAATAATTAGGAGATAAGAAAAGCTGTTCAGCGCAATTCTTTACTGTCGGAAGACCGATATTTTGCGGTTTATCGGTTGTAAAATAATCATCCAGAAAATTCTCAAAACGGATCAAAACATCCTTGTTTACTGTTTTGCGCGTGATAAACTGTCGTTCATAAAAACGCACAAAATAGTCGAGAAGCAGTTCAATATAGACAGAAACCAGTGTTTGGCTATGGTCATCAATATTGTTGTTTAGTTCCTCCAATATTCTGTTGAAACAGTCTAAAACAATGGTTTGTTCCTTTTTGGATAAATGTAATGCTTCATTGGATTCATAAGAAAAGAAAGTGTATTTTTTCATTTTAGGAGCAAGAGAAGTCCCATAAATCAAGTCGGGATGAAAGAGCAGTCCCCAACCTTTAGGCTGGAATACTTCTTCGGGAGCATCTGTTCCCAATACCTGACCCGGAGCGGTGCAAACGATACTCCCTTCCTGATAATCATAATAGTTCCGACCATAAGTTAAAGAACCCGTTTTAGTATCTTTCAAAAAGACAGCATAAAAGTCTATGTTTATTTTGAAAGAATGGATAGGGTTCAGTTTTGAAAAATCGATCACACTTACCAATGGGTGTAAAGTTTCCACTCCCATATGATTATTAGACCAATGTATGTCTGCTTTAACTATCTCGTTCATATCATTTCCGGTTGATTCCGAAAGCAAAGATAATACATTAATAGCCATTTTCTTACTGTAATTATCAGAATCAGTAATATTGATAAGCATACCTGTAATTGGTATAATAACGGGCATTATTAAACAAGGTAATTTTGCATTGTAGAATTAACGTAACGGATAAAATCAAAGAAATATGAAACATCTGGATAAGAAACAACAAATGATCGTACTGATTTCCGCTCTCACGGCTAAAAGTGATGTAGGTAATCTGAAAACTGCACTGAATGAAGCACTGGATGCAGGCTTAACGATCAATGAAATCAAAGAAGAACTGAACCACTTATATGCTTACTGTGGATTTGCTGCAAGCATCAGAGGATTAATGACTCTTCGGGACGTGCTGGAAGAGCGACAAGCTAAAGGAATAAACGATGAGATTGGCAAGGATGCTTCTCCGATAGATGATAATGGCAGTAAATATGAAAGAGGTGAAGAAGCACAGGTATTGGTAACAGGTCAGACCGCTGAACAGCTAAAGACTAATTTTAACGGATTAAGTCCTTTTATGGATGTACTTCTGAAAGAACATCTTTTTGCCGACCTCTTCGGCAGGGATATCCTTACCTATGTAGAACGCGAATTAACAACAGTGTCCGCTCTTGCAAGTATGCACGAACCTATGGTACAATCTCATTTTCACGGTGCATTAAATGTAGGAGTAACAGAGCAGCAACTTCGGGAACTTCTTTTCATAATTGAAGAAAACATCGGTAAGGCGGAAGCCGAAACAGGACGAGCCATACTTAACGGAGTATTGGCATCAAGGGCAAACGCATAAGTAGTAAAACTATAAAAAAGGAATAAATTATGAAATCAGAATTATTAAAAGGAAAAGTAGCCCTCGTAACGGGTGGTAGTACAGGTATCGGATTCGGTACAGCTAAACGTCTGGCAGAAGAAGGTGCATTCGTATATATTACAGGAAGAAGAAAAGACGTACTGGAGCAGGCAGTTCTTAAAATCGGAGAATCGGCACGGGCTATTCAGGCAGATGCTACAAGCAAAGAAGATATGGAGCGGGTAGCTTCTATCATCAAGACAGAAAAATCACATCTGGATATTGTTTTTGCCAATGCAGGCGGTGGAAAACCAATGCCGTTCGAAAAAATTACAGAAGACTTTTACCGCCATACATTTGATGTAAATGTGTTGGGTGTGGTATTTACTGTTCAATCCATGCTCCCGATATTGAAAGACGGAAGCTCCATTATACTTAATTCTTCCATTACGGCAGAAATGGGATTGCCGGGATTCAGTATTTATGCCGCTACGAAAGCAGCCGTCAGGTCATTTGCCCGCAGTTGGACAACCGACTTAAAACATCGTAAGATACGGGTAAACGCAGTCAGTCCGGGTGTTATCCCGACTGAAGGATACGAAACGGAACAAGGCATGAGCCCACAGCAGGTAAAAGAATATACGGACAGAGTATCACAGGAAATACCAGCCGGACGTGTGGGGACAAGTGAAGAACTGGGAAATGCAGTGATATTCCTTGCATCGGATGCAAGCAGCTTTATCACAGGTATTGAACTTACTGTGGATGGTGGACAGACACAGGTATATGCAGGTAAGAATTAATAATCAATAGCAATTTAACAATAAAAAAGTAACAGTATGAAATCGAAATTAGGAACAAGAAAATTAGGAAACAGCGGTCTTGAAGTATCTTCACTCGGACTGGGCTGCATGGGTATGACAATGGGTTACGGCCCCGCAGGCGACAGAAAAGACATGATTAAACTGATACGTGATGCCGTGGAAAGAGGTGTAACTTTCTTTGATACGGCACAGGTATATGGTCCGTTTGCCAACGAAGAACTGCTGAGCGAAGCACTTGCACCGTTCAAAGGCGAAGTAGTAATCGCTACAAAATTCGGATTTAACTTTGAAAATGGCGTTTCGACAGGGTTGAATAGCCGTCCCGAATACATAAAGAAAATGGCGGAGGAATCCCTTAAACGGCTGAAAATAGATGCCCTTGACCTGTATTATCAGCACAGAGTAGATCCCAATGTAGCTATCGAAGATGTAGCGGGAGCAGTAAAAGACCTGATACAAGAAGGGAAAGTAAAATACTTCGGCTTATCGGAAGCATCTGCAAAAAATATCCGTAAAGCTCATGCTGTACAACCTGTAACAGCCCTTCAAAGTGAATATTCTTTATTCTGGAGAGAGCCGGAAGATGTAATTATCCCAACATTGGAAGAATTAGGTATCGGTTTTGTGCCGTTCAGTCCTCTCGGCAAAGGTTTCCTGACAGGCAAAATTGATTCTGCAACCCTATTCCCCGAAGGGGATATCCGAAACACGATTCCCCGTTTTCAGGAAGAAGCTATGCAACACAATATGGCTCTGTTGGAGTTGGTTAAATCAATGGCAGAGAATAAGAATGTCTCCCCCGCACAAATTGCACTGGCTTGGCTGCTTGAACAAAAACCGTTTATCGTACCTATTCCGGGAACACGCAAACTGGAAAGGCTTGAAGAAAATCTCGGTGCGGTGGATGTGCAATTTACGACTGACGAGGTTAAGAAACTTACCGAAGCTGCCTCCAAAATCAAAGTTGTAGGCGACCGTTACAACGAAGCAGGTATGAAAACAATCGACAGATAATAATAAAAACAAATAGTATGCAAAACGTAAAATTGAACAATGGCGTAGAAATGCCGATATTAGGACTCGGAGTTTATCTGATGTCGGAACAGGAGTGCGAACAAAGTGTCTATGATGCTATCATGGCAGGTTATCGCTCCATAGATACAGCGGCGGCTTATGAAAATGAAGAAGCCGTAGGACGTGCGATTAAGAAAAGTAGTGTACCTCGTGAAGAACTGTTTATCACTACAAAACTTTGGATTAAGGATGCAGGGTACGAAAGCACAAAGCAAGCATTTGAAAAATCCCTGAAAAAGTTACAGTTGGATTATCTGGATTTGTACCTGATCCACCAGCCGTTCGGGGATATATTCGGTGCTTGGCGGGCTATGGAAGAGTTGTATAAAGAGGGTAAAATCCGGGCTATCGGCGTGAGTAATTTTTATCCTGATCGTTTAATGGATTTGATGTTGCACAGTGAGGTTACTCCTGCTGTCAATCAGATTGAAGCACATCCATACTTCCAACGTGCCGACTATCAACAATTCATGCAAGAGCATCATGTTCAAATAGAATCGTGGAGCCCGTTCGCACAAGATACCGATATTTTTAATAATGAACTTTTGAAAAACATTGCCGGCAAATACAATAAGAGTGTGGCACAAGTTATCCTGCGCTGGCTGGTGCAGCGTAATGTGGTGGTTATCCCCAAATCAAAGTCAAAAGAACGTATCATAGAGAATATTAATATATTCAATTTTGAACTTACCGCCGGAGATATGGCTGAAATCGCAACGCTTGATACAGGACAAAGTCCTATCTTCAATCATCACGATCCCGCAAGCGTGAAGATGATTTGTGAAGCTAAATTCAATATTTGATATAAATTATTAATAATCCCGCTTGATATACTATCGGCGGGATATTTTCTAATTTATAAGGAGTAACAGTATGATAATAAAATCAGAAAAAGATAGACAAAGCGATTCTAATGGAATAAGCCGCTGTAATTTCTTAAAAGCAGGAGCAGCTTGGGGAGCAGATATATGTGTACCTCCTGTTACCGGAAATGTTTTTGCACAGCAAACAGCATCTATAAACGGAAAAAGAATAGGATGTCAATGAAATAAGCAGAGCATTTATAATCAATGATATGTATTGAATGAATTAGATTATGAAATAAAGATATTACAAAACTCATTCCCGTAATTATTAAGCATAACAACAAGACTTAGGTCTATTAATTAATATCCACTTAAAAAATATGCTTATGAATGAATTAACAAACACGAGATTGTTCGCTTTATTAAGTGAACCCTCACAAGTAGTATCAACAAATGAAATACAAAATGCCTATGGAAATTTTATTCAACATGTAGAAATGATTAGTACCAAAAGTGATTACACAATAATCTATCGGAATCTGAGTAATACTCGTATTGAATTAGAATTTTTAAATCTGTACGAGCAGGAAAAAAAATGCACTTAAAAATAGGTACTTACAGAAAACGATTTGGTATCTTGAATCAGAGATTGATTTGTTGAAACATATATTTCTGCAAGTACCCCAATTTGTTAATAATACCATCAAGCCTAATAAATCTAAAATCTATTTCGTTCCTAAATCCAAAGAAGGTTTAGGGATTGATAGTATGGGAGAATTAGCAGTCGCATTTGAATTATCCGGTCAATTTCTTGATGAAGAAGGAAAGCCAGCTCCCTTTATTCATATTACTCATTCTTTAGAAGATGCTTACAATTTTAGTTTTGGAGACGCTTACAAATCAAAAGCAAGAGTATTTATGCGTAAACTCTATAACCTGACCAAAGCACTGGATCATCTAAAAAATCTTATCATTAAAGCCAACCGGAAAAACAAGATGAAAAAAGATGGTTTTATATAATGCTGATATGTAGTGTTTTGTAAATGAAAAATAGGGGAGTCTATAGGGATTCCCCTATTTTTGTTACTTTGTTCTTCCGTCCTTTGCTTCGTCAATGCATTGAAAATAAGTAGTATTAATTAAAAAACGAAGCAAATCATGTATATAAATAACGAAGATTTTGAAAAATGGATGCAGAAGTTATCCAAAAAATTGAGTGAGATTGGCCAGGACTTGAAATCCCTGATAAACACTAAAGAAGTATTCAGCGAAGATGAAAGCCTGCTTGACAATCAGGACTTGGCATTTCTCCTTAAAGTATCTTACCGCACACTCCAACGATACCGAAGCAGTAAAAAGTTACCCTTTTTTATGGTTGGTCATAAAACCTATTATCGCACTTCCGATGTGCGGGAGTTTGTGCGTTCGCATATGGATTTTCAAACCTATCAGGACTTTGAAAAGAAGCACCCAAAACCCAAAGGCGAGGATGAAAAAGATGAAAAATCAGAATGATTCTGCTTTCTATGGTTTAAGCAGAATAGAGCAAATGAAGGAGGCTTGTTTAAGTTTACGCCTCCTGTTAATAGCTCCGCATTTAGCAGAAACAACCTCCGCCTACCGGCTCTGTTCGTTTCGCTAAATTAAGCAAGAGGGAACTGGACTTCGTCCTGTTATTCCTCTTGCCCTGCGGGGCAAAGCCTTCGGCTTTAGTACTTTAAGATAAAGCACTGTTATAACACTTGCTATAACTCGAATTGATATACAATTCTGTATAAGCAAGTTAAATATATAAATAGCTATAAAATAGTTATAACTATGACAAAACAGAATCGAAACATCATATTTACTACCATTGCTATAGATGCGGAAACCAATCGTTTAGTAGAAAAGATATGCAAACGCTATTCGCTGAAAAAGAGTGAAGTTGTGAAGCTGGCATTCCTGTATTTGGAAAAAGCCCATATCAACCCTGCCGATGCTCCCGAATCGGTAAAATCGGAACTTGCCAAGATTAACAAACGGCAGGATGATATTATACGCTTCATTCGCCATTATGAAGAAGAACAGCTAAACCCGATGATACGGGCAAGCAGTTCTATTGCTGTCCGATTCGAAGTGATTGTAAAAGAATTAGGCGAATTGCTCGCTACAGAAATAAACACTTCACGGGAATTGCAGGATAATGTACTCAAAAAGATAAGTGAAACATTCAACCAATATGCAGGAGTGATAAATAACCAAGCCAAACAGATTAATGACCTTGCCCAAATCATAAACTCATCATCAAAGAAACAGGAGCAGAGCAATAATAAGCTTCTACAACTGATATCCCTTTATTCAGAACTGGCAACTTGCGGAGTAATGGACGGCAAGCGGAAAGAGAACCTAAAAGCCGAAATAAACGACCTGATAAACGAAAAATAGCCTGCCCATGAATATAGATTTCCCGCCACCATCCAAAGGCACGTATAATAATGCAGGCGGTAGCCGGAAGCTATGCAATTATCTGGAACATGAAGATATGGAACGCATGGAGCAAGGAATTTATACAGAGGATTTTTTCAACCTGACAGATGATAATATATATAAATTCCAAGTTATAAAGGATATAGATAGTAATATCGGGCAACTGTTAAAAACAGATGCTAAGTTTTATGCTATCCATGTCAGCCCATCGGAACAGGAGCTTCGGGCAATGGGAGTAACCGAAGAGGAACAAGCCGAAGCCATGAAACGGTATATCCGTGAAGTTGTTATTCCCGAATATGCCAAGAACTTCAACAAAGGACTATCAGCAGAAGATATTAAGTTTTACGGTAAGATACATTTCAGTCGGGACAGGTCAGATAACGAACTGAATATGCACTGCCATTTGATTGTCAGCAGGAAAGACCAATCCAATAAAAAGAAGCTATCTCCGCTTACCAACCACAAGAACACTCAAAAAGGGACGGTTAAAGGAGGTTTTGACAGGAAGAATTTGTTCCAACAAGCAGAACAGGGATTTGACAAACTATTCGCCTATAATCGTCCTCTAACCGAATCCTTTGAGTATTACAATACGATGAAGAACGGCAGTATTTCCGACCAATTGAAAATGCAGGAAAAGCTAATTCCCGATGAAAGAAAAATGAGCACAAGAATACAAACAACCATGTATGCAGATAAACAGGAAGAAATGATTGGGAACAAGGTTGCATATAAACAAGATAACATCCTTTCAAGCAATAATGAAAATAATCAGACTACCCATCAGGAAGATAAGAAAGAAAACTCACAATCTTTCAATCTGGCAGATTTGGGTTTATCCTCCGCTTTGGGATTGCTTACTCCTGATGTCAATAGCCAAGAAGAAGAACAACCCATGAAAAAGAAAATAAAGAAGAAACCAAAGCGGGGATTTAGGCGATAAAACTATAAATACCAACAATATGAACGAATACGAAGAAATCCGAAACGAGATAGACAACTACCTGATGCAGCGGTTCAAATACCGCTTATCTCTTCTCTATCTGACACCTGATAATGTTGCAAGCACCCGAAGGAACAGCTGGGTAAACCTCTATTTACGTATCAGGAGAAAGGAAAGCTTGTTCCCGTCCAATTGCCTGATTATAGCTCGAATCGGTTTCAAAAAAGAACGTCTCGGGCATGGCTCTCACTTCGTCCGGTTCTTAGCCGGAATAGCCTTAAAATACGGATTTAAGCATATCGGAATAGAATCTACCAACGAGAAAAGCAGCTCATTTGCCCAGAAGTTGGGATTCCGGTCTATTGACGGCTCAAATTATGTTATACCAGTGGAAACTCTGATAGATTATTTTCAAGATAAGAATTAATGTAATTCTTTATTTATTTGATTTACAAAGATACATTCCGGCAATAGAACGCCAACACCAAGCCGCAAGCGGTTTTTAGAAATTTCTTCCTTTTCATACTGAAAAGAGTAAATTTTTAAAAAGTGTTGACTTATCTATTCCCTGCATGAATGAAATGTATATCAATTAAAAAAAGAGAAAATATGTGTTGGGGATTGGTGGTTTTACGCCAATTACAGCCACTTCCCGCCTTTGCCTCCTGTTTTCCGAAACCGACCTGTATTATGTCTTTCTTTGCCTGAAAATCATTGCAATGATAATAATTTCAGTAATCAGTAAAAACAAATTTTATTATGGACATTATAGCAATCGAAAGCAAAACGTTCAACCAGATGAAAGAGCGTTTTAAGGATTTCTCCCGACAAGTGAAAGACCTCTGTGGAGATAATCAGGATAAAGTACAATGGTTGGGCAACGAGAATGTTTCTAGTCTTCTGCAAATATCGTCGAGAACATTACAATCGTATAGGGATAACGGCATTTTGCCATACTCACAGATTGGGCGTAAATGCTATTATCGAGTATCGGATGTGGAACAGTTAATAAACAACTCTAAAAAAGAATCCCGATGAAAGAAGAAAAATATACGAAAGAAAGTCTGTTCGATTTAAGTGTATTGGTCGGCACATGGGAGAGCATAAACCTGAATCCGACAGTAATCATTTACCGAAACGGAAACTGCTATTTACTTAGCGTTATACATATCAACGAAACGAGCCGACAGGCAAGCCCTGCAACTTATGAGATACAGGAAGATGAAGACGGGTTCTTTATCAACTATAACCTGAAACGGACAGCTATCAGCTATGATAAGAAACTGGATATATTAACCCTTTCCGCATTAGGCGACTATATGCGGAACTTAAACTGATACCACAATGGAAATACTGGATAGAAAATCAACGGATATAGCTTCTTTCTTCACGGATTTGGATGAATTACTGGATACCATCCAGCAAGCCCTTAAAAACCGAACTCCGCACCTGAATGGCGAAAAGTTCCTGTCAAACCGTGATGTTTGCCAAATGCTTTGCATTTCATCCCGTACCTTGCAGGATTGGCGGGACACGGGGAAAATGCCGTTCATTCAGATTAAGGGGAAGATACTGTATAAGCAGTCTGAGGTTATAAAATTATTAGAAGAAAATTTGATTTGAAGGAATAAGCCTGTTTACTAAGACAGGCTTTCCCTATTTATAAATTATGAAGTTAGCCAGTTTTTGGGTATTAAAGCCTTGTAATTCTTATCATTCAAATCACTACCTCTCCATTCTTCGACTAAAAACACATTATCATCACCTTCCCAAGTAGATGTTGGAGCATGCTCTAATATTATGATTTGTGTTTTAAAATCAGTTTTCTGCATAAACTCTGAGCAGGTCTTAAATATATCTTTAGTGTTTTCAATATCTTGAGAGATTTTCAAAGCTTTAGTTCCATTTTTATTTGAGCTTTCTGTGTTCATCTTACTTCTGTTTTTCTTTGGAAACTCTTCAGGAAAATACACCTGACTTGGTTGATCTAATATCAAAAAAGAAGGGATATAATTACTCTTCCCAGATTTGGCTAGATTTAAGAAATATTCATGTAAACCTAATAGTGTTGCTAGATGATAACACATATGATTTGCCCCACTACCAATTTTCCATAAAAAATTAATATCATTGGTCTTTACATCTTGTATTCTAATTCCAAGACTTTTGTCCGGATCTAAAAGTACTTTTTTATTCTTCCTCTGTTCAACTGGTAATAACTGCACATACCCATCTATAAATTTAGTTACTTGCGACAGGCACATTGTTCTATCAAATTTTTTCTTTAATAATTCTAATTTGCCTATCTTTTTATTTAGCATAGACTCTATGCTATTCAACTCTTCCCTTAACTCACTAGAAGGAGCAATTTTATCTAAATTATCTAATACAGTTTCAATTTTCCCGGAAAATTCGAATATATCTTGATATTTCTTGTAATACTGTTCATTTTCTTTCAATAAGATATCAATATTGTTATTTATTTGCTCTAGCAATTTTTCTTTATTTCGAATCGTCTGTTTATATTCATTTTTTTCTTTTTCAAAACTAAATCTATTACTGTCTTTAATGATAGGTTTTATTTTTTCTTGTTCTTCTTTAAGAGAAAGCAGCTGAGTGACAGCCTTATCAGTTTTAGAGTTACAAAATGGACAAGTGTCAGTCCCATTAAGATTTAAAAACCAGTCAAGTGGTTTAAGCCTATTATCTACTTCTGCCACTACTGTTGAAAAATATTCTTTCTGAGTTCTATCAAAACGTTCCAATTTTGATAATTCTGTTTTTAAAGAATCCAGTTCTCTAAGAATTTTAACTCTTTCCTGATCTAGTTCCTCTAATTTTTCAGAATATCTTAGGGTAGATCCTTTTTGAAAATAATTATTATTTTTAATATTTAGAACGATTTTGCTTAACTCCTCCTTTATTAAATCCACTTTTGAGGATTCAATATTTATATCAGCATTAGTAAGTCCTAAGGAAATAGCTTCTGTATAATACTTATATATATCAGATTGCCAATTCTCATATTGAGTCTCTAAATCTTCTATTTTCTTCTCTTTTTCCCGTTTCTCTTTTTCTTGGATATCAATTTCTTTTTCCAGTTTTATTATCTCATATGACTTATAGCCCAGTACTAATGGAAAAAAAGTTTTCAGCCTCATTTGATGCTCAAAAGTATCTGTATTATAAAATATCGTAGTAGGATTAGCTATTATATTTTGAGGTTGAAATAAAAATGCTGAGGTATCTCTGAAACTTGCCGGAGATTCAAATTCATTTTTAGAAGATTCGTCTTTCTCTGATATGTTTTCCAGACCCGCATGTTGACCCAAATAATCTTTTACAACATCTCTACTTACTCGATATTCTTCTGCATTATTAATCCATTCATTAGTATTGAGAGAAGGATTATCTCCTTTTTTTTCAACTTCGTAGAAATACATTGTATCTGTAGTTTTATTACTTAATTGAGGGCAGTCTCTTGCAATAAAAACATTTGATTCATCTAGAGCAATATATATAGCGAATTTATCCACTTTGTCCCGAATTTCACCTATCGGGATATTACAATCAGTACTGCCTAAACAGTAATCAATTATAGAAATCAGAGCAGACTTCCCTCTTTGGCTATAACCAGTTATAACATTTACTTTATCTTCTTTAAAGTAAATAAACCTAGGGGCTAACTCTTTATCTTTTGGATAAAGAATTACATTCTTAATTATTAACCTCATTAAAATCTTATGTTTAAACTGATTTGTAGATTCTTATCATTTGTTTTTGCAAATAGATTACCCAGTTTATAAGCAGCTGTTTGAATTCTTTTTACACTATTTTCTGCATAATTAGCAGAAACAGTTAATGGAAGTTTTCTTTTATCGAATCCTGGCATTAAGCCAACAGTTATCTCATCAGTGCTTAGATATATAATTTTTTTGCATAGGCCAAGATTTATACAGTCAAATGTTTGTTTACTCATTTTTAATGCTCTGTCTTGAAGTCCTAGAATGATAGATTTATTATTCATCAAAGCGGTATGTAAAAAATGGGAACTTTTGAATGTATTCACTGAGCTTTCATGGTATACTATTGGTAATACAAAAAACAGATACTCTAATTTGGGGTATATAGTTTTACTTTTTTTATTTTTAGCTACTTCATGATAACCTAAAATAAAACTTTGTAAAGCAATTGTGCTAACTGCTACATTTTGAATTATATTGTATAAATTATTTTGAGCCATTTTTATTATCATATTTAATTTCCCATTCGGGGTGCCATCCGATGCGGGGTTCATTAGACAACTTAAAAAAACCACCATTTTGAATATATTTATTGTTTGTAGAGAAATTGAAAGAGTCATCAAACATCACTTTAATGTCATTCATAATCCCATCAAATATCTCTATTGCAAGATCATTTTTTTCCTTGTCAGAATATTCTGTTAATTCCTTTAAAACAATGCGGTCAAAGTATTTGCGCCACTCCTTGTAGCATACTTCGGTGAATTTATCAAAATCATCTTCTGTATAATCTCCCTTTGTAATTATATGCATTAATTCAATTTCAAAATAGTGAAAATCTATTATAGCATCTTGAATAATCCTCTCTTTGGCATCTTTTCTCCTCTCTATATCCTCTATTTGTCGTACAAACGTTTCTGTTCTCATTCTTTGAAAATCAGAATCGTTTAACTGAATTCCTAGCTTTTCTTTAGTCCGAAAAATAGCATTGATAATAGAATGACTTCCAAGAATTAGTTTTAGTTTGCTATCGAATTGATGCTTCTCAAACTTTGCATTACCTCCATTTTTCCATTGATATAAGCTCCCATTAGTTATCCAACCATAAAATTCTTCCCATATACGATCTCTTTGTTCATCAGTTGTTTTATCTCCAAATTGATGAATTTTATTTAGAAATTGCATCTTAATATCTTTGTTTTCATGAATTTTTAGGTTTTTCTTAATAACCTCAAAAGAAGACTTTTTTGATATGATAATCTCTATTATTGTAATGATCTTATCAATGGATGTTTTCCGACTTTGTTGAGTAAGTTTGGCATATTTTGCTTTTTGTGCATCTAATATTTTTTCAATAGCCTTATATACTTTATCAATGGGAGCATCTTTGATTTTAGATAATAAAGATGTATTCTTAATTGATTTGTTGGTTGTGCAGATAAATTCGGTATTTCGATTAAGTGTATTATTCTCTAGCTTATTTATCCATATTTGGAGTGTTCTCCATAATGCGTAACTTGTATCTTCAAAAGTAGTACCACTATTGGATATACTATGTTTCGCTTGAACAGTTAATATTACAGTACCATTTTCTTTATGGGTAGCTATGTCGTCAACGTCCTCAATAGTAATATAATCATTACTATTTTCCAGTTCTGATAATAGCAATAATGCTTTTTCAAACTGATATAAATATCCAGATGATGGTCCTTTTGCAGAATCAGACATAGACACTTTATATGTTGTTCAATTGTTAAAACACAAAAGTGTAAAATTATCCCCATAAATACAAGGTTTCGTGCAATTATTTCTAAATCAGCATTAAAGTATTAAAAAGAAAAGCACCAATGACCTATAGTGGAATAAGTCATTGGTGAAAAATATAGTCATTATATTTTTTTATGCAAACGCATCAGTAATTTTTCGCATATCATTCAGAATACTTTGATCTAATACCCTTGCATATCGTTTCGTCATACTAATATTCGAATGCCCCAACATTTTAGCAACATTTTCAATGCTCACACCGTTGGCGAGGCACACCGAAGTGGCATAGCTGTGGCGGGCTGTGTGAGTGCTAAGATTCTTCTTAATCCCGCACAAATCGGCGATTTCCTTCAAATATGAATTCATCTTCTGATTGCATGGAACAGGCAACAATACTTTCTGTTTTTCGCAAAGGGGATATCCTTTGTATTTCTCTATAATAGCCAAAGGAACATCTAACAATGGAATATTACACATATTCTTTGTCTTTTGTCGTGCCTTCCGAATCCAATGATTTCCACTTCGATCTATTACAATATGCTCTGCTGTAAGTTGTTTTACATCTATGAATGAAAGACCAGTGAAGGCACAGAATATAAAAATATCACGAACCAAATCAATGCGAGGTAGTTCAAACTCTTTGTTGATAACCGTTTGAAGTTCATCCCATGTGAGAAACTCCCTGTTCACTTCTTTTTCATGGAACTTGATTCCGGTAAAAGGGTCTTTGCTTATCCATTCGTTAGCAAGGGATCGGTTCGTAATCTTTTTCAGGCACTTCATATAACGGATAACCGTATTTTGCGCACAATCCTTTTCCGTTTTCAGATAAAATTCAAAAGCACGAATAAATTCGCCGTTAATATCTTTTAGTGGCAGGTCGTCTTTACCGTACTTGATTCTAATAAGTTCAGCTAAATAGCGTTTGCAACTTTCATAGCGGCGTACAGTAATCAAAGCGAAGTCTTTCCCTATTAATTGCCTGCATTGGTCGTTATGCTCTTGAAAAGTAGTTATAAGAGTTTTCGGTTCTTCTTTTTCTTCCAAGCAAAAGAACTTATCACGAAGTATCGACGCCGTAATAGGTAATCCTTCCTGTTTTAAATCGGCATGGATATTAAACATTTTGATTCTGGCTTCTTCAATAAACTTGTTCAGGTCGTTTGATTTACGGTCTTTCCCTCGGGAACATTCCTTTGCCTGATTCCATAGGGAGGGGTTAATGCTTTTACGAATGTTTGTTTCAGCACGAACATTATTAACCGTAATTCTCATACATACAGAGGCTTCACCGTTCTTCAATAGTTTTGTTTTCTTTAAGAAAAACAAAACATTAAATGAATTTCTTTCCATCATTTTCTTACTTGTTTTAAGTGATACAAAATTATGGAAATGCGATGAGAGTTTCGCTATGCAACAGGCTGACAATCAGAGCCAAATTAAGCCAAAAGGTGGAGATAAATATCTCCTAAATTTGCTCCACCTTTTGCTCCACCAGAGTAGGTCGAAATTTGCTGTTTTTTGCTTCGTGGGGGAAAATGAAAACTCCCGATATTCGCTGAATATCAGGAGTTTACTTCTTTTTGCTTTCTCTAAAAGTGGTGCCACCAGGAATCGAACCGGGGACACAAGGATTTTCAGTCCTTTGCTCTACCAACTGAGCTATGGCACCGTTGTTTTGTTTAACGGGTGCAAAGATACGGACTTTTTTTTTATATGCAAGAGTTTGTGAAGAAAAATACCAAAAATTATTCATTAAGTGAATTCCATCCCTGGGCTTTTAGTTCAACTTCTCCACCATCACGACCTACCAGATAGTTGCCCAGTTCGGGACGAGTAATATGGCCTATGACTTTAACTCCTTTCATTTCAGAAACTTTGTCATGGTCGGTAAGAGGAACGGTGAACAAAAGTTCATAATCCTCACCACCATTCAAGGCTGCAGTTACTAAATTCATGTTGAACTGCTCTGCCATAGCAGCTGTTTGATAATCTATAGGAATACGGTCTTCGTATATACGGCAACCTACATTACTTTCTTTTGAAATATGGAGTAATTCAGATGAAAGTCCGTCGGAAACGTCCATCATGGAAGTAGGAACGATACCGGCTTTGTCGAGTGATTCGATAATATCTTTACGGGCTTCCGGTTTTAACTGACGTTCCAATAAGTATTCTTTACCAGTGAAATCAGGAGTAAATTCTTTTTCTCCTTTAAACACTCTCTTTTCTCTTTCAAGAAGCTGTAAACCCATATATGCAGCTCCCAGGTCGCCGGATACGCAGACCAGGTCAGTGTCTTTGGCTCTGCTGCGAGTGACGATTTTATCTTTTTCGCCTTCACCAATACAGGTAATGCTGATACACAGGCCTGTCAATGAAGCAGAAGTGTCTCCCCCGACAATGTCAACTCCATAAATATTACATGCCAGTTGAAGTCCTGAATAAAATTCATCCAGGTCTTCTACCGAAAAACGTTTGGATATACCGATTGAAACAGTCATTTGTTTCGGTTTTCCGTTCATTGCATAAATATCGGAAAAGTTGACAACTGCCGATTTATATCCCAGATGTTTTAAAGGAACATAAGTCAGGTCGAAATGAATCCCTTCAAGCAGGAGGTCGGTTGTTACCAATACTTGTTTTTCTTTGTAATCGAGTACTGCGGCATCATCACCTACGCCTTTTACCGTACTTTCGTTTTTTAACTCTATTTTCTCTGTAAGGTGGCGGATTAAACCAAACTCGCCTAATGTTCCTATTTCTGTTCTTTTGTTCATCTTTTATTTATCGTAACAATTTATCTTTATGGAAAGTTGATATATGTTTTTTGATTTCATCATCGAATTTTTTGTCCAGACAGAATTCTATTGTGATCGGCAGATAATACATACATGTTTTCCATTCTTCAGGAATATACGGATTGTCTATTAACCGCGCAGCATCTTTTTCTGTAGCCAGGATATATTTGCTGGTTGAACTCATTTTGTCGAATACGTTTTTCATACGGCGGATATCGGATTTTTCGAAAGTATGATGATCGGAAAAGATCAGTGGGGTTACTTTTTCCGATAGTTTCTTGGCTTCTCTGATAAATCCGTCAGGAGATGCGATACCCGATAGAATCAATAGTTCGTCTTCTTTACGGATATCATTCCGGGAAAGAGGCTTTGCATGGCTGTCGAACACCGGCTTAATATCAGCGTATGCTATATGAGTGAAATGAATCGACTGGTGTGCCAGCAGTTTCATGTTCTCTTCTATAATGCGGTACTCAATGGGCTTCATATCTTCTTCGCATTTTGTGACGATCACCATATCTGCACGGCGTATTCCGCTGACCGGTTCACGTAGTCTGCCTGTCGGCAACAGTTTGTCGTTGTAGAACAAACGGTGATAGTCGGTCAGTACGATTGCAAAGGAAGGGGCGACATAACGATGCTGAAAGGCATCGTCAAGTAGGATCACTTCCGGTCGTAATTCTTTGGGAAGCGCCAGCAACTTATCGATACCTCCACGACGGTCGGCATCTACTGCTACGAGAATATCTGAAAATTTGTGTTTCATCTGATATGGCTCGTCTCCGATCTCAAGACTAGTGCTTTGCTCGTTTGCTAAAATGAATCCCGTTGTTTTCCGCTTGTATCCCCGGCTGAGTACAGCTATCCTGTAGTCGTCTTTCAATAGACGGATAATGTATTCGGTATGAGGTGTTTTTCCGGTTCCTCCCACAGCCAGGTTTCCTATACAGATAACAGGTATCGGGTATGATTTCGATTTTAAGCATTTCCAATCGAAAAGCTGGTTACGGAATCTTACCCCCAGTCCGTATAAGAAGGAGAGGGGAGAAAGCAGAGGATGTATTTTTATGTCGTTTTCTGTCGGCATCTCGGATTATAAAGGTTTAACATCGTAAGGAAGTCTTGCCTGGATTCCTGTTGTCGATTTTATATTATTCAGAGTTTTGAAATGTTCATATTCATTACCCAGTACATTTTTTACAATGGATACTTTTACTTCTCCCAGCTGTTTCTCGATAAATTCTTTCCAGAAATCTTTTGAGCCGGAAACGTAGGTCAGGCTGTAATCGCTGAGGTCGGCTAATGTAGCGGCTGTTTCGATCGCTTTGTCAATACCTCCCAAATCATCGACTAATCCGCGCTCTTTGGCCTGCTCGCCTGTCCAGACGCGTCCTTGTCCGATTTCGTTGATTGCTTCTTTGCTCATATCACGACCGTTGGCACAACGGGTAAGGAATGTTTCGTATCCTCTTTCAACGAACGACTGGATCAGCACTTTCTCATCTTCTCGCATCGGACGACTCATATCTCCCAAATCGGCATAAGTATTGGTTTTTACAATATCCGTTGTAAGAGATAATTTATTGAATAAACCGGTTACATTCGGGAAGATACCGAAGATACCGATCGATCCGGTTAGTGTATTAGGCTCGGCTATTATTTTGCTGGCAGCGCATGAAATATAATAGCCTCCGGATGCGGCAACGTCGCCCATGGAAACAACGATCGGTTTTACCTTTTTCAGTTCTACCACCTGGTGCCAGATTTGTTCGGATACAAAAGCACTACCACCTGGAGAGTTGACGCGGAAAACAACCGCTTTGACGTTCTCATCATTTTTTAGTTTGATCAGCTCGTTGGCTACCTTTTCTGTGATAGCTTGTTCTGTATTGTAAGGTGAAGAAGGCAGTTCAGGTTTGATTTCTCCTTCTGCATATAAAATTGCAATACGGTTAGGTTTTTCACGATCGATCGTTTTAATACTTTTGATTTTGGATATATCTGCCGTTTGCAGGCGTTTGTCGCTTTGGCCTGCAAGTTCTTTAACAAACTCTTCTGTATCGGTACGATATTTTAGTTCGTCTACTAATCCGCATTCTACTGTCTTTTCTGCAGCAGCGAATGCATAACCCTGATTAGCAAAATTATTAATATCGGTTACCGGGATATTTCTGGCTTCGGCAATACCGTTTGTTACATTTTCCCAGATACTGCCCATATATGACTGGATTTGTTCGCGATTGGCATCACTCAGTTTGTTAAGCATAAAAGGTTCTACGGCTCCTTTGTAAGTGCCGACTTTGAAGATCATCATATCTACGCCTACTTTTTTGAGCAGTTCTTTGTAAAACATTGTTTGTGATGCCATTCCGACCAATCCCAAAGTGCCTTGGGGATTCAGGAATACTTTATCGGCGACAGAACAAAGGTAATAACAACCCTGTGTGTAATTGTCGGAATAAGCGACAATGAACTTACCGCTATCTTTAAAATCTATTAAAGCTCTGCGAATGGCTTCAAGGCTGGCTGAACCTGTGCTCAACGATTTTGCTTCTATATATATACCTTTAATATTTTTGTTCTCTTTAGCTGTTTGGATTGTAGATAATATATCTTTTAAAGAAAGAGTTTTGTCGGTCTCACCCATCAGCATAGCGATAGGGTTTTCCTGGATATTATCCGATAAGTTGCCGTCAAGCGTTAATTTGTAAACGGTATTACTTTTGGGTGTATACTCAGGCGTACTGCTCATACTGGTGGCGATACCAATCAGAGTAAATACAAATACAATGGAAATCAGGCCAACAGCAACGAAAACTCCTAAGGCTGAGGCAAACATCATTTTAAAAAATTGTTTCATATCTGTGTTGCATAATTTTTATCAGACAGCAAATATAGTTAACTTCTTGATACTAATTGTTCTTTGTGCTTGTTTATTTGGTCTGATAATAATATCTTTTATAAAGGATAGCTCCGGATGCTCCGGTAATATAAATGGAACAACAGAATTTTTAATAGTGAAACTCCAAATTCTTCAATACAAGGATTTGGAGTTTTTGTTTTGATATTCCTGTAAAAGAAGCCTGATGTCAATATATTTTGGGTTTAAAATGAATTTTCATTCGACATCTGTCAAACGAATAACTATTTAAAACGAAAAGCTACCTATATTGAGTGGAAATGTTCTTGATAGAGGATAACGGGAATCCTTGTTTGCTCTTTATTCTCTTTTACACACGTACATTATAAAACAATGCCTTTGGTGGAAAAATAATTGCAAAATAAAGGATAAAAAGTTTGGATTGTATGTTGTAAAGCACTACTTTTGCACCCGCATTCAAGAGAGAACGGCGCACCAGAAATGATGAAAGGGGTAACCTGTGGAAAGGGGATGAGGTTAGAAGTTCTAAGCAAAATTCCAACCGTCG
>Ga0129308_1001687_pt1 | contig 21713 bp, 17 predicted proteins | sample L827metagenome_FD_94440 | JGI IMG/M metagenome (GOLD analysis project Ga0129308, IMG submission 94440) | Ring-tailed lemur group fecal microbial communities from Wisconsin, USA - L827 metagenome | ecosystem: Host-associated > Mammals > Digestive system > Large intestine > Fecal | place: USA... | reverse complement strand
CTAAATAAAGAAACATTTCTTGTTGATATAGCCTCATATCCTTATGGTATAGATCATCATGATGCTATAAAACATGGATTGGATAGCTATATATTACCAGCAATTCCTAGTCGATATTTTCCTTTATATAGTGCAAGACGTATTGTTGATTTTATGAAAAAGAAGGGTGATAAAAATGCTTAAACTTGGTTTTTGTATTACTGGTTCATTTTGCTCAATGAATGATATGCTTTATGTATTAGATCAATTAAAGGATTTATATGAAATAGAAATTTTTATTTCACCAAATGTTTATCAAATGGATACAAGATTTTATTCTCAAAAACAATTAATGAATGAAATCAAAAAAAGAATTGATTGTCCTATTCATACAACGATTCAGGAAGCTGAAGTTTATGGACCATTAAAGCAATTAGATATTGTGTTAGTTTATCCATGTACAAGTCATACTTTATCAAAAATCGTTCATGGTATTAATGATAATTGTGTAACTATGATCGTTAAATCATCATTAAGAAATCAAGTTCCAATTGTTTTAGGGGTATATACGAATGATGCTTTAGGTAATAGTGGAAAAAATATAATGACTTTAATGAATAGAAAGAACTTTTATCTTGTTCCAATGTATCAAGATCATTATATTAAAAAGCCGTTGAGTATGATTGCTGATAAAAATAAAGTTATCGAAACATTGAAAAAGGCTTATGAAAAAGAACAAATACAGCCTTTTGTATTAGGCTATAAGGAGGTTTAAATGAAAGAAATTTTTACTGCTTTGATTACACCGTTTAATGCTGATTTATCGATTGATTATCCTGCTTTGTATCGTTTGATCGATGATTTAATTACACAAGGAAATAAGTCTTTTTTACTTTGTGGAACAACAGGAGAAACATCAACGTTAAAATTAAATGAAAGAAAAGAGTTAGTTGAAAATATTTTAGATAAATATGATCATATTAGAGTCATTGTAGGAATTTGTTCTAATAGCACATTGGAAGTTATTAAGCATATTGAAATGTATAAAGATAATCCTCGCATATATGCTTTTTTAGTTATTGTTCCTTATTATATTAAACCATCTCAAGAAGGTTTATATAAACATTTTGATTTGATTGCTTCATCAACTCATAAAAATATCATGATTTATAATATTCCTTCAAGATGTGGAGTGAATATAGATGCTGATGTCGTGATTAGACTTGCAAAAAAACATAAAAATATTATTGGTATGAAACAATGCGGTGATTTAGATATGATAGAAACTTTAAAGAAAAATTTAAGTCAGTTTAAAGTTTATATTGGTGATGATCATCTTTTATTAGAAGGCTTGAAAAAAAGAGCAGATGGTATTATTTCAGTAGCAAGTCATTTGGATTATCCATTAGTTGAAAAGATATGTCATGATGAAAGTGTATTTGATGATCGTTATTTAAAATTACTTAGTGAATATATATTTATCGAATCATCACCTTCACCAATCAAATATATTTTAAGTGAGTTAGGGTATATTCAAAATAAATTAAGAAGTCCCCTTACTCCTATTAGTGAACAATCAGAAATGAAACTCATTCCATTGATAGAAAAATATAGAAAATAAATTCTATATTTTTTTAAATCATTAAAAATATTTTTTTCATGATTGAGTCAAAATATAAAGTATGATATGATATTCATATTAAAAGAAAGGGTGAAAAAATGAAAAACGATATTATTAAATTTATACCCCTTGGCGGTCAAGCTGAAATGGGTAAAAATATGTATTGTTTAGAAATCAATGAAAAGATTTACATAATAGATTCAGGTTTTCGTTTTCCTGATGTTGATAAATTAGGTGTTGATGTTATTATTCCTAGCTTTCAATATTTAGAAGAAAGAGTCGATAATGTCGTTGCAATTATTATAACACATGGTCATGATGATACGATGGCTGCACTTCCTTATTTACTTCAAACAGTTAATGTTCCAGTCTATGCTCCTAACTTAACTGCTGATCTAATAGAACAGAAAATTGATCATTTTGAACGTCATAATAGAGTTGATTTACATATTGATTTAAGAAGAGTGAAAAGAAATGCTTCTATTGATATAGAAGGGGTGCCAGTGGAGTTTTTCCCTGTTACTCATTCTATACCTGGTAGTGTAGGAGTTGCTTTATGGACAAGTTATGGTTATATCGTTTATAGTGGTGAGTTTATCATTGATTTTGGTGCACCAGAAGGATTCAGATGTGATATTCAAAAAATGATGGAAATTGGTAAAAAAGGGGTACTTATGCTTTTGGTTGAGTCCTCTTATTCTAAGCATGAAGGATATACTTCGCCAAATCATAAACTTACAAATAAAATCGATCAAATTTTTGAGGATAGTGATGGCAGAATTATTATTTCCTCATATGCTCAAAATGTTTTTAGAACAAAAGAAATTGTTCAATTGACAAAAAAATATAATCGTAAGATTGTTTTCTATGGTCGAGATAAATACGATAAAACGAATAGTTTACTTAGAATTGGGAAGAAAATGAGAAAACCAATTATTGATATTGATGATTCTTTAGTTGGTCAAAAGGAAAATATTGGTGATCCAACGAAAGATCATCATTATGTGATTTTATTATCTGGTAGTCCTCGCAGAATATATCATGATATTTGTGATATTATTGATGGTGGCGATGATTTATTAAAACTTAGAAAAGGTGATACATTTGTTGTTGCTTCACCAGTTTTACCGGGTACTGAAAAAATCGCAAATAAAGCTCATAATGGTTTATTTAAGACTGATGCGAAAGTGCATTTATTAAAAAATCGTGATTTATTATCAATGCACGCTTCGATTGAAGATATTAAAGTCATCATTCAAATCTTTAATCCAAAATACTATATTCCAATCAAAGGAGAGTATCAACATTTTATTTCTAATATGAATATTGCTCAAGAAATGGGAATACCTGATGAGAACATTATTATTATGGATAATGGTGAAAGAATAACATTTACAAAAGGTGAACTTGATAAAACAAGAGAAACTTTTGAAGTTTCTGATGTTATGATCGATGGTATTGGAATTGGTGATGTAGGTGAAAAAGTTATTGATGATCGTATTCAATTAGCAAACGATGGTGTTGTTATTGTCGGAGTCACAATTTCACGAGCAACAAAAGATATTATTGCTCAAACAGATTGTCAAACAAGAGGATTTGTATATTTAAAAGATTCAGAATATTTAATTAAACAAATCATTCAGATATGTGAAAGCTGTGTTTCTTTATTGAAAGAAAATCCAGAATTAGAAGTCAATGAGATCCGCATGACAATGAAAGATCAAAGTATGAGATATATTTCTAGAGAAACAGGAAAGAAGCCAGTTTTTATACCTGTTATTATTGAAGTATAAATGATGTATAAAGAAGGGAAACCTTCTTTTTTAGTAAAAAGGAAAAGGAAGAATACTTTTAATCAAGTTTATTCTTCCTTTATGTTATGAAAAGCTAAATCATCAAAAATTATTTTCTATAAGTTTTTACAGGTTTTAAAAGAGCTACATAAATACAAGAGAATAGGTAAGGAATAATAATAAATAATAGTGATAATATAAGATTGTATATAATTAATGAACTTATTGACATATTCATTTGTAATATAAAATATTTAATGAATGCTGTTATTATGATACTAGGAATAATACAGCAAATAAAACGTATGATGTTTTCTAATGCTAAAAGAAATGATAATTGTGAATTCGTATAACCATTCACTTTAAGATAAGATATTTCATAACGTCTTGAATAATAATACAATATATAAAATATTGAAAAAATAAATAATACAAAGACAATTGCACCTAGAGTATAAAAACTCATTAACTGTTGTGCATGATCAATATACTGAGATAATACATCAATATCTTGCATAGAACTATCAATATGCAAATCCGATTGATTAGCCAACAATTGTTGAAGTTTAACAAGATCATTAAAGTTTTCTGTTCTTACAATATAGCCATTATATCTTATTTGATCAACGTATTGAATAGCTGTTTTATCGTCCATAGCAATGAATTGATATTCACTGTTGTAAAGTCTTATACCATTTTTAAAAATACCATTAATACCTATTTCTTTTTGATTGATTTTGAGAGTATCTGTATAAGATGACGACACATCTTCACTGATATAAATATTTGTATCATTATTTCCTTCAAATGATAATAATTGACTATTCTTATCGTTTTTATAAAAAGGAATAACATCAATCATTTGATGATCAATAATACATTGACCTTTAAAATAAGGATAGATTTGTGTATTTATATCAAAACTTTCTATTAATTTTTTTATCTTTGTGTTTTCCTGTTGAGTTTGTTTTCCATCATACACCCATATTTCATTATAAGACAATTGATTGACTTCACTCAAAATCGTGTTTTTATAATGTTGTTGATAATAATCAACAAAAGATAAAAAAGATAATCCACATATAAAAGAAAAAATAAGTAAAATATTTAAAAAGAAATAACGATGAAAATATCTTAGAGTATATTCAATATATTGTTGAAAAGGGAGTTTTAGTGTTCTTTTCAAATCAAGCTTTAAAGACCCGTGCATCTTGCTATCCTTTATACAAACTAAATGTCTATCTTTGATTTCATATATTCTATCAGCATATTTTTTTGCAGGAGCACTATGACTGACCATGATAACGATTATATTTTTTGAAACAGCAATATTTTTTAAGAGCTGAAATATTTTTTCTTCATTATCACTATCTAAGGCACTTGTGATTTCATCTAAAACCAATACTTGACTGTCTTTTACAAGAGCACAAATGATTGCTATTCTTTGTTTTTCTCCACCAGATAAAGTTTTAATTTTCTGATGAATATCTATATTTAAATCTAATAATTTCAAATAAGCTAAAATATCTTCTTCATTCACAGTTTTATTAACTAAAGATGCAAAATGAGAAATATTATAGTTAATATCTTCGTTTTCAAATAAATCACTTGTTTGAAAAACATAACCAATTTCATATCTTTTCAAACATAGTAATTCTTTATTTGAAAGTTTTCTCACATCAACTTCATCAATCATATATTGAATATCCTGATGATTTGATAACAATCCAATCTCATAAAGAAGAGTAGATTTACCACAACCACTTTCTCCACAAATCAATGTCATTTGACCAACTTCAGCTATTAATTTTTCATCTTCTAAAAGTATTTTGTTTCCTCCATTTAAACGAATATGAGATAGTTTTAACATTCTTCATACCTCAAAATGAAATAATCACTTAAAAATGGAATGAGGACACATACAACAAAAGATATCAATAACATGATAAATACTGAAATAAAATGAAATTCTGTATAACTGATCAACGTTCTATTTAAAATAACACTAAGCAAATAGCCAAGAAATGAAGCAACGATCCAAATAAAGAGAGTATCTTTGATCCATTGAATACTTGAAATTTTATAATAATCTTTCTTTAAAATATTTTGAGAAGAAATGAGTTTAAACGTTTGCTTAGTTTCCTCTCTTTGAACATATTTTACAGAAAGTAAAACAATACAGCCAACAACAAACACAATAACACTAAACAATCTAATCATTTGAGTATTTTTTTGTTGAGATGAAATGAGCAGGCTCGTATCATGATAATCATTAACATATCTAAATCCTTGATGATATAAATCATTTAACAATTCTTCTATATGTTCAACATCATATGTAACGATATATGATGTGGCATTGTAAGGATAAATATGAGTAGTTTTACAAATAAAAGTATTAGTACAATCTTGTGTAAAGTCTTTTTCTAATTTATATTTATGAATATATTTTTCATAAACGCTATTTTCTACATAAATACGTCCATAACCATTCCCGTTTGTCATCTCATATATTCCCATATATCCATCACGATAAATACCAGCTATGTCCATTTCTACATATTCACTGACACAATCTAAAAAATCAACATGATAATATTTATCTTCACTTTCAGAAAAAGAAACATATCCTCCAGGTGATTGTATACTATGAGGAATAGCTAAATGAAATTTGATTTTTGTATGATTTTCATCAATTTTTAAAATATTTGCTAAATCTTCTGAAATATAAACACCATCATCATTGTATTTTTTAATAACTTGTTTGCTATAATCCATATCTTTGTAATAATTAGCAAAAGTGATCTTTACATCATTTTCATCAATTATTATTTCTTCTTCATTTGATTGATGATCTATCACTATAATGTTATTTTTTTCACTATCATCAGTCAATAATTTACCATGATGATAAGGCTTAATTTCTTGAATATATTGATGATTTTTTAAATATGTCAATTCATTATCTTTGATTATAGGAACTTCAAAAGGATCATATTCATCAGTTTCTTCGCAAATTTGTTTATATACGATCATTTGATTAGGAATACTAGAATTTAATTGTTCGTTTAATGCATCAATAGTTCCTTGTCCATATATCAAAGAAAAACCTAATAAAGTGACAATAATCGCTGTCATTATAGTCATTAAACTATTCTTTATTTTTTGATGATGTTTCTTTTTCTTTAAAATACGATCTATTGATAAATAAGATAATGAAGATTTTGGTATTTTATTGATAGAACCTTGAGTCATTGTCATTTCTTTGACCAAATTTAAAGATTGATCTTTGATTTCATAAATTCTATCACCCATATCTTGTATATTTTTATCATGAGTTGAAATAATTATTATTTTATGACAATCTTTTAAATTGGATATAATCTTTTTTATGATTTCAATATATTCTTGATCTAATGAGGCAGTTGGCTCGTCCATTAAAATAACTGGTTTATTTAATAGAATTTGTGATACTAATGATACTTTTCTTAATTCTCCACCTGATAATGATTGAGGATATTGTGATAATTGATTTTTAATATGTAATTGATCAACTAAATACTGAAACATATTTTCATCTAATTCCACGTTATTTAAACGAAGATACAATAAAATATTCTCTTTGATAGTTAAGCTATTAATAAATATAGGAGTTTGAGGAGATAAACTCACATAATCTCTAACATTATCTTTATGTATAGATATATCATTGATTGTATAAGATTTATAATGAGAACTTGCATTATTAATAAGGTTGAGTAATGATGTTTTTCCATAACCACTTTTAGAATAGATAATAGTTATTTGTGATTGACAGGCTGAAAAATCAGTGTCTTTCAATATTGTTTTATTATGAAATTGAATGTTTATATTTTTTATGTTTAACATGATTATGTTCCTTAATATAATAAATGACTTATCAACTTTATGAAATACGCACTAATAATAAAAGCCATTTAAGATATTATTTCCTTTCTATCAACCTTGTTGAGTTGATTGATTATAATTCATTTTATTGATGAAATGATAAAATAGATTTATGGTTATCTATAAAAGAAAATGAGTAATTAAATAAAAGAGGGTAGCTTTATATCAAGAATAATCTTTATTACTAATTATAGTTTATATAAAATATATGGAATAAATAAAAATTTTGACAATTTCAAAATTATTTTACTATGTATATTGGTATTCTCATCTTTAATTATAAAATTTTTATTTCAAAAAATAAAGGTTTTTGATAAATAGAATTTTATTATGATTAATAATTAAGGAAGACATAATGTCTTCCTTAATAACGATGTTGGTGAATTCCAGTACGTATCACTTTACCATTATAACTTCCACGATAATCCCATTGTACATAGAAGTATCTATTCGAACTATTTAAATATCCACATTTTTTATATTCTGACATTAAAACTGAACCGTTAGATGGAAAATTAGTGTTACTTTTTCCTGAAAGTGTTGAATTACCAGTTGATAAACTTGTTTTTATGGTTGATGAGAATCGTATATAACCATAGTATTTATCTTTGTCTGATACATTTTTATGAAAATCTTCTGTATCTTGCTTACTTGAAGTTTCATAATTTGCATAAGGTTCAACAACTGCGGCAAAAGAATTAGTGTTCGTTGTTCCGCATATAACTAATGCTAATCCAATAATTAATAATAATCTTTTCATGATGACTTTTCTCCTTATATTATTTTGAAAACGTTTTCTTTATATTTATGATATCATCAAATATAACTTATGTCAACTAATACTATGTAATAAATAGTATTGTTTAAAAAATATAACTATGTTATTATACTAATAGGTGGTGAAGATGGCACGTATTAATTCAAATATTGATATACTTGTTTTGAGTATTCTGAATAGAAATGATGAATATACATATCAAATTATTAAAATGATAAAAGAAATATCTTGTGGAGCAATAGATATTAAAGAAGGAACATTATATCCGATCATATACAATTTAACAAAAAAAGAATATATAAGCAGTTATAATATTCCTTACAAAAACAGAATAAGAGTTTATTATAAAATTGAACCTCTAGGTAAAGAATATTTAAAAATAATGAGAGAACAGTATAGAATTAATTCTCAAGGTGTATATGCTATTTTAGATTATGGAGAGGGGAAAGATAGTAATGAATAAAGATGTAAAAAAATACTTAAATGAGGTTAAGTTAATTATTCCGCTTCAATCAAAGGATAAAAATGAATTCTTATCAATGCTGAAACAGAGAATCAATGATAGTCAATTAACTAGCTATCAAGATATTGTTAATGAAATAGGTCAGCCGACAGAAATAGCATATTCATTTTTAAGTGAAATGGAAAGTGAGCAAGTTTTGAAACAGCTTAATAGAAAACATTATCTAAAAATAGTTTGTATAATTATAATAGTAGTTACACTTATTACAGGTGCAGTTAGAATTTATTATTTAACTGAATTATATAATGAAATTAAAGATAATCACCCTACGCAATATGAAGAAATAATAGAGGAGGAATAAACATGAAAAAAATATTAATATTTTTTTTGATTTTATTTATTATAATGACACCTATGAATGTAAATGCATTAGAAAATAGTCGAATAATAAGTATAGATTATTTAGATGATGGAATAATTGTTGAAACAATTATCGCAGAATCTTATCTATCATTATATGCTGAAAATACAAAATCAGGTAAGAAAACAAAAAATTATAAAAATGATAGTGGCAAAATTTTGTATTCTGTTACAGTTCATGGAACATTTAACTATAATGGGAGTACATCAAAATGTACATCATCTACCATAGAAGTAATATCTAACACTAGCGATTGGAAAGTATATTCAAAATCGGCTTCTAAATCAGGAAATAAAGCAATTGGAAAAGCTACAATGAAAAGATATTATAATGGTACTCTTTTAGAAACACAATATCCATCAGTCACTTTAACTTGTGATAAAAATGGTAAGTTATCTTAATAAAAGATATAGAAGAGGTTAATTTGTCTTATCATCAGTCAATGTTTGTAGGAGATTTAAATGTTAGTACATAAATCGAAATAAATATATATTACTTTATTTTTGTTAAGTCATTAATATTTTCTCTAGTTATTTAATTTATAAATAACTTGAATTCAGAAATATATTTTTGATTTAAGGGGATAAGGGTATATCGTTTATTTCTTTTTTTATGCATAGAAAAGGTCATTCTTTATATTGTCATAATGATGTAATTTAAGAGTTGGTGATTGAAGATCAAATTAGTACAGTATTTATTCTTACTTTAATTTATTTAGATTTTTTGATATAATTGTTTGCAAGAAGGTGAGAGTATGGCTAAAAGCAAGAGAAGTAAAAAAACAAAACAAGAAATATTAGAAGCTTCTACACGTATAAGACTTTATGCTGTTTTATGTTTGTTTATAGTGGTGATAGGTGCTTTAAAATTAGGTGTGATTGGTGAAAATTTACATTTAGTCGTTACTTTTTTTGTTGGTAATCTTTATGGTGTCATTTATCTTGCTTTAGCAATATTGTGTTTTTATGTTTTGATAAAAGCGAAGATGCCTAAATCGACTTCACCGGAGGCAGTCGGTATATATATAAGTTTAATAGCAATTTTTATTTTAGTAACGTATCCTTCTTCTGATATTAAAGGTTTTGATGTTATTAATTCTTTTTTATCTTCAAAGACTTTTAATAAAGGTGGTTTTGTTGGCGCTGTTTTGTTTGCTGTTTTGAGTGCTTTGTTTGATAATTTAGGTGCGATGATTGCAGGTGGCTTTTTATTGTTTATTGGTTTGGCTCTTTTGTTTGGAAGAATGTTTGTTAAGTATAGTCATTCTATGAAAGAAATAAATTTAAAGAAGAAAGAAAAGCATAAGGATATAGACGAGAATGTAGAAAAGATAATATTAGAAACAAAACCGATTTTACCGATATTTAAAAAGAAAAAGATCGTTATTTTCCCTGATAAAGTTTTTGATGATATTAAGGAGGAGCCTATTGATGAAAAGGTAACGTCAGCTTTTGAGTTTAATGAAGATAAAGTTCAATTAGAGATTAAAGAAGAGAAACCTAAGATTAAGGAACCTAAAATAAAGATACCACCAAAAGATGATAAAATCTTAAAGACAGTGGAAAGAAAGGAATATAGTGATTATCAATTTCCACCATTATCATTATTAAAAACAAAGTCAACTAATAATTATGTCAATGAACGAGCAAGTGCTCAAGATAATGCCAGAAAATTAACAGCTGTTTTAAAGCAGTTTGGAGTGAAAACAACAGTTGAAAATGTTGCGATTGGTCCTAGCATTACAAAATATGAATTAAAATTAGAAGTTGGAACAAGAGTTAATAAAATTTTACAGTTACAAGATGATATTAAACTTGCTTTAGCAACTGCTGATATTCGTATTGAAGCACCTATTCCTGGTAAACCTTTTGTAGGGATTGAAGTTCCTAATTCTAAACCGTCAGTCGTTGCTTTCAAAGATGTTTTTCAAAAAGCGTTTCAAAATGGTAAGTATAATGATGATCAATTGGCTGTTGTTTTAGGGAAAGATATTTCTGGACAGCCTGTTATCGCTCAATTGGATAAAATGCCCCATTTATTGATTGCTGGAGCAACCGGTTCGGGGAAATCAGTATGTATTAATACAATTATTACTTCTCTTTTAATGAGGACTCACCCTGATGAAGTGAAATTGATTTTAGTTGATCCTAAAAAAGTAGAATTATCTGTTTATAATGGTGTTCCTCATTTGTTATCACCGGTTGTAACTGATCCTAAAAAAGCAGCCGGGGTGCTTCGAGAAGTTGTTAGTGAAATGGAAAGACGTTATGATGTTTTTGCTAGTGTAAATGCGAGAAATATAAAAGGATATAATGAATTTGCAAGAGAGCATAATAAATATGCTGATGAAAATGATCAAAAGGAAATTTTATCATATCAAGTCATTATATTAGATGAAGTTGCGGATTTAATGATGGTGGCAAGTAAAGATGTTGAAGATTGTATCATGCGTATTGCTCAAATGGCGAGAGCTGCTGGTATTCATCTTATTGTTGCAACACAAAGACCATCAACCGATATTATTACTGGTGTTATTAAGGCGAATATTCCTTCAAGAATAGCTTTTGCTGTTTCTTCAAGCATTGATTCTCGAACGATCTTAGATACGACAGGAGCTGAAAAGCTGCTGGGAAAAGGGGATATGTTATTTTCACCAATGGGATCATCTTCACCGACACGAGTTCAAGGAGCTTTTGTATCCGATGATGAAGTAGCTCAAATCGTTCATTTTGTTTCTCAGCAAAGAGAAGCTATTTATGATGAAAAATATATGAATGTGAAATCAATAGGTGGTACATCTTCATTTGATGATGAAAATGATGAAGAGTATGAACTATGCAGAGAGTTTGTTATTCAATCGCAAAAAGCAAGCACATCGCTTTTACAAAGAAGATTTAAGATTGGTTATAATAAAGCAGCAAGGATCATTGATCAGTTAGAAGAAAATGGAATTATAGGACCTCAAAATGGAAGTAAGCCTAGAGAAGTTTATGTAAAACAGTATAGTGAAGAAGATTTTTAAGGAAACTTTGATAAAATGTGACAAACATTTATCATTGTTTCTTTTCTTTTTTGTGAAAGTAGTGTAGAATAGTAGTAGATAAATTGAAGGAGGAAAAAAAGGAATGAAAAAATTATTTGCATCTCTTTTAGCATTATCAATGATGCTAGTAGGATGTGGTGGTGGAGATAGTTCTTCTGACACACCAGAAATCGCACTTGTTACTGATCAAGGAACAATCAGTGATAAGTCATTTAATGAATCTGCATGGAATGCAGTAAAACAGTATGGAGATGAAAAAGGAATAGGTTATAAATATTATAAACCTGCATCTTTTGATACTGCTGGCTACAACACACAAATTGAAAATGCTGTAGACAACGGAGCAAAAGTTATTGTATGTCCTGGTTTTAAATTCTCTGCTTCTATTGCAACTATGCAAGATAAATATCCAGATGTTAAATTCATTTTAGTTGATGCTACACCTGCTGATGAAAAAGATAATCCAGTTGATCCAAAAGATAATGTATATTGTGCATTATATGAAGAAGATCAACCAGGTTATTTAGCTGGTTATGCAGCTGTTAAAGATGGTTATACTAAATTAGGATTTATGGGTGGTATTGCTTTACCAGCAGTTATCAACTATGGATATGGTTTCTTACAAGGAGCTAATGATGCTGCTAAAGAATTGAATGTAAAAGTAGAAGTTAAATATACATATACTGGTACATTTAATGAATCTCCAGATATTAAATCTAAAGCAGCTGGTTGGTACAATACAGGTACTGAAGTTATTTTCTCTTGTGGTGGACAAATTTGTAACTCTATCTTTGCTGCTGCAGAAGAAACAAATAAAATGTCAATTGGTGTAGATAGTGATCAAAAAGATGCTAGTAAAACTGTTTTAACATCTGCAATGAAAGGTGTAAATAAAGCTGTTTATGATCAAATCACTGCTGCATATGATGGAAATTTCAAAGGTGGAATTTATACTTTAACTGCTAGTGATGATTATATTGGTTTATCTGATGACTTCTCAAGATTTAAAACTTTCACTAAAGAAGATTACGATAAAGTATTTGAACAAGTTAAAAATAAAAAAGTAAAAATTATAACTAATGCTGATGTTGAAGAAAACGCTAAAGGTAATCCAAATACTAAGACACTTAAAAAAGCATTAACTAACGTTACTGTAACTTTTGAAGGTTAATAAGAAGGAGGCCGAAAGGCTTCCTCTTTTTTGAATATGGAAGAAGGGGTGAATGTATGGAATATGCTATTGAAATGCTTAATATCACTAAGGAGTTCCCCGGTATTAAAGCAAACGATGGTATTAATCTTCAAGTAAGACAAGGAGAAATTCATGCGTTACTTGGAGAAAATGGTGCTGGTAAATCAACATTAATGAGTATTTTATTTGGTTTGTATCAGCCTGATGAAGGAATTATTAAGATCAATGGTAAAGAAGTTCAAATCAATAATCCTAATGATGCAAACAAATATGCAATTGGAATGGTGCATCAGCATTTTAAATTAGTTCATAATTTTACAGTTTTGGAAAATATTATTTTAGGGGTCGAAGAAACATCTAAAGGTATGATCAAAACTTCTGATGCCAGAAAAAAGGTTGTTGAGTTATCTCAAAAATATCATTTAAATATTGATCCTGATGCATATATCGAAGATATTACAGTTGGTATGCAACAGCGTGTTGAAATTTTAAAAATGTTATTTAGAGATAATGATATTTTAATTTTTGATGAACCAACTGCTGTATTAACGCCACAAGAAATTGATGAATTAATGAAGATCATGAAAGGATTGATCAAAGAAGGTAAATCAATCGTTTTCATCACTCATAAATTAAATGAAATCAAGGCTGTCGCTGATCGTTGTACGATTATAAGAAAAGGACGTTATATTGATACTGTTAATGTTAAAGATGTTTCTAAAGATGAATTGTCTGAAAAGATGGTTGGTAGAAAGGTTAATTTCAATGTTGAAAAGACTGATGCAAAACCAACGGATACAGTATTGAAAGTAGAAAATTTAACTTATCGTCCAAAATCAGCACATAAAGATGTGTTGAAAAATATTTCTTTTGAAGTGAAAAAAGGAGAAATTGTTTGTATTGCCGGAATTGATGGAAATGGGCAAAGTGAATTGGTTTATGCTCTTGCAGGAATGATTGCACCAAATGAAGGTCATATTTATTTAAATAATGAAGATATTACAAAATCTACGATTAGACAAAGAACGGATAAAGGAATTGCTCATATTCCTGAAGATAGACATAAACATGGATTGGTTTTGGATTATTCATTAGCTGAAAATATGATTTTAAAAAGTTATTATAAACCAAAATTCCAAAAAAATGGTTTTATTAAATTTGATGTGATGAATGAATATGCTAATGGTTTGATTGAAAAGTTTGATGTGCGTTCTGGTGAGGGAGGACGTTCAATCACAAGAGGTATGTCTGGTGGAAATCAACAAAAAGCTATTATCGCAAGAGAAGTTGATAGTGGTTCTGATTTATTGATTGCTGTTCAACCAACGAGAGGACTTGATGTTGGTGCAATTGAATTTATTCATTCACAATTAGTCCATCATCGTGATTGTGATAAAGGTGTATTACTTGTTTCTTTAGAGTTAGATGAAGTTATGAATGTTAGTGATCGTATTCTTGTTATGTATGAGGGTGAGATCGTTGCTGATCTTGATCCAAAACAAGTAGATGTTAAGGAATTAGGTCTTTATATGGCTGGTTCAAAGAGAGGTGAAGGATATGAATAATTTGACGAGTAAAATTTCTTCTTTAACTAAAAAAGAAGGTTCAAAATCTGTTCTTTCTTCTTTGATTGCTATTGGATTAGGACTTGTCTTTGGTTTTATTATCATTTTAATTGCTAATCCTTCAGATGCACTAAAAGGTTTTGGATTATTGATTACAGGTGGTTTTTATCGTGGTACGAAGAGTTTAGGACAAGTTTTCTATCTTGCTGTACCAATTATGATGACAGGTTTGTCCGTAGCGTTTGCTTTTAAATGCGGTGAATTTAATATTGGAACACCTGGTCAATATATTGTAGGTGCTTTTACAGCGGTTTATATTGCCTTAAAATGGACTTTTATACCTAATTCTGTTTTATGGATCGTTTGTATTATTGCTGCTGGTTTAGCCGGAGCTTTATGGGCCATTATTCCTGGAGTTCTAAAAGCTTTTAAAAATGTTAATGTCGTTATTTCATGTATTATGTGTAACTATATTGGTATGTTACTTGTTATTGAAGGAGTGAAAGCAACGATTTTTAATCCTGCTGGTGCTGAGTCATATTCAGTGACAGTTGATAAGGCTATTCCAACTTTTGGTTTAGATGTTCTTTTCCCAGGTTCAAATATCAATTTTGGGATCGTTATTGCAATAGGTTTATGCATTCTTGCTTATATTATTATGAATAAAACAACATTCGGTTATGAATTAAAAGCTTGTGGATATAACTCTCATGCTGCAAAATATGCAGGTATGAATGAGAAAAAATGTATCATTATGTCTATGGCTATTGCTGGTTTCTTTTCTGGTGTTGGTGGAGCTATTGCTTATTTGAGTGGTACTGGTAAGACAATTCCTATCGCTGAAACATTAGCAGCTGAAGGTTTTAATGGTATTCCAGTTGCTTTACTTGGATTTAATAATCCAATTGGTTGTATTTTTGCAGCATTGTTTATTGGTTATATCAATGTTGGTGGAAACTATATGCAATCTTTAAATATTGCTGTTGAAGTTATTGATATTATTGTTGCTGCAATTATTTATTTTAGTTCATTTACTTTATTTATTAAAATGTTATTTAACAAAAGAAAATCTAATAAAGTTAAAAAAGAAGGAGGTCATGAATAATGAATATTGTTTATTTCCTATTTGCTCAAACTTTATTATTTGCTATTCCTTTAATGGTCGTTGCATTAGGAGGTATGTTCTCTGAACGAAGTGGTGTTATTAATATTGCTTTGGAAGGAATTATGATTTTAGGAGCCTTCTTTGGAGTTTTCTTTATTAATTTTATGCAAAACAATCAAATAATGGAAGGACAATTACTTTTAATTGTTGCATTGCTTCTTTCAGGTATTGTTGGTGCTTTGTTTTCATTGCTTCATGCTTTTGCAGCCATTCATTTAAAAGCTGATCAAACAATCAGTGGTACAGCATTAAACTTATTTGCACCTGCTTTAGGTTTATTTATTGCTAAAACTGTTCAAGATGGTGTTCAAAGTGTTTTATTTGAAAATCAATTTAGAATTGAAGCTGTTCCAGGATTGTCTGCAATTCCAATTATTGGTGATTTATTCTTTAAAAACTGTTATTTAACAACTTTCATTGGAATTGCAATATTGATTATTTCTTATGTTTTCTTAATGAAAACAAAAACTGGTTTAAGAATCAGAGCTTGTGGGGAAAATCCTCAAGCCGCTGATGCAGCTGGTATCAATGTTTATAAAATGAGATATTTAGGAGTTGCAATTTCTGGTTTCTTAGGTGGCATTGGTGGATTGATTTATATTCTTCCAATTAGTACAGAATTTAACTGTAACGTTGCTGGATATGGGTTCTTAGCTTTAGCTGTACTTATTTTTGGTAACTGGAAACCATGGCGTATTGCTGCTGCTGCTTTCTTCTTTGGAGCAACTAAAACAATTGCTTATACATATAATTCAATTCCATTTTTAGCTGCTTTATCATTACCAGGTGTTACTTATAAATTAATACCTTATATAGCAACTTTGATTTTATTAGCTTTTACATCGAAAAATTCTGCTGCTCCAAAAGCTTCAGGAGAACCTTTTGATAAAGCTAAACGTTAAATAAAAAGGAAGTTTTCGTTTATTGATTTTATCAATAAAATGAATTCTTCTTTTTTTTATTTATTACAAATAAAATTCACACGCTTTTTTATTTTAATTCTTTTTATTTTGAGTATAATAGTATTAGTGTCAAAGAAAAGGAGAATTTATGAAAAAAACATTTCAAATGAATGGATACCAACTCCATTTAATACAAACAAAAAAATTTAAAAATATTTCTTTATCTTTAAGATTACAGAATACTTTAAAAAAAGAAACATCAACATTACGTGCTTTACTTACATTTGTTCTTATTGGTTCAACAAAAAAATATCCAACAACAAAAGATATAGCCACTTATTTAGATGAAATGTATGGCGCAAGTCTTTCTAATAATATTCTTTCCAAAGGAGCATCACATATTATGCAACTTTATTCTAGCTGTGTGAATGAAAATTATTTACCAGCCAAAGAGTCATTATTAGAAAAACAAATAGAACTTATCAATGATTTGTTTTATCAGCCTAATGTTATTGATGATGCTTTTGATGAAAAGATCGTTGAATTAAAGAAAAAAGAATTAAAAGAAAGATTACAAGCTGCAAAAGATGATAAATTTTCATACTCTTTAGATCAATTATTTGAATATATGGGTCGAGATACAACATTGGGTATCAAGAGTACCGGTTACGAAGAAGAAATTGATAAAATTACAGCAAAAGACTTATATGATTATTTAAAAAAATGTGTTCATGAAGATGAAAAACATTTATATGTTGTAGGAGATGTTGATGAAAGTATCGTTGATATTTTTAGACAAAAATTATCTTTTCCAACACATCAGTATCACTATCCTTCAGCATATCAGTTTGAAAGTCATAAAGATGAAGTTTTAGAAGTTTTTGAAACTCAAAAAATTACTCAAGCTAAATTAAATATGGGATTTACGATCAACTGTGATTATACCAGTGATGATCATTATGCTTTTACTGTTTTTAATGCTTATTTTGGAGGATTTTCTCAATCTCAACTTTTTCAAGTCGTTAGAGAACAAAATAGTCTTTGTTATTATGTTTCTTCAAGTTATGATGCATTTAATGGCATTATGATCGTTAATTGTGGTATTGAGGATAAAGATTATGCTAAAGCAAGAAGCTTGATAATGGAAGAATTGAAAAAAATTCAACAAGGCCATGTCAATTTAGATGTTGTTCAATTAGCAAAAGGAATGTTAGCAAACTCGCTTAGAAGAAGTGATGATGAAGCTGGCAGTATGATTGCTATTGACTATAATCGAGATATTACTGATAAAGTAGAAACAAATGAACAATATTTAAATAAATTAATGAATGTAACGATTGAGGATATTGTGAGAGTTGCTAACAATATTAAATTAGATACAGTTTATTTATTAACTGGGAAGGAGAGAGTATGAAAATCATTCAATATCATACATTAAAAGAAAAATTATATTTTAACGAATTAGAAAATGGTTTGAAAGTTTTTATTCTTCCAAAACCAGGATTTTCTAAAACATATGGACTGTTTTCAACTCGTTTTGGTTCCATAGATTCAACATTCGTACCACTCAACGAAAAAGAAATGATTACTGTTCCTGATGGTGTTGCTCATTTTCTTGAACATAAAATGTTTGAAACAACAAAAGGTGATGCAAGTGAATTATTTGCAAGATTATCAGCTTCTACTAATGCCTTTACTTCTTCATCTCGAACAGCATATTTGTTTAATACAACTGCAAATGAATATGAATGTATTGAATTATTGCTTGATTTTGTTCAAGAACTTTATTTAACTGATGAAAGTATTGAAAAAGAAAAAGGAATTATTAACCAAGAGATCGGTATGTATGATGATGATCCTGATTGGCGCTGTTATTTTGGCTCTATTCAAAATTTATATAAAGAACACCCAGTTAAAATCGATATTGCAGGAACAGTAGAAACTGTTAGTGAAATTAATAAAGATATTTTAGAAAAATGTTATCATACTTTCTATCACCCAAGTAATATGATGCTATTCGTAGTAGGGAATGTAGATCCACAAAAAGCAATGGATCTTATTGAAAAAAACCAACAAAGTAAATCATTTAGAAAAGAAGCTCCAATCATTAGGAAAAAAATAAATGAGCCTTTGGAAATAGACAAAAAGCATGAAGAATTACAAATGAGTGTGCTTATGCCTAAATTAATTGTTTCTTTAAAAATCAATGATATTCTTAGTGATGGAAAAGACAAACTTAAACGTGAAATGGCAATGAATTTATTATTAGATATTTTATTTTCTAAGAGTTCTGCGTTATATGAACAATGGCTTAATGAAGGAATTATCAATGATAGCTTCAGTGCTAATTTTACACAAGAAAGAGATTATTCTTTTTTACAAATTGGTGGTGATACAATGTATCCAAATCAATTAAAAGAGAAGATCATTGATCTTTTGACTCATATTCAAGATTACAAGATTAGTGAAGATGATTTTAATAGAAACAAAAAGAAAAATATTGGTATTTTGATCAATATGTTCAATAGTCCTGAAAGTATCGCTAATGTTTTTAGTCGTTATTATTTTGAGGATATTATGGCTTTTGATTTGATTGATGCGACTTATAACATGAAAATAGAAGATCTTTATCAATTATATCCATTGTTTGATGAAAAAATGATCAGTAGCTTTGTTGTTAAAAATGAGGCTTTGTAAAAATTGGCTTGTTGACAAAATAAGAGTGTATGTTATAATGAATTTGACCTGAGAGTATATAATTTCCTACACTATAGATAAGGGAATCTGATTTGTGTTTGATGGTGTTGAAAGCCTTTCTTAGAATAGGAATCCTAAAATCGAACCAAAGATACCCACCTGTACTTAACAGGGATAATCTAAAAACTCTCAGGTTCCTTTTTTATTTTTGGAGGTATTTAAGATGGCGAAGAATATAGAAGATTTAATTCCCGAAATCAATGCTCTAGCAAGGAAAAGTAAAGAAGTTGGTTTGAATGAGGAAGAGAAAAAAAGACAGAAAAAATTGCGAGATGAATATCTTAAATTATTTAGATCTCAGTTTAAAAAACAACTGAAAACGATCAAGGTTGTAGATGAAAAAGGTAATGATATTACTCCTAGAAAATTAAAAGATGAAAAAAAAGTTAATTAATTCTAATAAATGTGTAAAATGGTGTTTTCTATTTTACATTTTTTGTGTATAATGTGATTTGTAATTGAGGAGGATTAGAGATGGATCAATCAACATTATCGATTGCTACAGTTAGATCACTTGGAATAGATATGATAAATAAGGCGAAATCTGGACATCCGGGAATGGTTCTAGGATCAGCTCCAGCATTATATACTTTATTTACAAAAGAAATGAAAGTTAGTCCAAGCGATTCTCAATGGTTTAATAGAGATCGATTTGTATTAGCAAGCGGTCATGCCTCAGCATTGTTATATAGTTTATTGCATTTATCGGGGTATGATTTATCGATGGAAGATTTGAAGCAATTTAGACAGTGGGGAAGTCATACACCAGGACATCCAGAAGTTGGTGTTACTGATGGTGTAGATGCTTCAAGTGGACCTTTAGGACAAGGTATACCTATGGCTATTGGTATGGCAATGGCTGAAAAATACCTAGCAACTTCTTATAACAAAGAAGGTTTTGATATTGTCGATCATTATACATATGTTTTATGTGGTGACGGAGATATGCAAGAAGGTGTAACTTATGAAGCGACATCACTTGCAGGACATTTATCTTTAGGTAAATTAATTGTTTTATATGATGCTAACAATGTAACATTAGATGGACCTTTAGATATGACATTTAGTGAAGATGTGAAGAAAAGATATGAAGCTATGAATTGGCAAGTTTTAGAAGTTAAAGATGGAAATGATACTTCTGCCATATTAAAAGCTATCAGAAAAGGAAAGAAAGAGAAATTTAAACCAACTTTAATTATTGTGAATACTATCATTGGTTTTGGTTCTAAAAATCAAGGAACAAGTGCTGTTCATGGAGCACCACTTGGTTTGGAAGATGGTAAACAGGCAAAATTATCTTATGGTTTTGATCATGAAGAATTTTTTGTTCCCGAAAGTGTTTATGAAGATTTTCATAAAAATGTCTTTTCAAAAGGAAAAAGAGCTTTTAATAAATGGAATAAGTTATTAAAAGAATATCAGGAACAATATCCAAATGAATATGAAGAATTGATGTCAGCAATTCAAGGTGAATATGATTTAAACTATGATGAGTTTATTAAACAATACGATGAACAAAGTCTTGAAGCAACAAGAACGACAAGTCATAAAGTCATTAATCTGGCTGCAAAACAAAACAAAACATTCTTATCAGGAACAGCGGATCTAGCAAGTTCAACAAAAACACTTATTAACGATTCAACAAGATTTAGTGTTGAAGATTATACAGGAAGAAATTTATTCTTTGGTATAAGAGAGTTTGCAATGGTCGCGATCATGAATGGAATGGCATTGCATAAAGGTATTAAAGTTGCCGCAGGAGGATTTTTAGTTTTCTCTGATTATTTTAAAGCGGCTTTAAGAATGGCTGGTTTGATGAAATTACCTATCATTTTACCATTATCACATGATTCAATCGCTGTTGGAGAAGATGGACCAACACATCAGCCAGTTGAACAACTCGCAATGATGAGATCAATGGTTGGTGTACAAGTTTTAAGACCAGCTGATGCAAATGAATTATGTGCTTGCTGGAAGATTGCATTACGCACTCAAGACAAACCAACTGCATTGATTTTAACAAGACAGGACGTTCCTAATATAACAGGTGCTTCTTTTGAAGATGTAAGTAAAGGTGCTTATATTGTATCTCAAGAAGAAAATCAAT
>Ga0129308_1001686_pt1 | contig 21717 bp, 21 predicted proteins | sample L827metagenome_FD_94440 | JGI IMG/M metagenome (GOLD analysis project Ga0129308, IMG submission 94440) | Ring-tailed lemur group fecal microbial communities from Wisconsin, USA - L827 metagenome | ecosystem: Host-associated > Mammals > Digestive system > Large intestine > Fecal | place: USA... | reverse complement strand
GCGAAGCGCAGTGGCGGTAGTGAATGACAGCGTAAGTGGACTGTCAGAGCCGCCACCGGGGAAAGCCGCAGCTTTCCTGTCGTGCGAACAGCACGACTGGGGGACTGTGCGGTGAGATGTTACAAATTCGCACCAGGTTAGGCGAAAAGGAAGTACCTTCCCACATTGGACTTTCAGAGCGATTCAGTGCCTGCTGTACAGTCCCTCAGTCAGCTTCGCTGACAGCTACCCTTACACAGGGGAGCCTTTGCTCTGAAACCGTTACATAGTTCCATTCACCGAAACACTCAAAAAACGTTACCTGGCGGGAGGCAGGTTGCCTCCCCTACGGGATAGCTGAAAGTGCCCACCATTCAACATTCTGCCCAGAAAGCGTTAGCCTGCGGGCGGATCAAGACCCGCCGCTACAACGAAAAGGTCCGTGCACAGGAGTTTTTTTGCCGCAAAAACGTTACCGGGCGAATTCTTATGCGGTGACTACCGACCAGCTTGGTGCGAAATTGCCGCCCGGCGCTGCCGGGTTGTCAGCGGGCATTGACCGCTCGCCGCATTTTCTGTGGACAGCGGGGGAAAATAGTGATATAATAGAGTAATCTTGGTAAAGAATGGCCTATCAGCCCATCAGAAGAAGGAGAAGAAGCTTATGTCCCCATTTTCCGGCGCTACATTGATGATTACCGGCGGTACCGGTTCCTTTGGCAATACCGTTTTGAAGCATTTCCTGGATACTGACATCGGTCAGATTCGCATTTTCTCCCGGGACGAAAAGAAGCAGGACGATATGCGCCACCAGCTCCAGGCCTCCCACCCGGACAGCGCCAACAAGGTGAAATTCTACGTGGGCGACGTCCGGGATCCCCAGTCCATCCGGGACGCCATCGGCGGGGTGGACTACATTTTCCACGCCGCCGCCCTGAAGCAGGTTCCCTCCTGCGAATTTTTCCCCATGCAGGCGGTGAAGACCAACATCGAGGGCACCGACAATCTGCTCCGGGCGGCGGTGGACGCCAAGGTGCGCCGGGTGGTCTGCCTCTCCACCGACAAGGCCGCCTACCCCATCAACGCCATGGGCATCTCCAAGGCCATGATGGAGCACGTAATCTGCGCCAACGCCCGGGTGGCGGCGGAGCGGGGGGACACCACCATCTGCTGCACCCGCTACGGCAACGTGATGTGCAGCCGGGGCAGTGTGATTCCGCTGTTCATCGACCAGATTCACGCCGGCAATCCCATTACCATCACCAACCCCGAAATGACCCGGTTCCTGATGAATCTGGACGAGGCGGTGGATTTGGTAAAATTTGCCTTTGAGCACGCCAATCCCGGCGACCTGTTCATTCAGAAGGCGGACGCCTGCACCATCGGTGACTTGGCCAAGGCGGTGCAGCAGCTCTTCGGCGACACCGGCACCAACATCATCGGAACCCGCCACGGCGAAAAGCTCTACGAGACTCTGATGACCCGGGAGGAAAGGCTCCGCAGTGAGGATATGGGTAACTACTACCGGGTGGCCGCCGACAACCGGGATTTGAACTATGACAAATTTTTCGTCAAGGGTCAGGTGCTCACCCAGGCAGAGGAATCCTACACCAGCCACAACACCACCCGCCTGGATGTAGAGGGCACGGTGAAGAAAATTCTCACCACCGACTACGTGCAGGAGGCGCTTAAGGCGAATGAACAGCAAGCTTAAAAACCTGATTTTCACCTGTGCGGGGAAGGGAGCCCGAATTCCATTCGTGAATTCCCTTCGGCTGCGGGGTGCGAAGCTGAGCGTCAACCGCTCCATCGTGCTGCATACCCATATTGACTGCAAAGGAAAAAATAACACCATTTACTTTGAAGACGGTTGTATTTTGAATAAATGCAGAATAAATATCCGTGGGGATAACAATGAAATCTATTTTCACAAAGGTATCTGTGCGGAGTTCACGGAGCTGTGGATTGAAGACGACAATAACCAAATTGTGATTGGCGAAAACACCGGCCTGTACGGACCTATCCATTTGGCCTGTATCGAGGGAACCTCCATCAAATTCGGCACAGATTGTCTTTGCTCTTCCGATGTGGTGGTTCGAACCGGGGATTCCCACTCCGTCCTGGACGGGAAGGGAAACCGTTCCAATCCATCCATGGATGTGGTGATCGGGAACCACGTGTGGATCGGGAATCGTGCCATCCTCCTCAAAGGCGTCCATATCCCCAATGACTGCATAATAGGCACCGCATCCGTTGTCACCAAACGCTTTGAAGAAGAGCATGTGTGCATTGCTGGCGTTCCGGCCAAGATTGTAAAGCGGGATGTCAGTTGGAACCCGAAACGACTACCCATGGGAGAGTGATTTTTTGAACATCCTCGTCACCGGCGCCAGGGGCATGGTGGGCACCGCCCTGGCAAACAATCTGAAAAACCTCCGGGACGGCAAGGACAAGACCCGTCCGGCACTGAGCATTGAGCGCATCTACTGCTACGACATGGACTCCACCCCCGAGCAGCTGGACGAATACTGCTCGGACTGCGATTTCGTGTTCAATCTGGCCGGGGTGAACCGGCCGGAAAATCCCCAGGACTTTATGAAGGGCAATTTTGGCTTTGCCTCGGACCTGCTCAGCTGCCTGAAAAAGCACGGGAACAAATCCCCCGTCATGCTGTCCAGCTCCATCCAGGCCACCCTCGCCGGGCGCTTCGGCGACAGTGAATACGGCCGGAGCAAGAAGGCGGGGGAAGAGCTGTTCTTCGCCTACGGGGAGGAAACCGGAGCCAAGGTGGCGGTCTACCGCTTCTCCAACCTCATGGGCCACAGCCGGCCCAAGTACAACAGCGCCGTATCCACCTTCTGCTGGGCCGTGGCCAACGACCAGCCCTTTACTGTCAACGACGGTCGCACGGAGCTGGAGCTATTGTATATCGACGATCTGATTCAGGGGCTTTTCGATCTGCTGGAGGGCAAGGAACAGCACTGCGAATTCGACGGGGTGGAGACCGTTCCCGACCCCAACGGCCGCTATTGCTATGTCCCCGTGACCCACCGGGCCACCCTGGGGGAGATTGTGGATTTGCTTCAGGAATTCAAGGCTCAGCCCCAGACCCTGCTCATGCCCAAAATCCCCGACGGTTCCTTTGCCAAGAAGCTGTATTCTCTGTATCTGACCTACCTGCCCACAGAGAAATTCAAATTCTCCCTGAAAATGAACGAAGACCACCGGGGCTCCTTTACGGAGCTTCTGCGCACGGCAGACTGCGGCCAGGTGTCCGTGAACATCAGCCGCCCGGGCGTCACCAAGGGCCAGCACTGGCACAACTCCAAATGGGAGCTGTTCATCGTGGTCTGCGGCCACGGCCTGATTCGGGAGCGGAACATTAACACCGGGGAAATTGTGGAGTTTGAGGTCAGCGGCGACAAACTGGAAGCCATCCACATGATTCCCGGCTGGACCCACAGCATCATCAACCTCTCCCAGACGGAGAATCTGGTCACCGTCATGACCTGCAACGAATCTTTCGACCCCAATCACCCGGACACCTTTTTCGAGCCGGTATAGGAGAACAATATGGACTACAGCAAGGTAACCTGGAAGGAAAACGGCAGATTGAAGCTGCTGATTATTGTAGGCACCCGGCCGGAGATCATCCGGCTGGCGGCGGTGATTCAGAAGTGCCGCCTTTATTTCGACACCCTTCTGGCCCACACCGGGCAGAATTACGACTATAACCTGAATGGCGTCTTCTTCCACGATCTGGAGCTTGAAGACCCAGAGGTCTATCTCAATGCGGTGGGCGCTGACCTTGGCGAAACCATGGGCAACATCATCGCCGAGAGCTACAAGCTGATGGCCGCCATCAAGCCCGATGCCGTGCTGGTGCTGGGGGACACCAATTCCTGCCTCAGCGTCATCGGGGCCAAGCGGCTCCACATCCCCATCTTCCACATGGAGGCGGGAAACCGGTGCAAGGACGAGTGCCTGCCGGAGGAGACCAACCGGCGGATTGTGGACATCATCAGCGATGTGAACATGGCCTACTCCGAGCACGCCCGCCGGTATCTGGCGGACACCGGTCTTCCCCGGGAGCGAACCTATGTCACCGGCTCTCCCATGGCAGAGGTGCTCCACCGGAACCTGCCCAAAATTCTCTCCTCGGACATCCATGCCCGGCTGGGGCTGGAAAAGGGGAAATATATCCTGCTCTCTGCCCACCGGGAGGAGAACATCGACACGGAGAAAAATTTCCTGTCCTTGTTCGGCGCCATCAACGCCATGGCGGAAAAATACGAAATGCCCATCCTCTATTCCTGCCATCCCCGCAGCCGCAAGCGCCTGGAGCAGTCCGGCTTCCAGCTGGACAAGCGGGTGATCCAGCATGAGCCCCTGGGCTTTCATGATTACAACTGCCTGCAAATGAACGCCTTCTGCGTGGTGTCCGACTCCGGCACACTGCCGGAGGAGTCCAGCTTCTTTACCTCCCAGGGCCATCCCTTCCCGGCGGTGTGCATCCGCACCAGCACCGAGCGGCCGGAGGCGCTGGACAAGGCCTGCTTCATTCTCTCCGGCATTGATCGGAAGGGGCTGCTGCAAGCGGTGGACGTGGCGGTGGAAATGAACCGGGATGGGAACCACGGAATTCCTGTGCCGGACTACACCGACGAAAACGTGTCCGACAAGGTGGTCAAGATCATCCAGGGCTACACCGGCGTGGTGAATAAAATGGTGTGGCGGAAGGGATAATCGGTGGAAAACGAAAAAACTTGTTGACCTGCCAGGGTTTTTCGGTTATAATACTCCGGTATGACTGTTATAGTCACTGATTTTGTGTTGCTGCGGCCCATCGGGCTGTCGAGCATATGAACATCATCTTGAAGGAGGTGCAATCCCAATGAAGCGTACCTATCAGCCCAGCAACCGTCACCGTTCCAAGGTTCACGGTTTCCGCCAGAGAATGGCTACTTCCAACGGCCGCAAGGTTCTCGCCCGCCGCCGTGCCAAGGGCCGCAAGGTTCTGTCCGCTTGATGAGCATATTGCGCCCCGGCGTGGGAATATTGCTCTGGGCGAAATGGGAGCAAAAGCGGGGTGAATGGTTTCGCCCCGCTCCCTTTTTATGTTCTGGCTTTCCCTAAGGAACCCAGAAATGGAGATGCAGCTATGAGGTTTTCCACCAGTTTGAAGCTCAATCATGTTTTCCGCCGGCTGTACCACACCAGCGGCTTTGCGGATTCCTATCTGGTGCTCTATGCCCGGCGCAACCGGACAGGGACAAACCGGGTGGGCATCACCGTGAGCAAGAAGCTGGGCCATGCGGTGGTTCGCAACCGAACCCGCCGCCGCCTGCGGGAAATCTACCGGTTAAACGAGCAGCGGTTCCAGCCCGGCTGGGACATCGTGGTGGTGGCCCGCACCCGGGCGGTGGAGGCTCCCTTTCCAAAGCTCACCGCAAGCTACCTGTCCCTGGCCGCAAAGGCCGGAATTCTCCGGGAGGACTTTCCATGAAACGGATTCTCTTAGCCCTCATTCGTTTTTACCAGAAAAACGTCTCACCGGCTTTTCCCCCACGCTGCCGGTTTCGGCCCACCTGCTCCGCCTATGCCTATGAGGCCATCTGCCGCTACGGGGCTCTCCGGGGGGGCTGGCTGGCATTGAAGCGCATTGCCAAATGCCACCCGTTCTACCACGGAGACATCTATGACCCCGTGCCCTGACTTTCAAAATTAGAAGGAGGAAGTCCATGTTTCTCTCGTTCTCCATTGCCGACATCATTCAGGTGCCTTTCGGCTATCTGCTGGACTGGCTGTACCAGTTCTCGAACAGCTACGGCCTTTCCCTGATTATCTTCTCCATCGTGGTTCAGCTGGTCATGCTGCCCATGACCGCAAAATCCAAAAAGAGCATGATGAAAATGTCCCGGCTCCAGCCCCAGCTTCAGGAGCTCCAGCGCCGGTACGCCGACGACCCCCAGCGCCAAAATCAGGCCCTGCAGGCCCTCTATAAGGAAGAGGGCGTCTCCATGGGCGGCGGCTGCCTGTGGAGCCTGGTGCCCATGCTGATTCTGCTGCCCCTGTATACCGTGGTGCGCCAGCCCATTGTGTACATGCTCCACGAGAGTCTGGAGGTGGCCGAGCAGATCGTGTCCGTGATTCAGCAGGCCGCCCCTGAGGCCTTCAGCGCCAACACCTATTACCACCAGATCACCGCCGCTCAGCTGCTGCCCCAGTATGCCGAGGTAGTGAAGCAGGCCATTCCCGCCATCAGTGACGCCACTCTGGCCGGTATTGACTTCACCTTCCTGGGCATCAACCTGGGCGCAATTCCTGAGTTCAATGTGTTTGCCGCCACCTTCTGGTGCTGGCCCAAGATTGGCGCCTTCCTGATTGCCCTGCTGTCCGCCGGCAACCAGGTGGCCACCATGTGGATTTCCCAGAAGATGAACGACTCCCTGATCACCAACAAAGACGGCATCCAGGATCAGGAGACCGCTAAAAATTCCCAGGCCGCTCAGACCAACAAGATCATGATGTATACCATGCCTCTGATGATGCTGTGGATTGGCTTTACCGTGCCCGCATCATTGTCCCTGTACTGGTTTGTGGGCGGCGTGGTGAGAACCGTTGAGGATGTGATTCTCAACAAGCGCTACCGCACCATCTACGATGCCGAGGATGCCCAGCGGCTGAAGCTGCGGATGGAGCAGGATCGGATTGAGGCCGAGAAGGAGCGCATCCGGGCAGAGCGCCGGGCCGCCAACCCCGAGGGCATCACCGAGAACACCAGCAAGAAGAAGCTGCAAAAGAAGCAGCGGGAGCAGGAGGAGGCCCAGCGGGCCGCCGCCACCCGGGAGTATGCCGCCCGGAAGGGCCTGCTGGAAGAGGAAGAAGAGGCCCCCGACTGCATGTCCGGCATCCCTGAGCGTCCCTACTGCAAGGGCCGGAATTTCGACCCCAACCGATACGCGCCCAAACAAACGGAGGAATAAACCATGGAAATGAAACACATTGTCACCGGCAAGACCATTGACGAGGCAAAGACCAATGCCGTTACGCAGCTGGGTCTGGATGCCGACAGCTTTTCCTATCAGGTGATTCAGCTGCCCAAGTCCGGCTTCCTGGGCTTCGGCGCCCAGCCTGCCAAAATTGAGGTGACCTATGAGGTTCCCGACCCCAAGCCCGAGGGGCCCAAGGTGGCTTTGTCCGCCGCCTCCCGCTCCAAGCCCAAGACTCCCAAGAAGCCCTTGCCCCCCAAGCAGGAGGCCCCTAAGGCAGAGTCTGTGGCAGAGGCACCCCAGGCAGAGCCTGCGAAGCCCGCCGTAGCCAAAGCAGAGGATGCTCCCAAGGCCGAGCGGAAAGAGCGCCGGGAGAGAAAGCCCCAGCGGGAACCCAGGGAGCCCAGGGAGCCGAAAGAACCAAAGGAGCCCAAGGTCTACGCTCCGGCAGAGCCCGGCAGTGTGGAGGAGAAGATCGAGCAGTTTCTGTCAGGTCTTTTGGAGCATATGGGCTCCAAGGCCGTGCCCCACTGCTGGAAGGAAGACGGAAATACATACCAGGTGGAGTTGGTGGGTGAAGATTTGGGCTACCTGATCGGCCGCCGGGGCGACACCCTGGACGCCATCCAGCACCTGGCCAACTACTCCATCAACCGCAATCTGGAAGGTCACGTCCGCATCAACGTGGATGCCGAGTGTTACCGGGAAAAGCGGGAGGAGAGCCTGCGCCGCTATGCCGTAAAGAAGGCCCAGCAGGTACTGAAAATGCGCCGCCGCACCACTCTGGAGCCTATGAATGCCTATGAGCGCCATGTGATTCACGCCGCCCTCCAAGATATGGAGAATATCACCACCCACTCCACCGGCGTGGAACCCAACCGCTGCGTGGTCATCGAATACGTCCGATAATTTCCCAAAGAGCCGCCGCAAGGCGGCTCTTTTTAATTTGTCGCCAAGGGCGACACCACAACGCGCAAAACACATATCACCGGGGCGCCCGATTACACCCGGCGTCAGCTGAATTTCACGCTTCGAAGCTTATTTCACAGCAATGGTATCAACCCTTGGGTTGGCGTCATTGCTCCACAGACACCATTTTTTATCAAACGGGACAGAAAGTTCTTGACATTCCCCCTGGTGGAAGGTTTATACTGTAGGAAGAAAGGTGGTATCCACCGTGAAAATCAATGAAGTCGAGGCTCTGGCGGGAATCACGAAAAAGAATATTCGCTTCTACGAGGAGCAGGGCCTGCTCACCCCCCGACGGAATCCGGAGAACGGCTACCGGGACTACGGCGACGAGGAGGTGCAGGTGCTGCGCCGCATCAAGCTGCTGCGGAAGCTGGATGTTCCCATTGAGGAAATCCGCCTCATGCTCCAGGGCACCCACACCGTGGGGGATGGAATGCGGCGGCATTTAATCACTCTGGAACGGGCCCGGCGGAATCTGCATCAGTCCATGGCGCTGTGCCAGGAGCTGACCGCCCAGGATGTTCCGATTTCTCAATTGGATACCGAGGCACTGCTCTCCCGGATGGAAGCTCTGGAGGCCTCCGGCACCAGCTTCCAGGATGTGACCACTCAAGACATCCGCAGGCGCTACGTCGCCCCGATGGCGGTGGCGGCGGTGGTGGTCAGCGTTATGGCTGCCATCATCGGACTGATTCTTTGGGGCATTTCCATTGACCCGGCCCAGGCGCCTCCCATCTGGATTGTGGCAATCATCGTGAGCTTTTTCGCCGCCGTCGGCGTTGGAACCCTTGCCGCCCTGGCCCAGAGAATCCGGGAAATTCGGAAAGGAGAGATCGACGATGCAAAAAAATACTAAAGCGGATAAAAAACGGGACGCTCTGAAAGGAGCAATCCTCTATACCCTGCTCGGTGCCGCCAGCGCCGGCGTGCTGCTATATCTGTGGTGGCGGTACAGCCTGGCAGGGGTTGCGGGCACGTTGGTGCTCCTTGCGTCATTGCTGGATTTGGGACTGATTATCCCTGTCTGGAAGGTATTCCAAGAAAGAATCAAAGAAATTGAAGGAGGAGAAGAAGATGCTGCTGCTGAATATTGACCACGTGCCCGGACGGGACATGGAGGCCATAGGCCTGGTGAAGGGGACGGTGGTGCAGTCCAAAAACTTTGGCAAGGATTTCATGGCCGGAATGAAGACCCTGGTGGGAGGCGAAATCACCAGCTACACCGAAATGCTGGTGGAGGCCCGCCAGATCGCCACCAAGCGGATGGTGGACGAGGCCGAAGCCATGGGAGCCGACGCCATTGTGAACATCCGGTTCGGTTCCTCTGCGGTGATGCAGGGCGCCGCCGAGGTCATTGCCTACGGCACCGCCGTAAAGCTGAAATAATCCCGGGAGGCCAATATGGAAATTTCCAATCTGACCATCGGGGTCCTGGCTCTGAACGCCCTTCTGGGCCTGGCTCTGCCATTGGGGCTGCTGTTTTACCTTCGCAGGAAGCTCCCCAGCCCCGTGATGCCCTTTTTCGCCGGATGCCTCACCTTTTTCCTGGCGGTGATGGTGGTGGAAAGTATGTTCCACAGCCTGGTGCTCACCGGCCCCTTCGGCCAGAAAATCTGGGAGACTCCCTGGCTCTATGCCCTCTACGGCGGACTGGCAGCGGGGATTTTCGAGGAGACCGGGCGGCTGCTTGCCATGAAGCTGCTGAAAAAGAAATACCCCCAGCCCCAGACCGCTCTGATGTACGGCGCCGGACACGGGGGGATTGAGGTGCTGCTGGTGATGGGCGTCACCATGGCCCAGAACCTGGTGTATGCCCTGATGGTCAACGCCGGGCAGACCCAGGCCATTCTGGCACCCCTGCCCCAGGCCCAGGCAGAGGTTCTGGCCCAAGGACTGGAAAGCCTGGCCACCACCCCGGCAGCCATGTTCCTGGTCAGTCCTGTGGAACGCTTAATTGCCCTGGTGCTCCACATGAGCCTGTCCGTGCTGGTGTGGCGGGCAGTGACGGGAAAATTCTATCTGTATTTTGCCGCCATCGGCATCCATGCCCTGGTGGATGCCGCCGCCGTCCTGCTCCAGCAGTATGGCGTGAACGTGCTTGCCATCGAGCTATGCCTGGCCGCCATCGACGTGGCCCTGGTTTTCTGGGTCAAAAGGATATACACAAATATGCAGACAGAGTAAGGCAGCGGCCAGACCCAGCCCGGGTCTGGCCGCTGATTTATTCTGGAAAAACAGTGCTTTTTATTTCGTGAACGGCCTCCTCGTCAAGCAGGTCGCAGTCCAGCCACAGATGATACACCATCGAGCCATGTTCAAAAAAGGTGTGGTCAAAATGGCGTTGTTCATCGAAATCATCGCTGTGTCTTATCATTGTTACCGTCACGAAGGGGTCTTCTTCGCCTCCGTGCATGGCCATAAATTCCACATTATTCGTTTTGTGGAACTCGCCCTGCAGATAGCGCAGAATGTTTTTGGTATTGCTGTCCTTCAAATCCCTCCGGCGAAGCATTGTAACGGCAAATCCGCCGACCGCTCTTCCATCCTTGTCGGCAATGGCGCAGTCTTCCTCTGTCTCATCGGCAAGGGAATACCCCTCCGGCAGCGGGAAGGAAAAGTCGGCCTTTTGCGGAATCGGGTCGCTCTTTGCGCATCCGGCAAGCAGAATCGTCACGACAAGAATCAATGCCGTTTGCGCCCGTACAGTTCTCTTCATATGATTTCCTCCTTGATTTTCCAGGTTTCCCCGGCAGGTGGGACTTCTATATGTCGATACTACATCACAAGTAGTTCTTTTTCAAGCGGGTTAATGGATTATTAAGAATCAGGGCCGCCCCTCCCCTTGACAGTCCCCGGATGGGGCAGTAGAATGGGGTTACATAAATAAGGAGGATTTTCTATGAAACGTCTGCTCTGCCTATGCCTTGCGCTGGCCCTGGTCTGTACCCTATTCCCGGCGGTGGGGGCAGAAGAGGGCGGCTTCCGGTTCACCCGGGAGAATTTCCCCAAGCTGGACGGCTCCACCTCCCTGATTCCCCTGGGGCAGGGCATCGCCAGCGTGCTCCTGGGCGAATCCCGGGAGGATGCCGCTGACCTGATTTCCTTTAACCGCACCACCCAGTCCTTCCGGAACCTGTGCAATGGGGAGTGCGATCTGGTGATTGCCGCCGAACCCAAGGATGAGGTCTTCACGGAAATGGCCCAGGCAGCCTTCCCCTATGAAATGGAGCAGATCGCCACGGAGGCCCTGGTGTTCGTGGTGAATGAAAACAATCCCGTCAGCTCCCTGACCAGCGAGCAGGTTCGGGGCATTTACACCGGGGAAATCACCAACTGGAGCCAGGTGGGCGGGGAGGACGCCCCCATTGCCGCCTTCCAGCGCAACGCCACCGCCGGCAGCCAGGTAATGATGGAGAAGCTGGTGATGGCGGGAACTGCCATGATGGAGGCTCCCTCTGCCATGGTTCCCGGAGGGATGGGCGAGCTGATTGAGTCCGTCCGCAGCTATGACAACTCCGCCAACGCCATCGGCTACACCGTGTTCTACTACGCCTCGGACATGCAGATGGCCCAAGGGCTGAAAATCCTGAAAATTGACGGCGTTACCCCCTGCCCCGAGGCCCTGCGCAGTGGGGTCTACCCTTTTCTCAACGGCTACTACGCCTGTATTTCCGCCCTGGCGCCCAAGAGCTCCCCCCAGCGCATCCTCTATGACTGGCTGGTCTCCCAGGCAGGACAGGATTTGCTGGCTCTGGAGGGATATGTCCCCCTGTATGGCGCCGGGGAGGCCCCCACTGCCGGGGGCGATGTGTTCACCAACTATGCCTGCTACGTTCCCAACGGCGGCACTCCCGCCAAATTCACCCCCTTCGACTGCCCCAAAGACCATTTAGAGCCCCGGGGGGACTATGGAAATATCTATCCCTATGCCGGCCCTCAGCTCTACTATTCTTTGGAGGACGGCTCCCAGGATTTCCAGTTTGGAAACCTCATGGGCTTTTACAACCACCAGGGGCAGCTGATCACCGATCCCGTCTACACCGACATCTACCGTTTTGACTTGGACGATGGGGACTATCTATGGCGGGTGTCCGATGAAGACAACCGCTGCGGCCTGGTGGCCAAGGACGGCAGTTTCGCCACGGAGCTTTGCTACGACAGCGTCTACCGTCTGGGAGAGTACATCTTTGCCTCCACAAACTACGAAGAGCAAACCTTCCAGCTTCTGAACCGGGAGCTGGAGCCAGTGGCCACCCAGGAGGATTATACCTTTGACGGAAAGCGGTTCATCCCCTACAGCTTCCAAAGCGGGCTGACCATATGCCTGTATGAGGACGAAAACTGGAATACAGAGTACATCCTTCTGGATAGGGGCGGCAACATTCTCCTGCAAACCCGGGACACCGTCTTTGTGGACGAGAACGGTCTGATCCACGTCTATGATGACCAGTGGAACGGCTCCCTGTACGCTTTGGACATGACCCCCGTGGAGCTGCCAGAGGTGGGAGAAAGGCGGGACATTGAAAAGCTGGGGGGGCGGTTCTACCGGGTGCGTGGAGACGATGGGGACTACATCATCGATGCCGGGGGCTCCCTCTTCGAGTGGGACTATGGCGACGCCGATTCCACGGCGGATGACTGCTTCCAGGTGGTGCGGGACGGTCAGGCCAAGCTCTACGATGCGGGTGGCCGCCTGAAATATGCCGGTCTGAACCCGGATTGGATTTATGTGGGGGAGGATGTGTTTTTTGAAACCAGTGACGAGGGACTGACCCTCCACAAGCTGTCCGGGGACAAGGAGCTGTTTGTTCCCAATGGCAGCTATGCTTACGCCATGGGAGAGAGCTACCAGGTCGGCATCAGCGCCGATAATGCCTGGAGCACCCGGGTGGTGGACAAGGATTTCAATTTGCTGCCCCAGACCTTTGGGGAGCTGTACATTCTGAATGATTCGGTTTCCAATGAGCAGTACCTCCTGGCCTGTGATTCCTATGGGTTTGCCGGAGAGCAGCGGCTGCTGACCCTGGATGCCCAGACCCAGCTCTTCCGGGCAAACGGCAATCTGGGTCTCCAGGACGGCTATATCACCATCTCCAACGACTGGGCCTTTACCTGCTTTGACGCTGACGGGAATGTGATTTTCTGCTATCCCTACTTCGGCATGGCTTCAGGCGATTAAAAAATCCCCGGCTCTCCGGGGATTGACAAAGACCCTTTTGTGGGCTATAATGAACATAGAAAAGGGCGCTGCGACAAGCGGTTTACCCTGAACGAGATTTGGTTTTCAAATTAGAAACCGTCACTTGCCAGAGTGGCGGTTTCCGCTTTTTACAGTGATTGTAATGGTAAATTTACCAATATGTACAGTCAGTGTAATTGGCATGACCATCACCTCCCTTTTGGGTGGTGTGGTAAACCGCCTGCCGAATGTGCAGCGCCCTGGTCCTTCTTCCGAAGGGCCAAGGACAGTATCCCATACTTTCTGCAAAAAGTCAATCTTTTCCGCAAAATTCCCCGGCTTCCCGGGTTCTAATATGGTTAATAAGCATGTTGTTGACATATAACACAAGCCGCGATATAATCAAAAAAAAGCAAAGCCTCAATATGTGTTTGCGGTGAAAAGGGGCGATTCCGATGTGGCATATAAAGTGCGAGTAACAAAGTGTTTTCGCAAAATCGTTTTATAAGAGACTGTCACCTGAAATAGAGGAGAGTGATTCGCTATCAAAGATCATTTCAGAGAATGCCCATATAAAAAAGAATCTTTCATTCTCTTAATTATGAGCATTTCCCTTGCTGTTATGATTGTTCTGGTTTGTTCAACACTGTATCCATGGGTGGAGCGCCAGGTCAATACGCATTATTCTGGAAAAGGGTGGTCCTATTGGCTTTTCCAGTTGTTGTTACCATTTTTAGAGTATTTTTCCTTTGGAATCTCTTTGTTTTCCTTCATCTCTTTGTTCGGCGAGATTTACTTATTCAGCCCCTGGAAGCGAATTGCTTTTATGCTGGGAGTCGTATTTGCCCTTCCGAGTATCATGGTAATTCTTGATTCGCTGCTTGGATTATTGGCGGACGATTATACGGAACCGCTCACATATCTTTTATTTATTTCAACAACACGCTATAAACTGGTTCAATCTCTTTTGTTCCATGTTCTCCCTGCGATGTCGGGGATCCTTCTGCCCATAGGTTTGAACAGGAAATCTTCAATAGGAACCGCACCCAATGCCAATGAGTTCGGGAAAACATAGGCAAATAAAGCAAAACAGAGCAGTACCATTTAAGCGGTACTGCTCTGCGGCTGTTTACAGCATCACCAGCTCGTCGCCCCGGTAGTCCACGGTGACGGTCTGGCCGGGGACAATATCCCCTTTCAGGATGCGCTTGCTGAGCATGGTCTCCACGGTGTGCTGCACGTAGCGGCGCAGGGGCCGGGCGCCGAACTCGGGATTGTAGGCCGCATCCATGATGGCATTCTTGGCGGCCTCGGTGACCTGGCAGACAATCTGCTGCTGGGCCAGGCGCTGATTCAGCTTGTCGATTTGCAGGTCGATGATCTTCGCCACATTCTCCCGGGTCAGGGGCTTGTAGAACACGATCTCATCCAGTCGGTTCAGGAACTCCGGGCGGAAGGAGCGGCGAAGCAGGGTCTGAACCTGACTCCTGGCCTCCTCGCTGATATTGCCCTCCTGGTCGATGCCGCCCAGCAGGTACTCGGAGCCCAGGTTGGAGGTAAGGATGAGGATGGTGTTCTTGAAGTCCACGGTGCGGCCCTGGGAATCGGTGATCCGTCCGTCATCCAGCACCTGTAGCAGAATGTTGAACACGTCGGGATGGGCCTTCTCCACCTCGTCAAACAGCACCACGCTGTAGGGCTTCCGCCGAACGGCCTCGGTCAGCTGGCCGCCCTCTTCGTAGCCTACATATCCGGGAGGCGCTCCGATCAGCCGGGACACGGAGAACTTCTCCATATACTCGGACATATCGATTCGCACCATGTTGCTCTCATCATCAAACAGTGCCTCCGCCAGAGCCTTGGCCAGCTCGGTCTTGCCCACGCCGGTGGGGCCCAGAAACAGGAAGGAGCCAATGGGCCGATTGGGGTCCTGGATGCCTGCCCGGCTGCGCTGGATGGCCTCGGTGACGGCGGTGACGGCCTCTTCCTGGCCCACCACTCTCTTGTGCAGGGTTTCGTCCAGGCTCAGCAGTTTCTCCCGCTCCCCCTGGACCAGCCGGGACACGGGGATGCCGGTCCACCGCTCCACGATTCTGGCGATTTCATCCTCAGTGACCCGGTCCCGGAGCAGGTTATCCTCCCGGGCGGTATTCACCTTCTGCTCCTCCTCGTTCAGCTTCCGCTGGGCCTCGGGCAGGCGGCCGTATTTCAGCTCGGCAGCCTTTTCCAGGTCGTAATTCTGCTCAGCGGCCTCAATCTGGCGGTTCAAATCCTCGATGGTCTCCCGCAGCTGCTGAACCCGGCCGATGGCGTTCTTCTCGTTGTCCCATTGGGCCTTCATGGCGTTGAAACTGTCCCGCTCCTCCGCCAGCTCCTTTTGCAGCCGGGCGAGATTGGCCTTGGAGAGCTCGTCGTCCTCCTTTTTCAGGGCGGCTTCCTCAATTTCCATCTGGATGATCTTCCGGGACACCGCATCCAGCTCCGTGGGCATGGAGTCCATCTCTGTGCGGATCTGGGCACAGGCCTCGTCCACCAGGTCGATGGCCTTGTCCGGCAGGAATCGGTCGGTGATATACCGGTGGGAAAGGGTCGCGGCGGCGATGATGGCGGGGTCGGTGATTTTGACGCCGTGGAATACCTCGTAGCGCTCCTTGAGGCCCCGGAGGATGGCAATGGTATCCTCCACTGTGGGCTCATCCACCTGCACAGGCTGGAACCGGCGGGCCAGAGCGGGGTCCTTTTCAATATAGGTCCGGTATTCGTCCAGGGTGGTGGCGCCGATGCAGTGGAGCTCGCCCCGGGCCAGCATGGGCTTTAAGAGATTGCCCGCATCCATGCTGCCCTCGGTTTTGCCCGCACCCACGATGGTGTGCAGCTCATCGATGAACAGCAGAATCCGGCCCTCAGACTGCTTCACCTCGTTCAGCACGGCTTTCAGCCGCTCCTCAAATTCGCCTCGGTATTTAGCGCCGGCGATCAGGGCGCCCATGTCCAGGGCAAAGACAGACTTGTCCTGCAAGGCCTTGGGCACATCCTTTTTCACGATTCGCTGGGCCAGGCCCTCGGCGATGGCGGTTTTGCCCACGCCGGGCTCGCCGATGAGCACCGGGTTATTCTTTGTCTTCCGGGAGAGAATCCGGATGACATTTCGGATTTCCTCGTCCCGGCCGATCACCGGGTCCATTTTCTGCTCCCGGGCCCGCTTTACCAGGTCGGTGCCGTACTTTTCCAGGGCGTCATAGGTGCCCTCCGGGCTGTCGGAGGTGACACGCTGGTTGCCCCGGACTGCCTGCAAGGCCTTCATGGCGGCGTCGGCGGTGATGCGGTAGGTGTTGAAGAGGTTCTTCACCCCGCCCTGGGCGGTGTCCAGCAGTCCCAGCAGCAGATGCTCCACGGAGATGAATTCATCCTTCATGTGCTCCGCCCGATCCTGGGCTGCAATCAAAGACTGGTTCAGCTCATTGCTGATATAGATTTTGTCCGCCTCCCGGGCGCCGGTAACGCCGGGCAGCTTCCGGAGCTCCGCCTGGGCGGCAGCTTGAAGGCTCTCCACGGTGATGTCCATTTTCCGCAGCAGCTGAGGCACCAGGCCTCCCTCCTGCTGAAGCAGGGCGATCAGCAGGTGAATCTGCTCCAATTGCTGGTGATTGTTGCGAATCGCCAAGTTCTGTGCGTTCTGAATGGCTTCCTGGGATTTCTGGGTCAAGTTCTGAAGATTCATAGCGATCCTTCCTTTCTGCTTTTAGCACTCTCATCGTGAGAGTGCTAATTCATTTGTCTTTACTATACCCCATTTCCGGAAAAAGTCAAGGGCCGTCACGAATTATTTACATTTACACGGCGGGGGAAAAATATAGCGAGGGACTGGACATTCGCAGGGGAAATATGATATAATTTAAAATGTAGTCGTTTGTCCGCAAACGAAGAAGAAATCGATAAGAAGGTGATATTTGGTGGATTATACCAAGTATGTGTTAAAGAGCAAGGAAGAGCTGGAAGCCCTGCTTGCGGGGAAGGACAACCTGTTTGTGGTTGCCTGCAACAAGTGCTTCAAGGAGTTCGACACCACCCAGGAGCCGGAGCTGGATGAGCTGGTGGCTATTGCCCAGGCCCAGGGCAAGCACATCACCGGCACCGCCAGGGTGGACTTCCTGTGCAACAAGGTGCAGACTGAGAAGAAGCTGAATGGCATCATTCCCGAGGGGACCGAGAATATGGTGGTCGTCTCCTGCGGCCTGGGCGTGCAGACCGTGGCGGACATGGAGCAGCTGCCCGTGTTCACCGGAACCAACTCCCTGAATTACATCGGCCATCATGGCATGGCCCTGACCCAGAAGACCTGCGGTGCCTGCGCCCAGTGCTATCTGAACGTCACCGGCGGCATCTGTCCCATTGTGGACTGCACCAAGGGCCTGGTCAACGGCCAGTGCGGCGGCGCCAAGAACGGTAAATGCGAAATCGACCCCAAGAAGGACTGCGCCTGGGAGAAGATTTACCAGCGGCTGGAAAAGCAGGGCAGAACCAGGGAATTCCTGGATCAACCGGTGCAGCTGCGGGACTACTCCGTCAGCGGCGTAGAGGAGATCAAGGCCTATGTGGCCCAGGCCCGGGCCAAGCGGTACGAGGGCTTCTACGGCGGCGTCCATCCCACCGAGAACAAGGAATTTACCGAGCATCTGGCTTTGCAGAAATTCCCCGAGCCCGATACCGTCATTCTCCCTCTGTCCATGCACATCGGCGCACCGGCAACCCCTGTGGTTCAGCCCGGCGACTATGTGAAGGTGGGCCAGGTCATCGGCGAACAGGCCGGGTTCATCAGCGCTCCCGTCCATTCCAGCGTCAGCGGCACCGTGGTGGCGGTGGAGCCCCACACCCATCCCAACAAGGGCCCCGGGGTGCTCAGCGTGGTCATTCAGAACGACGGCAAGAATATCCTACATGAATCCGTGGCGCCGAACAAGTCCCTGGAAGAGCTGACCCCCGATGAGATCGTGGAAATCGTCAAGAACAAGGGCATCGTTGGCATGGGCGGTGCTACCTTCCCCACCTACGTCAAGCTGAAGCCCGGCAAGCCCATCGACGCTGTGCTGATCAACGGCTCCGAGTGCGAGCCCTACCTGACCGCCGACCATCGGGTGCTGCTGGAGTACGCCGACGAGATCGTGTACGGCCTGCGGGCCATGATGAAGGCCGTCAGCGCCCCAGAGGGCGTGATCCTCATTGAGGACAACAAGCCCGACGCCATTGCCCTGATGGAGGAAAAGGTGGCTCCCTACCACAATATCCGCGTCTGCGCCGCCAAAACCCAGTACCCCGAGGGCGCTGAGAAGATGCTCATCAAGAAGGTCATGGGCCGCCAGGTGCCCAGCGGCAAGCTGCCCGCCGACGTGGGCTGCGTGGTGAGTAACGCCTCCACCGCCAAGGCCATCTCCGACGCCATCCAGAAGGGCATGCCCCTGGTGGAGCGGGTGGTGTCCGTCACCGGCGAGTTCATCAAGAATCCCGGCAACTACATTGTGAAGCTGGGCACCAGCGTCCAGGAAATCATCGACCACTGCGGCGGCGTCACTGGAGAGGACGTGGTGCTGAAAATGGGCGGCCCCATGATGGGCACTCCCATCGCCGATACCCATGTGCCCATCCTCAAGGGCTCCAACGGCATCATCGCCATTGCCGCCGACCACACCGAGCCCAAGGAGTGCATCAAGTGCGGCCGCTGTGTGGACGTGTGCCCCATGGAGCTGGCTCCTCTGGAAATCTACAAGCTGGGTGAGCTGGGCGATGCGGAAGGCCTGCTGAAGCTGAATGTGATGGACTGCTTCTCCTGCAAGTGCTGTGAGTACATCTGCTCGTCCAAAATTCCTCTGGTATCCAAGATCAACGCCGCCAAGGGCCTGGTCATGCCGCTGCTGAAAAAGAAGTAAGGGGGCTGAAAATATATGTTAATGACGAAACTGAAATCCGAAGAAACCATTGCTTCCCTGGCTGACGGCAAAGTCTTCATCATCAACTGCCATGGCTGCAAGGAAATCGGCTTCCCTGAGGAGGAGGCAAAGGCGATCCAGAAGAAGCTGACGGAGCAGGGGAAGGTGGTTGGGATTCTCACCACCGACTATGTGTGCAACCCCGACGAGCTGGCCCTGCGCCTGCGTGCTCCCATGGCGAAAATCGCCGAGGCCGACGCCGTGCTGGTGTTCTCCTGCGGCGTGGGCGTGCAGACCATTGCCCAAATGCTGGAGGACAAGCCGGTCTACGCCTGCTGCGACACCGTGGAGCTTCCCGGCTTCCAGGGCGTTACCCCTCTGGAATATGACTGCGGCCAGTGCGGAACCTGCTATCTGAATCTCACCGGCGGCATCTGCCCCATCACCGCCTGCTCCAAGAGCCTGGTCAACGGCCCCTGCGGCGGCACCAAGAACGGCAAGTGCGAGGTCTGCCCCGACATGGAGTGCGGCTGGGAGCGGATCATCCAGCGCCTGAAGGCCCAGGGCCGCCTGGACGTGCTGGATTTCCCCGTTCAGCTGCATGACTTCAACACCGACGAGGCCACCAAGGCCGCCAAAGAATCTGAATAAACTGAGGAGCGAATCAAATTATGAGAATTACTGAACTGTTCGATAACGGTGAGTTTGTGGTTTCCGCCGAAGTGGGCCCTCCCAAAGGAATTCATATTGACGGCATGGTGGAGGAGGCCAAGGAGCACCTGACCAAGGTGCACTTTGTCAACGTCACCGACAACCAGTCCTCCGTGATGCGCCTGGGCTCCCTGGCCACCTGCAAGGTGCTGAAGGATGCGGGCCTGAACCCCATCTTCCAGCTGACCTGCCGGGACCGGAACCGCATCGCTCTGGAGTCCGACCTGCTCAGCGCCGCCATGCTGGGCATTGACAACATCCTGTGCCTGACTGGCGACCACACCAAGCTGGGCGACCATCCCCAGGCCAAGCCCGTGTTCGACCTGGATTCCGTGTCTCTGCTGCACACCGCCTCCCTGCTGGAAACCGGTGTGGACCTGGGCGGAAACGCCCTGGTGGGCGAGCCCCCCAAGTTTGCCAAGGGCGCCGTCGTCTCCCCCTGTTCCGACTCTGTGGACGCCCAGCTGGTGAAGATGGAGCGCAAGGTCAAGGCCGGCGCCCAGTATTTCCAGACCCAGGCTGTGTTTGAGCCGGAGAAGTTCATCAAGTTCATGGAGCAGGCCAAGCAGTTTGGCAAGCCCGTCCAGGTGGGCATCATCATCCCCAAGTCTGCCGGTATGTGCAAGTTCATGAACAACAACGTGGCCGGTGTCCACATCCCCGACGAGCTGATCGCCGAGCTCCAGGCCGATAAGGAGAAGACCAAGGCCGGTATCACCGGCGTGGAGATCGCCGCCCGGATCATCCGGGAGTGCAAGCCCTACTGCCAGGGCGTGCACATCATGTCCCTGGGCTGGGAGTCCAAGATTCCCGCCCTGCTGGAACAGGCCGGTCTGTAAAAAGGAGCGCTGCCGCAAGGAAAATCCTTGCGGCAGCGTTTTTGTATACCTGAAACGGGGCGGCCTCCGGTGTCGGAGAATGCTTAATAATCTTGAGCGTTATAGAACCGTGCATTTTTCCCTGGGAAGCTTTTTCGTCAGCAGAGACCAAAGCTGGCCCGGGTCTTCCAGGCAGGTGTGGGGGAGAATCAGGGCCCGCTGGGGGGTGAGGTAGAGGTAGGTAGCGGTGCCGTGGCGGTAGGCATGATGGACGGATTTCCAGGCGTAGGTCAGCTTCTCGTGGCCGTTGTCCGCCAGAATTCCCTTGGCGTTCTCCGTCAATGTGACCATGTACACCTTCTGGGGCCGGGTCAGGCCCTGCTTGCGCACCTGCCGGTTGAGAGAGGAGAAGAAATAGGAAAAATAGACGCAGGGCAAACCCAGCCCCACGGTCAAAAGCACATTGCCCAGGAGCACGGCCCCCCGAATTTCGGATTTGGTAAAGCACAGCACAGCGCTGACTCCCAGAATCAGGGCGAACAGCACCGGCCCCCGCCACTGCTTCCGGCGGCGCAGAACATCAAAAATCGTGAAACGGCGAAACTCTGCCCCAGACAATTCCACATCAATCGTCACAAAAATCGGCTCCTTGTTATTTTTTTACAAAAGTATAGCACACTTTTCACTGGAATACAACGGCATGAGAAAAAAGAAATGAAAATTCCACAAATAGGCCTTGCTTTTTCCTTCACAATTTGGTAAAATCATTGTCACGAAAGAGCACGTAATGCGCTCGATCAACATGCAAAACATAGGAGGAAAAACACAATGAAAAAGCTTCTCTGCATTGCTCTGGCTCTGACCATGGTTCTGGGCCTGGCAATCACCGCCCATGCTGACGTTGCCAGCGACCCCAAGGTGACCCTGGTTATGGCCGAGGTCAACCCCCTGGATACCATTGTTGGCCAGACCGATTCCTTCTTCAAGGAGAAGGTTGAAGAGCTGTCCGGCGGCTCCATCACCATCGACCTGCAGGCTTCCGGCGTTCTGGGTTCCGAGAACGACGTTCTGGACGCCATCGCCAACTACGACAACTCCATCGACATCTCCCGAATCTCCGCCTTCGCTCTGACCACCTATGG